>JGI24022J15233_10006887_pt1 | contig 12419 bp, 7 predicted proteins | sample Ectturendosymbi2_FD_15233 | JGI IMG/M metagenome (IMG submission 15233)
ATGCGTAATTTTACGTGAAATCGATTTCCTATTAAACATTTGCTGATCGATTCCTTGCTTACACCCATCGTGGAAAGTACACACTTGAAGCTATGGCCTTGTCTAGTGTGGTTCAACTACAGGCCTCCGTGCCGCATGTAGCCCGCCACAGCACTATCAGTGGCTCGCGGCAGCATTCAGGAAAAATCTTCAAATCTGGAATTTGTTGAAAAGTGCGTGAGGTTACATTTGTCTCACTGACCTGCTTGCGCTGAAAAAAGTGCATTTGCACAAGAACAGTAAATAATACATTTTCTGTGTACTATTATCGTTTCATTTATTTGTTTTACGATCAAATTAGAAGGTAGGCCCTCCGCTAACCCTCCGCTGGAGTACCTTACTGGATAAACTCTATGTTGTTCGGTGCCCCGACGTTCGTTCTCTTGAACAGCACATCTGATCTGGAGCAATGAACTCACTACCAACAAATAAATCTGTCTATCTATCCGCTAAACGCGGCCTTCTCAAAGTGCCACCCTAGCCAAATTAATTGCCCTTCCCTGCATTTAGGTAATTCTAATTAGAACAAGCCTAACACCTTTCAATAAAAATGAACAATAGTAACGGTGTTAGATACTGTAGAGAACTACTGGAAATTACGGTAGTCAGCAAAGACAGATTTCCTAAAGTGAAAGATTTCTCACGAAAATGTATTCAACGTTTGGAAACACAAACGCCGTGTAATTTGGTCAAACCCAACAACTCGACCACGGTTGCAGGTGAAGCGGAACACCCGGTCTGCCCCGCTTGCCGTTCGAACTTCCGACCGAGTAAGTGATTAATGCCAATTGCTCGCTAACTGCGCCTTAACCGATTTGACCAAACGAGCGCTGGCCTCGTCAGTTCTGATCGAGGCATTTTGACTTTCGACTTTCACATCAGGCACATTCATCTGAAGCAGTTCCCTCTGACTTAGCCGAATTCCATGTAGTGGCACTTGTGTGGCCACTACACTGGTCACGACGAAGGTTGCAAGTCAGTACTCAACAAGAGCCGGTTTTAAGCCTGTTTGACCTATTTTATCAAAATAGATTTCGCACTTATAGAGGGTTCCACGCAAGTGCCGACAAAATTAACGTTTGAAGCTTTTTGCACATTCTAAGAGAATTAAACCCAAAGAGAGCCGGTGCATGACGTGGTCATTTCCCTCCTACCATGGGCGTCGGAAGGGGGAGGAGAGCCTTGCTCCCTGGATTTTGAAACTTGATATTTTCTTATTACCTTTTTAGCAAAAAATGTTGTTTTCATATTTCGAGAGGGAAAAATTAAAGTTTACCACTTTTCCCCCTTTGGAAAAATATTTTTGGCTACCTCTGGAAAAATCACTATTGGCCCTCCCTTGGTAAAAATCCTTCCGACGCCCATGCCCCTGCCCTTTCATAAAGGGGTCAACGGGGGCGGAGATGCCTTTTTATGAAAGTATAATAGGTAATTTCATGGTTGGCCAAGACCGAACTGAAACAAATTTATTGCAGGTCTTCGAGCAAAAACAAACTTCAGAATGGTTTTCTATAATTTCTGGTATTATTTTTGAGGTTAGCATCGTTTTTGAACAGAAAAATGCATACGTGGCAACGATTTTTTGTTTTTTGCAAATTTGCATTGCTCTCAACGTTTTTACTGTCTTCCCGTGCCTTACCACTGCTCCGGCGTCCCTGATTAAGCTCTTCTGAAGTAAACAATGAAGCGTTCTTTACATCATTGAGATCATATTATCAAATTTATTATTATGGCCTGCTCTATACGGCATATATACTCTTTTCAGTTAAAGATTGGGATACTAAATGAAAGATTGACATACATAAACGTTTAAATTTATAAAGAAGGTATGCCGCCATCACAAGCCTTAAATTTTTTGTTTGATCCCCTAGAATGCGAAAACGGTAAAAGTCAAGTGGTGGGCTTTGAGGAAACTTAAAACCAACAGGAAATAAATTTTGATGAAACATTCTGGGTCTATATCTGCATATGTAAAGATAGCAGAAATTATAGGAAGAGTAATGATGAGAAAGGTGGCGACAAGCAGCAAAAACAAAACCCATTTCAGTTTGTGAGTGCTTGATTGTGAGTTTCACCATGCTTTATTAATCCTTTTATCTTTAAATAAGCACGAAACATGGTCTTTTTCCATTTTAAATTCTTGCTAGCAAATTTTAGGGGTGAAAACGGCGGCAATTTGATGGTCGGCCCCGGGCGGCACTTAGCTTCGCTATGCCACTGACAGAAAGTACAGCAATGTTACTCACTCTTTCACTGGTCATGGAGTTTCTGAGAAACGTTTTTACTAATTGTATTTTTGAAAAACTTATCTTGTATGAAACGCTGGTGACGGGAAGAGTTACAACTATTTTTAACAACTTGTACAATCAAACGCAGCTTTGCAAGGAGCTATAAATGAAAGAAATTGTTCGAGCGATGCAAGCAGCTTCGACTCTTTGACAAAAAATATTTCATGTTGTAAAACACTTTCACTAATTGAATATGCATTTGCAAATTCTTTCAAGTGTTCTTCTGATGGATATGTTTGACCTCAGGTGTAAAGAGCTGAAATGGCGGAAAGAATTGCTCCTTCAATGGCGCAGCCAGAATGATGCCGATGAGACTATGCCCCGCTGAACAAATTTGCTAAGATTTTTACTGGTGTTTTGTAACAAATTTCAGTTGTTAGAAAGACGTCAGTGACAGACGACATCCTTGACTGACCCCTCCCGAAAAAAATTCTTAGCTGCGCTACTGTCCTTAATCATATCAAAAACGGCTGTCTAGTTCTTTAATCACACACTCAATAATTGAATAGAAGATGGTGTACAAGCTGGAGTTTCTCATATTAACCAACTATTCACGACGAGGCTTAAAGAACTCCGCTGCATTCCCACGGTTTACTTGCTTATTCTGCAGTAGTTGTGATACTTTATCAACTTTCACGAGAATTTCCGAGAACAAATCTAGCACTGCCACTAGGGGCGCAGCTAGGAATTTTGTTCGGGAGAGGCCATTCACTGACGTTGTCAGATTTCAAACTTTAGCTATTTTGCACAAAGATCATTTTGATGTCACTGGTCAATTTATGGTCTATTACAACAGGATATGACGTCAAATATCTTCTACCAGTCGGCATCGATAAATTTTAACAAAGACAAGAAAACGTTCGCTTTCTCAGTGATGATTATCAAAGCAGTTATTAATCAAACAGTTTTCAATAAACTTTAAGAGTAGCGGAAAGCGAAGCACCGTGTAATGATGTCCTCGAGAATGTCAGTGATTATGCCTATTGAATAAGTCAAAATCAACTAAAAGTATGTGAGTGGATTCATGGGAACAAATCAGAAGATACCAGAAGCCAAACTTTGACTTCACAAAATACCTGCGAGCACAATTAAAAGATAAAATTCAGTCTGCGTTTCTTTTTGAACAACTCGTCGATAACCATCTCAGGATCAATGCCACATCACGATTATTCGTCAAAAAAGCCAATCCATCAGACGGTTTTGCCCCAGCCCGTAACCAGCTTGGGACACCAGGTGGGGGGAAGAGTTTTCTAGGAGGGGCCCAACTTTCTTAGTTATGTCCAATCAGGCCCGTAACCAGCTTGGTACATCAGGGCTAAGAAGAGTTTTCTAAGAGGGGCCCAAATTTATTAAACTATGTCCAATAGTTTTCAACTATGCCCAACAAATTTTTCCAGGGGTAGCGAAAAGGTTTACAGGGGAGGCTTCGCACACCCTACCCCTGGTTTCGGGCCTGTGTCCAATGGTTTTGAAGCATCTCCAACACATTTTTCCAAGGGGGCCGAAAATCTTTTTAGCCAGTTACGGGCCTGGTTTTGCCCCATAGTGCTGCGTAGATAGGCTAGCAATCGTTGAAGCGTTGAAAATGAACGTTCATTTGTTGATGTTGCGACTGGAAACGTTGCAAATAAGTGCAACAGTGTGTGAATGTTTGAGAAAAAGACACAATTGGAGAGCCTCTATAAGGTTTAACTCGCAGCTCAGAGTTTGGGTTACTGGCTCATGGCCTATGAGAGGGGGGTCCAGCAGGTACATTGTTCCGGGGTACGACAGCTACGAAGGGGCCTGAGACGGGAAGATAGGCCCGTAACCAGCTTGAGACACCAAGGGGGCGAAACGTTTTCTGAGAGGGGCACAATTTTTTTTAAGTATGTCCGATAGTTTTTAACTTGTCCAGCAAATTTTTCCAGGAGGACAAATATTTTTCTAGTGGAGCCTTCGCACCCTGTTACCCCCGTATTTACGGGCCTGCTGAAGAAACGATTGAGTGTTTGTTACTAAAACAATTGGAATAATGCAGATAAATTAATTCTGCCCAGTGATAAAACTGGTGTGGCCTAAAGGATTTCGTAAGAAGTGTTGTGTATTTTAATGTGAATTGCTGGTAGTGCATTTTCCTGATACGATGTATTGATAATTCTTAGCAGTAATTATTGTTGAACTTTAAGGTTTGCCTCTTTTGTCAAATTTAAGACATTCACGATTACTGTCACAGTGTGTCCATTTAACTGAATGTTCCTTTGCGTCTTTCATTTTTAAACATTTTCAAACAAATCTTTAATAAAAACTCTCTAATAAACCAAGAGTTTTATAACTAAGAGATGCTTCAAATGAAATTTGATTGGAAACATGCTAGTTCACAATACAATCTAATCTAAGAGCAGTAGCCCTAGAATATTGCGCATATGTGTAAGATAATAACTGAAAAGTTTAAAATTAACAAGTAAATGCAATGCAGGACGCAAGTGCTGATAGTGCACCGCGAGGGTGTGCTGTGCATTTTGCTGATTGTTAAACTTTCGCCGCCAGCTGATGCAAGGTCGAATCGAATGTGAGTTTAAGTTTAGCGGACATACCCAGAAATCTGAATATTTCGAAACATACAGGAGAAACTAACCACTCACAGCATTTCGACAATGCTTTAAAGAAGTGGTCGCCGCCTTGTGGCCCGTGTGACTTGTGTGAATTTTTTCCAAATGTTTTTATTATCTTGAGAATATTCTTGACAATTCCAGCTACAGTAGCATCTGCTGAAAGATATTTTAGCAAGCCTGAACTTGCAAATTTTTTTGCGATCTGCTATGTCACAAACTTGACTTGTTGACCTAGCAAGATTAAACATTGAGTCTAGAATTGCCAGACAAGTTGATTTTGATAGTGTTATTAGAAATTTTGCCAATAAAACTACCAGAAAATCTTATAATAGTTATATGATTTTTTTCTATTTTTTTCCTTGATTTGATTTTACTATGAACACTTAACAATCATATTTAAAAAATGGTAATATGGGTACATTTCTTGAATACATTTATGTTATAACGTAATGTTTCATATAATCAATAAATGAGCACTTCTTGTTGAAGTACGGTGCACATTAATTAGCCTCAATTTTTATTTATTTCAAAATAATTTTGCAAGTCTAAATGGGCTTTGTTCCGCATAAAAAAATTCCTTTTGGAGGCCTTATACTGACTTACTTCTGTCATATTCTGCTCTTAAGATTAACGAAAAGTCAACACCAGCTTTCACACAAAACCACCATGGCTGTTTGGCGACTAGTAATGGTTTGCTTGCTAATGCTTTTTATATTTGCTCCCTGAAACTGTAAGAAATGTGATATTAACAAAGTTTGTGTGCTGCGCCAACAGTGACTTGCTGTACATTTCACAGATTTCACAGTTGAGACCCTATATCATTACCTGACATCGCATACCCACTAGCCACAATACCAACCGTGCTGTGAAAAACATTGCGTTGTTGCATAACACTCCATTGCGTGGTGCGCTTGGGGTTGATCGTGTCTTGACCAAGTATGTTTCTATTTGGTTCGGAAATACTTCATGCAAATAATCCTCTCTAAAGTGTCTCACCTGAATTTGTACTCCTTTGCAAGAAAGCTGCGCCCTTCCATTTCATTCAGGCTACACCTCAGCTCGTGTTGTTCGCATTAATTGGCAACTTTGCTAACAAAGTTGCATGCTTTAGTCACATAGTTTCGCATCCACTCGCAACAAGTCTCGTAAAATCTTGGTCAGTGAGAGAAATGACGCTACATGAGTCCGACTGTTCCTCCCGTTTCTTTTCGAACAGTTGAGATTGATATAAAACACCAGCGAAATATCTTAACAAGTTTTTTCGGGTGGGGGGGGAATGGCCTCTTCGGCCTCATTCGGGCTGCGCCTCCTGACTGTCACAAAAGTCCATGTTTCGTTCTGTTTAAGTGGATATGGTCCACAACAATAGCTGCTTTCTTTCTCTTTGCTAATAGCTAGTACTTATATACAGTAAAATAGGGCGTTGAGAGACTGCACTGCCGTAGAGTGCTCTGCTCTAAGGTCTAGCTAGATTCTATGTTGTTGCAGAACATTTGTGGGTCGATTTAAAACTGAAGTCACGAACCACTTACGTAAGATGTTTCGACGTCATATGCACAAGGCAGCAGAATACATGACTGTAGTCAGGATAAATTAACTGATTCACAAATATTTTGATGTTGGGACAAGCAACAATCTGCTGGCAGTGTAACATCATCCAGTTCTGCCTCACACTAAAATGCACTGTAGATGAATCTTCCTATTTCTGCGACTGTTTTTTTTTTCAGCTTCGAACTGAATCTTTCTCCACCACGACCGGGTCTGACTAATATTTACGCAGGATGCGAGCAACCAGGGTTGCGGAATCGGAGGTAAATATCCGCTTCGACTCCAACTCCGACCTTTCCAAATTTTCCGACTCCGACTCCTTAACATCAAAGGAAGGAAATTTTGCTGATAAAATCATTGGAAATTGTGGTGCACAGTAAGAAACCTCTCTTTCAAAAAAAGTTTCAAACGAACTTGCAAATTTCAACATGAATGCTAAATTTAAGAGTGGGATGTAAAAAATGATCGAATTGGACCTCCGGAGTCGGAGTCGGACAAAAAAATCCGTCTCTGACTCCCAGTGTTGTTGGAAATCCGACTCCGACTCCACCCAAAAATCTTTGACTTCCTACGACTCTGGCTCCGACTCCGCAACCCTGCGAGCCACCACTGGTGTCCGTCGTCATCAACAACTCCCATCACCCGGCCGTCAAGAACAACAACCCATCTTATCATGCATTTGGGAAATTTGCCAGCTAGAGGGATTTTAATTGATGGTTTAAAATATTGTTGGCTACAAGTTCTTGGCTCTATGTGTCAATCAAACGAAGTTGAACATGAAATTAAGCGCACACCTGGGGAAGACAAACTGGGGGAACCCAAAAATCCGGGGAAGCCATGACCCACCCAGGCCACACCTTAGAATCGCCGCTGGCCGATGTGTTCTGCCGAGTGAAGACATTTAGCACGATACGTTATCGAGCGTCAAAGAAACAGCACATGTGGAGCTACTGTCCAATCAGCATCACCTGGTAGTAGAGTCACTGAACTCGACATCTCAAAGATGACCAGTTTACCGCAACGGACGTGTTCCTTATCACATATGTGGTCACCTTTTACGCTAGTAGCGTTAATGCTTGTTATAACGTTGTGCATCTTTTGTTGTTTGTTTCGTTTTCGTCAAATGAGTGGAGTAGAATTAACTGTGAAATCCTCTTCTTGATGGTTACTAAGTGTGTGTGCCGATTCTACTTGTGAAATGATTACCTTCAGCGTGTGCTTTGATTACTCTTCGTGGAATCTTGTGTGATCTTGTGCCCATTTCTAGTTATAATGGTTTCTTGGTGCAGTTGTCATCTGTGCTGTTGAAGTGCACGTTCCGTTTTTATCTAGATAACACCTAATTTCAGGTTATGCATATCTCTTTTCTGAACCCTAGGCTCTTGGCGCTGTACTGGAAGTGAACTCTAGGCTATTGGCGCTGTACTGCTAGTGATGAGCCAGCATTGCAGCATTCACTACAGAAGTCATTGGGCACAGGGGAGTGGGATGGGTTTTTGAACATAATTCGAATGTTGTTTTGTCATTAAAGACAGCAGTGCAGATTTACAGCTTCTGCTTTGTTGTTTGAAGCTCACACGGACAAATATTACAAAATATTGCTGACACTGCTTGGACTATTAAAAAACAATCTAGTGCTTTGTGTTTAAGGAAGAGAAACATAACAAGCTTGAAAGCACTCAACTTGCCTGTAGAACATTCCTTGTCCGTGTAGCCCAGTGCGCAAATACAAGAAAAGTCGTTGATTCTGTCAACGCATGTCCCATTGTTCTGACAAGGAGCAGAGTTGCAATCGTCTATGTCTGCCAAGTAAATCATATAATCGTTTCAAACATAGTGGGGTATGTGAATTCATGACACTGTCAACGTTTGCATCTTTTGATTTTTATTTTTTCTGTGTTGATCAACAGAAATATTTGCCTTAAGACATCAGCAACAAAATACGAATGTAGAGATTTGCATTTTTAAGTTGTTTGGTAATGTCTTAGAAACCCCAGCGGCAGTATATCATTTATCAAAGTCTTATAACAGTTGAAACAGAAGTTGCAGATCAGGCCAAAGGATTTGTTAGTCCAGTATGCACAGGAATTTAATTATTTATTTGCGTGTTTGGTTCAGACGAATGGTCCATATAAACAAGGGTGATTGAATAACAAAAGAAGACAGAAATTGTTTGTCATATTACAATACAGAGTACTGCAGGTTTTGTTACATAAACACAATCAATGCGTAGAGACGAGCAAAACACTAAAACAGCGCACCAGCCAATCCTGCATTCGCTCATCATCATGCACAAATCCGGGAGTTTGAGAGAAATGAAGGTATTCTAACATCAGGTTTTGGGTAAAACGTTTTGATCAAACTTTCAAATGTTTTTGCGAGATATTTAGCTCGAGGCTGACAATCGTTTTTTTGAACTTAATTTGAAGCAAACGTTTGCGGAATCTATTTTGCTATCTCTATACCGTATATTCACTTTTTCTGTTCTGGCTTGCACACAACGTCGACATGTTGGAGGTGATAGAGGCATTGCAAGAAAATGCAGAAATCGTGAGGCGCCACGAAGCACACGGAAGGTTTTGGTTCCACGGCACAGGCAGTGCGGAAGAAGAATAACCAGCGAAACAACGCACCAGCATCCGCTGCAATTGGTCACCGTCAAGCAGGAAAAAAGATTGGGATTGAAATTCTGTTTACTCAGTTATCATTTTGTTGAATTTACATAGAAGACTTCTTTCATGCAAAAGAAGACAACTATTTACTCACTCGCACTGCAATCACTTCCTGTGTATCCTGCAATGCACGCGCAGGTGTAGTAATTCACCATACCGGTGCATATCTTACGGTTTGCACAAGGTGCTGATTCGCAATCATTGATATCTTGAAAAATATGCAAATACGTAGCATAAGAGTGGATCTTTGTGTCAAAAAAATTATAGGAATGATTAGTTTTTGAAACAGTAGAGTTTTATATTCAAAAACCTAAACGTTTCTTTCAACAAACCAAATAAAATTGGAAGAAACACGCAACAACCGTATTTTGCAATACCATTTGTACACCTGTATTGATGCAAGAACAAAACCAACCTATGGAAAGTTGAAGTATAAAAAATTGATTACATTGATCTATTTTATTATTGAATATTTACTCTAGCGTTTCAAATTACCGGATATTATTGCGTGTTTTGACAAGAAATTGATGACATGTGTAGAAGTGTTCTACTGTATTTTAATCAGCAGTTCGACACAAAAATGTTGCCGACCACTGTAATGCTTCAACTTTTTATACCATCGTAGCAGATTTCTTGCTTGAAAAAATTAAACAGTTTCTCTGGGCCACTGCAAAAACAATGGATTGGGTTGTACGAACATAGTTAGCTCGCATGTAGGACAATGAAAACAATTCTGTGGTTGTTCACAAGTTTTGCCAGTAAAGTTTGTGAAACTGAAATGCGTTTGTTGGTTCCTTCTTACGTGCACTTTTGATATTATTCGCGACTTTTTTGTAGCGTAGCGACTTGAGAACTTTTTCGACAATAAAAATTTGTTATAGGATGTTTCCTACCTGGTGATCAGTGGACGACAAGGGACTGGCTATGAAGTTCTGGAAGTCCACTTTATTCGGGATGTTTTGTAAATGTTACTTTTTGATAAAACATTAACATCAACTTCCAAAACCGATACATTTTTGTAGTGGGAAAACAAGCGATATTTTAACAGTGGATTTTCTGAAAGTCCGAAAGTAGTGAAGCTATATGGGCACTTATTTATATGATAAAATGGATTTGACTTTCTCACGCTGCTTGTGTAGCCTGTGAGGTGTGATGTAGTGAGTGCCATGGAATATTATATTTCGTGGTTTTCCTGTACTTTTAGCTTGATTGCACAATGGTATGGAATTCGTTTGTGTACAATTTCTAGTGCACATGCCACATTTTATATTACCTTTTAACAAAATTAAAAAAAGGACTTACAAATTTTCTTCAACAAGCCAACAACGAAGTAATTCCAAACATATTGTTAATGTCCGTAAACGTATTCATATGTGCAAATACCAACTTTAAGATACCATCTAATGTGTATGTAGTTTGGTATTCTTTTGTTTGCACATAACGTGAGAAATGTAAAACATCAAAATTATAACTTTACTTAGGTCTTCAATAGTTTCTTTACAAACTACTGCTGTGAAATAAAGAGCACCTCTTCCAATTTTGTCTGTGGTTGCGTTCATTGAACGAGGTTTGTATTTTACAACAAAAAGACATTCTGCACAGTAAACCTTGTAAACCACACATAATGAGGGATTTATAGATTTTGGCTATATGTGCCAACAGATTCAAGTCCAGATACTTTGTAAACTATCAGCTTAACGTTTTACAAAATCGGGAAAGAAGATCAGGCCATCAACAACAAAAGTTGCGGAAATCAGGTACGTCTTTGTACTAGCTTTTACAGCGTAGGCTTGACATTTTGCTTTCTATTACTGCTCTCCGTTCATTGCCATTGTTGCAAACCATTGCAAGGTATTGTTTTCATGCGTTACGATATAAAGTTTTGTTGCATCATGACAACTTTTTCGATGTAAGAATGCCATTGTGAGAAAACTCTTCTTTTCTACTCTGGATGTTTGAAATCGCAGAATATCAAAAGGGGTACAAGCATGCTCTGTTCGAAAATTTGCAGTCATACCAACACTGTCCCAGATGACAAAGGACTGACTAAGGTTTTTTTGCAAGGTGCCGTTTAATTAGTAAAACAGCCAAAAGGTGTTTTTTCCTTGAGGCGTCTTAGTTTGTATAATGGTCAACACTTTGTTACGTAAGAGCGTTCAAGTTTTTGCAGCGAAAAATGAACATACTTTAAATATATCAAAGATTCACGCACCTGGTGACATGCGCTGTCAAACACATTGCTGGTACAGCCAAACCAAAGGCGTTACCGGCAGCACACGGGTAATGGTAAAATATTCAGGTTAAACAAATCAGATGTAACTTCACACGACAACTTTTGATTTTAGTTTTCCGACCACGGATTTGAGCGTCTTATAGTAGGCCGCTAACAGATTTACTTTCAAGGTAAAAACTTTTGTACTTTGGGATAGAGCGACACAGATATTTCACCATGTGCAAACATTGGGAATTGCCATATTCAGAACAGCCAAGCTTACTTGCTGAACAGTCTTCTCCTGTGTAACCAGCCACACAAGAACAGGAAAATCCATTCAACAAATCCGTGCAAGTGGCGTTGTTGAAACACAGACAAACCATGCTTACCGCTTTAGCACTCGCATAGGCGGATTCGCTGGGGGGTTAAAGGGCCCATTCCCCATAAATCTCTAGCATACCTTGTCGTTTTGTGCTTCGAGACGGGGTGTCCCAAACCAAATACTGTTGCTCGCTTAAATTTACAATATTTTCTCCCTCCCAAAATTTGGGCTGGCTACACTACTAGTACTGAGTCCTCGTTGCCAGGAAGACTTGTCCATGAAAATCAGTCGGTAATATCTGTGCAGGTTCCTCCATATTTACAAGGAAAAGAAAGTCAATATATCGCGTCTGAAACCAGGCAATTTTGCATTGTATTTCTGAACTTACAATTTTATCACAAACACCTTTATGCATTTGGTTCCGATATGTCCTGGAGTAGATCAAATCTGCGTATTAATTGAAGCGTTAACGCTGTTTACCACATATTTTTGTAACAACCGAATGCTCCATCTTGCCAGGCGCGTATGTCTATACGGAAAATTGAAGATAGAAAATGAATACGGTTGAAAAAGCACAGAATTTGCGTTTTGGGCATCATTGGCGGTTCACGTCGCGCAACTGAATCGGTCTGCAGGTGATTAACACACACTAGGTTTACGTTGCGTAGTTTACGCTATTTACGCGGATATTATTTAATTCGACGACATTTCGCCATACTGCCAAACCAGTCTCGTCGCCACGGG
>JGI24022J15233_10006888_pt1 | contig 12419 bp, 9 predicted proteins | sample Ectturendosymbi2_FD_15233 | JGI IMG/M metagenome (IMG submission 15233)
ATGACTCACAATCAATGGCGGCTTACATTTTTTATTTTTATACTTTATCGAAATGTATAGATGACGCTCAGTCTTTCCTAGCTACATTTTGTCTTCCAAATTCTTCTTTCACATTCGATTTTCTTCAGCATCACGTGCACATCCGCCACAGGAGGGATTATGATTAACGGCAGTTGTAATGGTGTAAGCATCATTCAATACGGGAAACGCACGAGTACGTGGACGTCGCGAATGTATCTGAGGCTTAGGAAATATATGTTCAAGCGCCCTTTACAATCAAGGGCAGCTTACATTAATTTTTAACACCATCTCGTGCGGCTTACAACCAAAGGCGGCCAACAATCGAGTTAATATGGCAGGCACATAATCGACTACTGGAAAAAGAAAACGAGAACGTTGCGAATCAGCGAAAACATATATTTTACAAACGATGACGTCATGAAATCCGTCATAGGGGCCCTCCAGTGAAAATTGCCCCGGGCCCCCTACCCTTTAATCCGGCTCTGGTTGAGAGTTCTACGTGTTGGAATTTCTGTGATTTTTAATGGCGGATATCACATCTAGAAAACGGAGTTGCATTGTTACGCTTTCGTAACACTGAGACTATTCCCGAACAGCCATTGCAAATGGTATGCAAAGAAGACGAGTTTTGATTTGCTGAATAATTTGTTGCATGCTGAAGTTCACATAAGCTCAAGTACATTGTGATGCCATCCACTGGTGGCTGGCAGAAAGGCTAAGAAAGCTTCTTATTCAAAAAATGAAAACATAAAACTAGAATGTGCAAAACAAACATTGGACTGCAGAAGACCGAAAAAAGTGCTGTTTTCAGATGAAAGTCATTTTTCGCTCAAGGGAAGAACAGCAGATTTTTCAGGATCAGGAAGGGTAAGCAGTGAAGTCATCCCCATTTCAATGAAGTAGTAAAGGACCCCAAAATAAGATGTTCTGGAGCAGTTTATCTTTTCAGGAGAAGGTTCACTTAGGCTATGTCAATTGAGGGAGGGTATGATGAATTTATACAAATACATTTATGCAATTGAAAAAAAAGTAATTCCAGCTATGATAAGCGCATTGCCTGATGGTAGAAGAAAACTGCAATAGGATCATGCCCGTGTCTTTCATCTGAAAAAGTGAAGACGATATTCAGGAAACAAAAATTAATTGTGTCAGATAGGCTTGAAAATCGCCAGATCTTAACCCCATTGAGAATTTGTGATCAATAGCAAAATCTTGGCTTAAAAAATGCGATTGCACCACCATGACCAAGCCAATGCAGGACATCATTCAAGTATGGCATTGGGACAATACATATGTAAATCAAGGAAAACTGTCAAAATCTCTTAGAATCCATCCCAAAGCGAGTAACTAATTTATTATTGTCCTTCTGTTGCTGTATTATGTTTATGGAATGCTAAAAATTGCTTTGCTAGTGAGAATTGCTATAGCCTACTATTGATGTTAAATTTGATGTATAGTTGAGAAATTCGCAAAGCAACTGTGTTATGAGCAGGGGCGGATCCAGCTCGTAAGTTTAAGGGGGGCGATTTCAGTAATATTTGGCAGTCAAGTCTCCGCTGGCAGCCAAGTGTTTTTCTGAATTGTACAAAATCATGGTGAAGATGTTACTTTCGTAAGTTTTAGGGGGGGCGATCGCCCCAATCGACCCCCCTGGATCCGCCCCTGGCTATGTGCATTCTTTGAGATCAACATGAGACTTTTTGAAATCAAATAATAACATTGGTAAATGGTTATAATGTAAAATAGTAAATAGCGCATACCATTTTCTAGTCATAATATTGAAAAGCTAATGAAGCTCTATTATGATTTATCATTTGTAAGGAGACCCAACAAAAGTCTAGCACCAGCACATTTTTTCCTCTCAAGGGTCCTGTGTAACAATAACATGGCATCGAATCATCAGGTGTTGCAAACATTCAACCTGCTGAGCTTCGTCGCAATGGAGCCACACTGTCTCTAGCACGCCGAGCCATGGAGCCTGAACATCTGCTCTACTAAGCGCTCACCCGTCCATCGAGTGCAAACGCACGGCGCCTCAAATCGAGACACCCATTTGTACCCGCCGCACAACATCTCATCAGTTCATCTGACGACAACAACATACGTGCGGCGCAGTGGGCGGATTACCAATGGAATGCGGAGTGGGCGGACAGCGAATTTCCAAAACGTAGACAAGCTCAGAGCTATATCTGTTTCACGAGACCCGATTGGCCAGTTCAGTCACGTGACAAAGGTCGTTGACCTTACGTGGGCGGGATCCTGTATTTGTTTGACACAAAATGCATGAGAAAAACGAGAGTTTTTGCGCTAGTGGACAAACAAAAGACACTTATATGTAACAAAACCACAAAATGCTTTTGTAGAGCGACGCTTGTATGTTTGCATTACATAAATTGTATTTATCTGCCAATATTGCCTATCAAACCTTAATTAAACCTGTAGCATAAATTACTGTAAACTTATATTTTGCTGTGTTTATATTTTGCACTGTAAAAACATCCGCAGGTAGCAAGTATTCACAGAAAAGTCGAAGCGTGGCGTCAGCTTGAAGAACATTAAAAAAATACCCGGAACTCTTCACAAAAAATCGCCACATGGCATCAGATGACAGAACATTAAAAAGACTCAACTATTCGCAAACATCGGCACAGAAATCGTGATTTTTTGTTAAGAATTACGGATCATTTTTAACATTCTGTAAGCTGATGCCATGTGCCCATTTTTTGTGAAGACTTGCGGGCATTTTTGAAATGTTCTGCAAGCTGATTCCACATTCTGTCATCTGATGCCATGTGCCGATTTTTATGAGGAGCTACGGGTATTTTGTTTAATGTTCTGCAAGCTGACGCCACGTTTTGACTTTTCTGTAAATACTTACCACCTGCGGGTGCTTTTACAGTGCAAAATACAAACACTGCAAGATATTACGCTCTATCTTTCTTTCTCAGTAAGTCAAAAAAGGCAATATTGGAAGACAAATACAATTTCTGTAATGCAAACGCACAAGCGTCTTTTCGTTATCCAATACCGCAACCATTCTCGTTTGCTCATATATTTTCTGTCGAACGAATGCGGAATCACCACGCCGACGTAAGGTCAACGACCTTTGTCACGTGACTGCACTGGGCAATCAGATCTCGCGAAACAGAGATAGCTCTGAGCTTGTCCACATTTACAACCCCACAAGACTCCGCATTATCATTCCCGACACCGGCACCCACCCCCCGGAATGACCCTCCCAAGAAGAGCCTGGGTCCGGCTTAACCGCCTCCGCACCGGTGTTGGACGTTTCCGTTCCTGCTTGTACAATCGGGGTGTGGCCTCTGCGGCTTGTGAATGTGGCGCAGAAGAACAAGCCGTCGACCATGTTGTTCTCCCATGTCCAACCCATCGACCTCCTCATGGACTGCACGACCTGACCGTTCTGGACGATGAGACAGTCGGATGGCTGCTCAACATCTGCCCCGAGATCTAGTGCGGCGAAGCACTGGTTTGAACAAGTGGCTAAAAAGAACTTAAAAGGAAAAAATACCTTATAAACTATGCTTGTACCGAAAATCATTACAGTGCAGGTTTTCAGGCAGTTTTCAAATCGTTGAACTTACTAATAGCAAAACACCGTTCCGTTCACAAAATAAGTTCCTGACTAGAAAACGAAATATAGTGCGGCGATTGTGCAATATTTCAAGTCGGAAACAAACAGGCCATCTGTAGGCTTTCGTTGATTTCAGGTTTCTGAGCGAATTCTTTAAACCTACTTCCATATTGATTAAACTTACTCAAGTTATGTTTTATATCGGTGTGTATTTTCGTATTTTTTATCTGTGGTCAGGCGCGTAGCCAGAAAAATACTTTGGGGGCCAAGAATTACCAACTCGAATAAATAATTGGTTTTAGGATTAATGACAATTTTTTCTCAAAGGTTCAACAATTCCCGTCCAAAATTTAGGTGTAGCGACCGCGCTTTATCCCCCTGGATACGCCCTATTCATGCTTGTTCCCAACTGTCAGATAACTACATAAAAAGCCTAAGTTTTTCCTGGCAACAAAGAGCTCCACAGCTATTCGAATGAGTCCCTGCTATGGTGCTGAAGGTCATTTTTTTGGTTCTGATCGTCCAAAAATGCCATCATTCGGGGACCCGTAAGGCTATAGACACCGCAGAAAAAACTACACTTGCAATTGGATCATCCAGACCTGGTATTTCTGAAAACATTTGAAAAATAAGAGCCAAATTGTCCATAACGTTTACCGTATATTTCTTGATAGACAGTGGCGAACCGGGGTAAAGTTGAGTGGGAGCAAAAGACATTTTGCGGGTCTCCTTGTGTAAATTGTAACCCATAAGAAATTATTTATTTAGAAATCAAAGTTTTCTTCTGTCCCAGAAAAGATTGGCGAGGCAAATCCTGCTGGCTACACCCACGGAAAGCTGCCCAGAAGTTGTTCAAGGACCAGGTGGAGTGACTATACTCAGGACCGGCCTTAAGCTGATGCAACCAATGCAGCTGCATTGGGCCCCGCGCCTTTGTGGCCTCGCCGGCCTTAAGCCGATGCAGGCCGGCCTTAAGCCGATGCAGCTGCATTGGACCCCGCGCCTTGGTGTTTGGGTAGATTGTTCATATTTGCCAGATACACCTTGCGCTTGAGAATTCAGTAGAAACGCCATATAAATTTCATTGTTAACAAAGAAAGCTCTCGTCAGGAACTAACAAATTTCCTCTCGAACGTTAGCAAACGTGCTCAATTCTCGTGTTAGTGCTGCACTATACATTTGCGCTTAACCACGATCGTAACACGGTTGACTAAACACGATGACGTCATAAAATCACTGTTCAGATGGGCCCCACGACTACGTCTTGCATTGGGCCCCGCGCCCAGGTCTTGCATTGAGCCCCGCATCTGCTAGGGCCGGCCCTGACTATACTTCTCCGACCTTGCTTGGTCCCGCCTTGGTGTGAGGGCAGCAGAACTATTTGAGATTTCTGTTGGCCGTGAGGTATTTCTAGTCCTCCTAGAGGGCTGCTGTCCCCGCCACTCTCTCCAGAGGAAAAGCGGTCATGAAAATGGAGGAACGAAAGCCTATTTCATGTAACCCTAAAATTTCCACGCTCGCATGTACTGCTGCTTGCAAGCATCAATCCGCCTTCTAAGCGCAGAAATCAGTCGGCATAGTTGACTCAGCAGCGACAGTTATTGTATGAGCTAGTTTCATCTTTTTTCACAGGTTGGAGCTCTGTTAACCTTGCAAAGCACTAATGCTAAATGAATATGATTTGCCTCAGATATTAAAATGCGCAGGTTCAGTAGGTTAAAGATCGTAATATGGTTTCATTCGTTTAAGACTATTGTAAACTGACAATGTTCTCTACGAGCAGGACTTAACTGGTCATAAACAAAAGACACTCCACTAGCATGCATCAGAAAAAAATTAGTCAAAAATTTTCCACTACGAAATTACGTTGTAGTTATGTCGTTCAGAGGGACTTTTTCTTGTGTTCTTTCGCAAACATGCGCGCTCGTACAGTAACACTCTACATCGCTAGGAAGCACTGTGAGAGCGAACAAACAGCCCATGAACATGCGCACTGCTCATGAGCGATAAAAGTACTCGGAAAATACAGCAAGGTTGCCAATTTTTGCTGCACAAGAAAAAGCAGCCACGCTCCTTCTGACTTCCACGCTTCTCGTTCTGTCTTTGCATTCCTTTTTCTATACTGAATACCACTAAGCTTCCGACTGGGCATTGCTAATGTCTACCTATCAACGTTATACTTGAGAAATAAGAGAGGCAAAGCGATATCTCATAGAAACGTAGTGGCGTGGCTAGCCCAAAAATTTGGGGGGGCCAAAATTTTTTGGGGGCAAAATGTTTGATTTTAGGCTAATAACACTATTTTGTTTGGAAAAACGCCTCTCAAAGCACAAAATGACTATTTTTTCCAAAAATTTGGGGGGCATGACCCCTTTGGCCCCTGGCTACGCCTATGTAGAAACGTACAAGTTCCTGCAAAAGCAAATGCTGCGCAATGTAGCTCTACTGGACTGCATGTCGAGCAAAGAAATCTGTGACTCGATCAGTCACGTAGCCTTTATGTATTACGCCTTGAATAAATAGAAATAAAAGGTTTGCTGAAAGGTATTTGTATGACAAGATGTCAGGATAATGGGAGTGGTGTTCAAGATAAATATAGGTTTTGTATAGGTATTTAAAAATTATTTTCATAGGGTAGTCAAGGTTTCTCTATATGCGAATAAGTCGCATTGTTTTTCAATCTCTCGGCGGCCCCGAAAATTCGACTCTTAGGACCATCGCACCCCCTTCGGTACGCCACTGATGATAGATGATGTGATGCCAGAAAATGTGGTTACGCGCTGTGACGAAATGCCAATCAACGGTGCACATTTTTCGTTTTTGGTATCAACTGCTGGAATTGTCTTTCTGCAAACAAGCCACTGGCAGGTGAAGTGATGTCACTACATCTATAGTAAAGAATAAACCTGGCACAGTAGAGACAAGTGAAAAAAGTAGAAGAACAGACATGTGCTTGGATGCGGAAACTGAAGAGGTTTGGGGAGAGGAGACAAGAAACTGAAAAGTTTATCTGAAATGGCAAAGTTGCACAGTTTCGATCAAAAATAAACTCCCAAGCACGTCGAATTGTTGTTAAAACCTGTATCAAGTTCAAACCCGCATCAATATAACTGTTTTTGACGAAATTAATGACTTAGATAGACTTTTATTCATTGTGCAAGAGGCCTGTACCGATTTTCTAGTTTCTGTAACATTGTGGTTCCTGGAGTGGCAGGAGCGCGATGACGATTTGACAGCTTGAATGCCTGCAGTGATGAAGTGAGTTCACTCTAAAAAGAAAGAAAAATTCTGCTATTGACGGTTGTACTTGATAATGAATCCAAGCATCATTGCCTACACTTGTTTTATTGATTTTCACATAAAATACCCAAAGGTTCGACTTCGACATAATGCAACGAAACGTATGTGCTGCTCAGCAAGAAGATTACTTGGTTGTTCGTTGAAAGTAGAGACTATATAAAGCCCGGCAACTGATTTTACTTTCTGTACTAGAAAAGCAAACGCTTGACTTGAAGAGCCGAAAATAGTTCACAACAAATTATCTGCCATTTGGTAAAAAGTATGGAAAAGTAGATGAAGGCCTAGGGCTTAGGCAGACTTTGCTGTAAATCTCAAGAGCTGCATTAGGCCCGAAACATTCCTATGTAACTTGATAGTTTGTAACATGAACAATTACATTACAGAAATTGGAGTTTGTCGGATTTTTACAGCCCAAAAATTGTTTCGGCACGTCAATAATGTAGTTTATAGCAAGATGAAACAAGCCGACGGGTTTACGGTCAGTGCCTGCCGTCAATGCAGATCGCTCCAGTTCGCTACCACTTTCCACAAACATTTAAGAGGGCCGTGCAGCCGAACGCACTGAAATTCAGTGAGGCGATGTTGTCAAAGTTCGTTGTTGCTCACCTTGCTTTGTTTTGCAGCGCGCTTAAACATGTCTTGAACAGCCGGTTGCCTGAAGTATGTCTGCGCGTGCCTGTCGTTGAAAGCATTGTAAGAGGGAAGCACGCTCGACAAGCTGGTATTTTCCCTCACACCGTCCAAAACAAAATCCCTCCTGCAACCACGGTAAGCCTTTCAACTGGGTGGTGGTTACTGTCAATCTACGCTGGTAATCATCAGCAGGTGCAATGGTTGATAATACGAAAATCATACAAAATCAAAGCAACAGTGTTTTTGGCTCCTAAGCTGACCTTGTTTAGATTCTGAGTGCTTGCAAACCACTTTCAATGAATTTTCAAGCGTTCAGCAAACATCGAAGAAGCGATTTTGTTCTTTTGCATGTACTACCATCATGTGTTGCATCGCTTGAAACTGTATAGTCAGTTTACTTGCAAATACTTTTTGCACATTTAAAAGATGCCTGTTTCAATTATATTTTTTTTCAAAAACTTAAAAAGTGACTAAATTTGTCAGCAAAACTTTCATTGCAGAGAATCTATTACTTTTTAATGAGATACTTAAACTTCGAATAGAAAAATGTTATTTGTGGACTTTAAGTTAATCTTTATCTTCTCAATCAGTACTTTCTTTTCAGTCATGACTAGCGCAACATTTCTTAAAACATATTTTCGCAAGAGTAAAAATTTTCGGTTGACCAGTCCATCAAAACGAAGTTTAATTATACTTTGTGGATCGCACTAAAGAATATTTGTTGCAAAATACCTCGCCACCGGTGTCAAATACGTATTCCGTAAAACCGTTCAGTTGCTAGAGTAGTAAACAATTTAATTACTTTATTAAAAAGATCACAAGAAACAACTCTCTTCAGAGACTTATATTCGAAGAAGAACTCTGCATGGCCCAATTCAAGTCACTTCCAGTCACCTTCTTAGCCTTTGCAAAGTTGGCAGAAAAGAAGATGAAATTTTCGACTTACGAAGCTGAGTCAAAGATAGTGAATGAGGAACGACATACTTGACAGGTTTGCTCACGCTGTTGATCCCCAGAGGATTTTTTTTCAATATTTCTTCGGACTGTGATTTCAGTGGTGACAACATCTTGTAATAGGAATACTTTTTGCTGCGCTCTGCTTCTGACATTCGATTGTTCATTATAAAGTATGCCAATATGCCAAAGCCACCTATGCTCTCACTCACATAAATATCGCAAAACGTTTTACTGGAAAACAAAAATTGCGTTAACATTTTCGGGCAATTAGATAAAAAAACAAATTTTCGAGAAGAATCATGTCTTCTTTGTTTCTTTGTGAACTTTTGTCGGTTTAGGTTGGAGTAGCAGTCAAACAAACCAAGTTGCTGTAAGCTAAAACTCCATCTACGCTTCCGCTGCACTGTTTTGCACGTGCGAAGACATCACATCAACGTAAAATATTATAAAAACTTACACCTTGAAAATGAATCATAAATGTTGCATGGAATTGCTATGCTGATTTTTAACATTCATGAAATCAGGTTCTCTGCGTCATCTGTTTTTTGCGTGAATGTACTCGTTTGAGGGCGGTGCAGGTCATTTTCAATAGAATCAATTTTTCGATTTACTACGATAAAGTGGTTGGTTTTGTCAGCCACAAAATATTTTAGTCTCATGAGGTAATTAAATTTAATTAATAAATTTCAGTTGATAGAGCTGAATAGTTAACATGTTGACGCAGCAGGGGGCATAAAGGTTAAATTGGACTATCTTCTTTATTGCTCAACTTTTCACGGGTGCAGAGATGTGTCGCTTAGATGTGTCGCATGTGAATAAGATGTGTCGCTTATGTGAATTTCATGGTAACTCTATCAAATTGATCAAAATAACGCAATCGTGCAAAACCGCAATAGAAGCAACAAAGTAAGGACCTTAGATTAAATTGAAATCAGGTGAAATGTTTTGGAAACAAAACTGTTTCCTTCGCAGGCAAGGTATGAATGACCGAAACCCAAGATGCTTGAAGGGGTGCAGCAGACAAATGGGGCAGTATAGAGCGCGTAATTGCAGATTAACGCAACGCCGATGTCTTCGTGTCAATTTGTTTTCGTCTTTACAAAACAACGAGGGGGTAATTTCTTTGCATCAGAGTCGATAGAGACGGGGTAATCGGCTGATCTGCACGGTGAATATACGCAGAGGTGTGGGGGTCACATCGAACTTTTAAGGAGGACGGTGCCTTGAATTAGAAGTGATTTTAAAAAACTCAAACCATTTTTACCAACAGGCAGAGGTAAGATTTAGTAACAACATTTTAAGGGTGCTTCTTTATCTGTTAATGCAGCTAGGAATCTGGGTACGATTGGTATTTATTTAATCGATCAGCAAAGTTTGCTGAGTCGGCCGCTTAGGTCTAACCTCAAGAACATTTCAATGTACGTATGGCGCCTGAGCTTTTCAAAACACTTTGAGGCTCACTCAGCGGAAAATTAGTTTGAAGTTTTGAAGTTTAACCGTGTCGTGCACGCGCCTAACGACCACAGTATTAAGTTTGAAACAACCGAGAATGTTCTTATTTATGCGCTGTTATTTTGTACTTGCAAAAAGGCAGTTAGATAATACGTGCCTCTTTGCTTCACATGTTTGATCACGGACACATTTTTGTTCACCTTCGTGCTTAGATTGTTGCATACACAAAAATTTGCCAATGTAGTCACCAATGAAGGAGAAAAAACAATGTTCAAAATAATCTTTTCGAAATCTTCATGCGTTAATTGACACGAACTTGATCCAAATTGTGAACATGAAACAAATCTAGGCCGTTACTATACACATATAAACTAGTGTGCGTTGGTTTTTCGTAGGTCACAATATTAAAACCGAATTCAAGTATGTTATTCAAAACGTCATTAAAAACAATGCAGCTATTAGTGACGAAATACATTGTAACTGACACGTTTCAAAGCATACCGTTCATGTGAGCAAGGAACACATCGATAGCCAGGGGTGGATAATAGGGTTACCGTATCTGAAACGGCAAAATCCCTGACAGTCTCAGTGGCTACTTTTAGCGACAACAAACAAGAGCTATATGCGGCATTTTTCAGCATATTCTTACAACTACCAATCCACCGCAAAACCGCATCACTATCACAGAAAAAATATCACAGAATTGTTACACAATAGGCTACAAGCGATTAATTACAAAAACGCATGTTTTTCTCTCCCAATCCTGATTATTAAATTTTTTATTCATAATTAACTGACTGTCAAAATTCCGGACATTAAAAGATTTAAAAAAAATTTTCCGGACACGAACTATGACACCGAAGTTCCGGACATATGGTAACCCTGTATTAAGGGAGGCGAACGAGGCGGTCGCCTCGGACCCCCTTTTTCAGAGACGCGGTGTTGGGGCCTCCTTTTGAGAGTTCCGCACTTAGTTTTTGCATTGCTTTGTTGAAACACTTGTGAACCACTCCAGAGCCACATTCACTAAACTCTGAAACAAGTCATATGTTTTGCAAAATAAGCCAAAAATTATGTTGAAATGTGCCAAACGGGGCTTCTCAACAACTTGAATGTGTAGACAAAGAAAAATTGAAAATCAAATGACTTCAAACAATTTACAGTATGGAAAGGACTTTCACGCAGAAGCAAATTCCCAGACAATATGAAAGGTTTAATTTGATTTCAGCGAATAAAGTTTCTGTATAGCATGTGAAAAACATATGGCCCCTTTTTATTGTGAACAAATATAGGGGACAGCGCCCCATTGTTTAAGACCCAATATTGTACACATGAAACTTTTGTCTCGTGAAACTTATCATATTTCAATAAGGAGTGAGGATGCGTAATTTTATGTGAAACCGATTTCCTATTAAAAATTTGCTGATCGATTCCTTGCTTACCCTCATCGTGGAGAGTACATAGTTGTATACATGAAATATCGAAAATTTTGCGATGTTTTGAGGCCCCTTTAAGAGATTTTGCCTCAGGCCCCTAAATTCTAATATCTACCCTTGTCGACAGCAATATGTTTTGGAAAAAACGAAAGCAGATCTTTCAAGTATCGTCAAAGTATCTGTGGCTTGGATTCATTTTGAAAGCTTGATCGGTAACATAGTTTATTTATTCGCTAATCATCATAGCTGCAGTGCGCAATTCCACACATCCACCATCTATCTCATTAGAAAATTGCAGTTGATCTGAAAAACTTATATTGTTCACACACCATGAGTAACGTTTCTTTAACCGGGTACTAGTCCGATAACCCTTTAAGATGCTTGGATCAAGATTTTGTGCAGGCGAGAAGATGAGACCAACCTTTTTCGCTTGGTTGGTCATGCACGTCTTTTCAGCAAATCTAAATAAAAGGCCTCAGAAGTTTCAAGCAATGTTGAACACGGAACCACGCTGTACTCTCATCATAGGCCATGCGATTGACAAGATATTTAACCAATGCACTAGGTAACACTGCACAACTGAGGGAACAATGAATCTTGCAGAATTAACGAGGATTCGGAAGGAAATAGCTACACATTGATACAGGGGCAAGTGGTAGGCGGTGATGGTGGTCAGTAGGTTAAAAACAGCTGGAAAAAGAACAGGTAAAATTAGATCAAACTTGCACACAGGCCAATGTGCTGGCAGCATTTCCCCTGGCCACAGCCAGGGACAGACGCTGGTGGAGCCACTGGCGCTCCCTGGGGCCGCCAGACACATCAACAAGTTTTTTCGTAAGACCACTCAAAAAAGGGGCAGTGGACTTGCCATACACGCCAGTGATCTCAATTGCCACTGGTTGAAAGTGGTTATTGCTTTGGAGGTCATGATATTTTTGGCATTTTGCGGCCTCAGCTTTTGTGGCCGCAAAACCAGCCTGGCTGGCAGTCTTTATAGTGACCCTGAGCAAAGGTGTCCACAACTG
>JGI24022J15233_10006891_pt1 | contig 12418 bp, 7 predicted proteins | sample Ectturendosymbi2_FD_15233 | JGI IMG/M metagenome (IMG submission 15233)
TCAATGACAAAATGTGTTGTGTGTGTATGTTAATTATGTGCTATATTGGTGTTTTACAAAAGTTATAGTGTGAATATTAAGATGAATAATTTGTATGACCTGCATTTGGCGTATCAAGGAAAACGCAGCATATTTCAGGGAGTTAAGGAATTTCAAAAACAAGAATTTCAATCACGAAACTTTCAAGCAGTAATGGAATGGCTGAAACTAAGTGACCTTGTTTACAAAAGCAAAGTAACTTCCAATTTAACAATAAAAACCGAAAAATGATGCGGTTGAAATAAAAGCCAGCACAAGGCATTTACATTGTTACGAGAAAAGTATTACGAAAATACGGAATCAGATGACGCTGAGAGCGATGACGCTGAGATTACGCAACCGCTTGCAGAAATGCACCCAGGAAAAGCGACAAAACTAATACTGAACTGGATGACTTTAAATGCTAAGAACGGCTACGAAATTGAATTACGATTAATGGTTCCTGATGAGTAAATGGTTTACAAGAGCAGAATACGTATGCGAGGTGGGACCATGTTCGTTCAACAAAAACGAGAAGCGCCAGAATTAGTTGGCAAAGCGTTACATCAATGGGAAAATCATGTCAACTATTGTACGCTGACCCTAGAGGAAATAATAAGTGTACAACGAGCTGATCTTGCAAACAGCCTGCAAGAAGACCGTAGTATTGTACAAGAATTATATTGCCACCGTCGTGACAGAGCAAGAGGTCAAATCCCAATAATAAAGGCTGAAAGTTTAAATTATGCTGCAGCACTGGAAAGATCATAAAGTTGATTCAAACAAAAGTAAAAACTTACTTGCCAATGTTGCGTTAACCAATAAAATTATAAACCAAAAATGAAGTGTAATGGTGTTGAAAATGTTTTATGGTAAGGATGTTTTTAAACAGTGAAGATGTTTTATGAGCATATTTTGTTGCAAGTTTATTTTCAAGCAAGGCAAGCATTTGTTGTTGTTTACCAAGGATGCACCTGTTACCAAGGATGCACCTGTTACATAATTATTTTCAAGCAATGATTATTTTCAAGCGATGAATATATTCGTTGTTGTTTACCAATGATGAATGTGCACTCGAAAATAATTGTGGGATTGCACAATTATTTTCGAGCAATGAAAGTAAGTTATTAAAGATTGTCCAAACCCTTCACTAGCGTATAGGAAGTTGCTGTGTACGGGACTTTCCCTTTTAAACGGATGTTAGTTGCAATGCATTAATTTTGCATAGAAAGCGAGTGCATACGCCGCGGTGCAAGACTTTTGCAAACGCTAGCCGTATAAAGAATAAACAAAGTTAATTTTAATAAAAGCTGGAGAAAGTCTGAAGGAGATTCAGAGTTCTTTTGGTTCTCTCGCTGTATGGAACTGCCATAAGTGGATCCATACAGAAAAAGCAACTGCTTTGTCGTATGGACACGACATCTGTTGTACTGATCTATGCTCCTTGATCTCGTGATAGGAGAGGGGTCGGTTGGAGATGTTTTGTCATACACAACAAGGGAGGTGCCTCGTGAAACAGGTTCCCTTGGGCAAGGCCAATTTAAGAAAAGAAGTGTCGCAGTACTTATGTAGTTGTATGTCCTAATTCAGGAAGCAATTGTGTCATGCAGTGATGGTTCGAAGTTGACTACCCAAAGAAAGAGAGAATGCTAAGCTTTGTTTTAAATTAAAATACACACGCATATTGAGTCATTTTTCTGAGAGCAATTTCGAAGTCAAGTTGAGATATACTATAAACGGGACAATGTCTGAATAAGTGTTGTTTTTGCAACTGCATAGTGAGATTAGTGAATGCAGTTGAATGTGTTGTGTAATGGCGCAGTTTGAACAGTAAACGCCGTTACTGTAACAATGTACATTGCCATTGGTAAAATAAGAATACAACAGCTCTGTTGAAAATTGTATCAGTGATCCCAATGCTTGTAATTGCAGGTGTGTTGATTGCTGTACTGTCTCTGCTGCTGTCTGTGCGCGGTGAATGTAAAGAGGGGTCTTTTTAGAACTCAAAACTGGATAGTTAGAAAAACGGTGTGGGATAATAAACTATAGCTTTTCTGACTCTTTTGTGACTCTTTCTCTAGCCAAGAAACGAGCTACAAAACTACCATAAGCGAATGCGATTCCACATCCAGGAACTTTTTATCGACTTCCAAAGCGATGATGAAACCCGTGAATATTTTACCAATGTTCAGACATTTGGTTCTAGTGCAGTGAGCATTTTTCAGACGTTTGGGAAAACGTTAGCTATTATTACTACAGGAGTTACCCACGACGTACTGTATGTTGCTGAGCAGGGTTTCAGCCAAGTACTGCGCATGCGCAATGAACACCACAATCGTCTTGACATGAACAAGACCGGTGGAAACGCCATACGACTGAAGTTCACCAAGTTGCAACCTGCTTCCAAAATAAACTGACAAATGAAAAGCCACGGCAAGATTCGCAGTAGTTGGAACCAACTGTTTTTGGAATGAAATAGTGTTTTTTGTACAAATGCAATTGCATTCGTTTTTTCTTCATTTTTTATGCTAACTAGATTGTCCGTTCATTTCGATAGCATTCAAATACTTTCAAACTAAAGTACTGTCTTAGCTAACACTAAATAATAAGTGGGGGGAGATTTTCAAATAAAATTCCTGTAGGGGGAGATTGAACAAAAAAGGTTGAAGAGCACTGATGTAAATGTAGCGCTGAAGTGATAGCGTACAAGTCAACGGCAACGCATGTGGTTTGCAGATCGATGAAAATGTATCGTAAGAACGCATTGGAAGCAGCGCGCACAACGCGGCTGTCCCTGAAAGCGATAGTTCAAGCGAAAGAAATAAACGCGCCAATGGAAAGCCTTCGAAGGCGTCTTTTGATCAATTACTTCAGCACAAGTGGTATGTTGCGACAGAGCAACAATGAGCGTTAGTGAAACGCGGCCGCAATCAGTGCAGACGCATGACAAGGTGGCATGGAAAGTCGGCACCCAAACTGTCAAACATTTGAAAATCACTGTCAATCACAGAAAGATGCTGATAAAAGCGCAACGGAACACGAAATTCACGAAGGAAAGTGATGTTTGCGTTCCGGCACACCTCACCTACCGGCCGAGCATTCCAGTGGGAGAAACGCCGTCTGCATAAGATGATGCACACCTGTGCCGCATGCCGAAGCTGTGCACACCCGCATGACAAGACCGTGCACACTTTCATGACATTACATGGTGCATAGGATTGCAGTAAAACGAGATGAGATTGCCCAACTGTTATGAGAGAACCGTCATCTACCGGACACAGGACGTCAGAATAAAACAAACATCAAGAAGAGATTAATTTGCGTGAGTGATTCCGAGAGTGCGCCTTCTTTCAGCAGCAATCTGCAAACGAATTCTCCTCGCTGATTGATAAATACTCAAGGAGACCCAGCAGAGAGTCAGAAGGCCCGCGGGCGGGTCACTTGAATACGAGGGGGGTGCGGTGAATTCGTGAGCCGTGACTGCCTTGTTAGAAGGACCACGCTCTGCAAGTAGGAGTTATGCGAAATGCTGTCAGAACTTCCTACCTTTAAGAGTTGGACGATGCACTGCTAGAACTTTTCTTGGATGGGCAGAACAGCGTCACCAATTGTGGGTAGGGATGAACATACCGACGTCAGTAGTTAGTTTTTCCATAGGAAGGGGGGACATTAACACCGATGAGATTCCGGTGTACCGATTCTCTGTGCGTAAATTTCGTGATCACACCAAAACCTAAGAAGTGGTGCACGAAATCAAGTCTGCCAATTCGGAAATCTGTTTAAACAAACCTAAAACGAACGAATCAATGACTTTAAGGCCTCAACGACCTTAAAGTCATTTCGTTAAAGTATCAGGCTAAGCTGGCGTGAAGAAGTGAAACTGTCATGTAAAACCTTGAAGCGTGAGTCGTTTCCACGTGTATTTTATTTTATGGCCATGCATTTAAATTGTGAATGAAACATGTTCATGAATGGAAAACTCATGGGCTATTTCAACGCTCTGACAAAGAGTTAAGACGTAGCCAATGGCTTGAACGGTTGTTGTCTACATCAGGGAAGATATTTGAGCTAGTTGATGTTTTGTGAAGCAAAGAGATTATTGAAAATGCCGAAGATGAATATCATTTTCCTTTGTTTATTTCTATGGTTCCACTAACTGATACTATACTACCTAGATTTATCCTTACCATCAGTTGATGACTTTATTGCAGGTTAAATTTTGCACGTAATTACATTAAGAACTGTTAAGTGAAAACGTATCGATGACTGTTTACCAATATCATATGGATTATATGACTGGATATGACCTTGGTGAAGAATTGTTTGAAGTAACAAGTCTCAAATACGAATGGAATCACGGTGATGTTCACAGATTCTTCATGGAAAAGAGACCAGTATTTGATATTGTGGTGAAAACAAGTAGAAGACAGCACCAAGTTCGAAACGGATGGATAAAGTTTTGGATTGGACGTGGAGTAGCAGCAACATATTCTTATTTGCAGCAATTTCTTCGTAGCGGTTTTGCAGATATTTACCATGCAATTGAAGAATCTGACTTAAAGTCTTATTTAGCCAATCCGAACGACCCATATTTCCAACTCTTTGTTCTTTTTCGCTTTGAAATAGCGCGGAGAAAAAAGTATGATGACCGAAGGATTCCCACTTGGTGGATGACAAAAATCGCTGTCAATACTGCTCTTCATTTAGACGATGAAGGCGCATATGAAACCTTAATCAATATGTTTTCTCAGCCTCTGGACCTCCGTCGATCATACTACGAACAACTGCAGCAAAGGCAATTTATGTGAAGAGTAAAGCATGAAGACTTAATGTCATATCGAGCAAGTAGTCTCCACAGTGGGCGTAAGCAAGAATCGACTGGCTATTTTTTAAAAAAGGAAATCGATTTCATGTAACACTATGCATCCTCAATCCTTTATCGGATTACCAATCTATCTCTGCTAGTTGGATTCACTGAATCGGATATTTTTGCAAAAATGCGCGCTCAAGTAGCTCGGTGAGACACCAACGGTCGTGCTTGAGTGATTTATTGGATTCCCAATCCAACGCGAATCCGATAACAGTGCAGTGTAAAGTGGGTAAATTGAAAAGGCCACGTAGTTTGTACTGCAGTTGTGAATGAGAGAAGAAATTGATCGAACTGTTACTGTTTTTGCTTATCAAGCTATGGCGGCATGGCACTTGTGAGCATTTTGTTGCACTTTACTTGCGCGAGGGTTCATCCTCGTTTCATCTTTGAAATGCCTTTGGACAAATTATCATATTTAGCAAAACCGGAAATTATAACTGAAATTAGAGCACTGAAGCTTTTCAGCAAATAAAATTACAATTACTATCACTTTGCTCCAATTCATCGAATTAGTAAACTATAGTTATTTAGTTATCCAAGTTTGCCTGCAACCAGCATGCTCTCAAGTATTCCTGCTCCTGTTCACTCAAGATTGTTGGGAAGCCTCTGCAAACGGTGTTCGTCAAATATACACGGTGACCAGAGGCGTGAATTCCGAGTGTGCGGCGCACTCCCTGTGAAACTGAACATGACGTGACATTTTCCAAATCGTGCGATCAAGGGAAATCACAAAAAAATCTAGAAAAAGATTTATGTACTTTCTAGCCGTGGAGGTGTGCGCTATTCTAGGCGTACACCTTGTGTACTCGACTGCTCGTATTCGAAAAAACATTCGCACAGATTGTTTCTTCAGTTGTGAACTGCGCAGTTCCAGGTCTGAATGAATTGTATTCCCCTTTTTGGTTTGGCCTCGGAACCCTGGATGTGCGCCATTCCAGGCGAGCAGCCGGGCTCGACCGCTCGTATTCAAAGAGATATTCATGCAGAATATTTTTGCAGTTTTGAACTGCTCTGCTGTGGGCTGACCAGGGTTGCGGAGTCGGTGGTAAAATATCCGACTCCCGACTCCGAAAGCTTTGGCGTAAAACTGTTACAACGCTGGGTTCTTGAAAGAAAGCGGAGTCACAAAAAATTGTACATTGATTGGAATACGTCATCTTGACAAATATAACAACTAACGCAACGTCACGAGACGAATCGCGAGATGATTCTCAACAACATCACGAAAAATGTGCACAATCCAGAAATGCACGCCAACACTGTGCACAACCCGGAAATTTGCGCCAAAAAGTGTGCACATCATCTTTTTTGGAACTCAGCTATAAAGCCCAGACCGATCGAGACGGAGAGATGAGAAAGAAATCAGAAGCGCTACATTTCATCTGACCTTCCAAGCACGAACAGAATATCGGTGACTGAGGGTCATTCAATTGTGATTGTTCATCTCGTGGTTCAAGCGAACACTATTGCTGAACAAAGTGGAGTCATTTCTAGGCTTTCACGTGTCATCCAATTCGCGCGGTGGCATAAACTTAACGTAATTATGTATTGCGTTGTGCTGATTGTATGTTTCAATAAAATCATGAATCCACCACTGAATAAGTAAGGGAGTCCACAAGTTACTGCCAAGGAGTAGTTTGTGTAACTTGGTTGCGGTGTCAATGATGTCTCAGTGTTTTCCTGATTGTTTCGGGCTTCGCGAGGTAAGAATTCACGGTGTCGTCCTAACTTAGAATTTTTAGATTTTTGAGTTTCTTTTCCTTTGATGATATGCGACGAATTAGGTGATAGCTGGGAAATTAATCCTCTTCATAGAAATAACCTCAACAGAACCCAAAACCGTCTTTTTGCCACTGATATGTTTTCATGTGTGAGATAATTGCCCACTCTCGCAGGTTGTGCAGATGAACCTGGCTGCAACTTAAGTTGGGGTCTACTCGTGACGTAACGACTCAATGTCTCTAACCTTTGCTTGTCTTTTTCACAGCGATCCTCTTTTCTATAGCACTGATACTATTATAGAGCAGGGTTTCTCAAATTGTGGGTCGCGAAATGTAATTTGGTGTCGCGAAACGAATTGGCTTCACAAATCAGTAATAAACGTTTTTGTAAGCTTTACAAGAAAATCAAAAGTAGGCCTTCAGTAAATCTATTTCTACTGTATTTTTAGGGGCAATACCGTGCTTCATGATGTCGGTTGTTTGCTAGGATGTCTGCTTGAGCTATCAGATGATACGAATCAACTAAGCACAACAAGTTATGCGTTGTCACGTCATGATAGTTTTTACGTAGGCCTACTGACCAGTATTCACCTTTTTGCACTCATTCCGACACGAACGCAATGCTTGCGTTAATAACTCTAGATGTAGTTTAGCGGCTAGGCTAACTGCTTTGAAATGACACTGAGTAGTTAAAGACTAAAGTTAAAATATTTGTACAGATAAGTTTGTGGAGTTGTGACAAATGTTTGCAACTGGGATTTTCAAAACAGGATTCATGTTATTTTTGTTGAAGAACAAGAAATGAATGCCCAGTCATTTTTGGTTTAATTATTCATGAACTCCTAGCATTTTGCACAACATATTTGTTTGAAGCTACATTCTTAAAATTGATAATGATCAAGTCCAAAACCGATCCTTTTCGAAAAATGTTGAGAATGTCCTTCGACCTACGTTGTCATGTATCAATCTACGAATGGATGATGTGTGTAAAAATCATCAAGTGCTTCCATCCCTTTAGTTGCGCTTGATAACTTCTATAAACTTAATTGTATTTCGTTAATATTTTTTCGCCTTAAAATTTCCATTACGTGGTAGTTTCATTACTGTGCTGTTACTTTCGTGGATTGTGTGCATTTGTATGCTTTCGCCACAGACAAAAATGCCGTTTGAGCTTTTTAATGGGACGTTTACACGTATCATTAACAACTGGGCTATCCATCAAAGGGTCCAGATTCTTAACCAGTTTGGGACACTAGAGGGTGAAGCGTTTTCTGAGAGGGACCCACATTTTTTACATTATATCCAACACATTTTTCCAAAGACGGAGAAAAAAAAATTCAGGGGGTGTTTTGCCCCTATGCGTCTCCCCTAGTTACGGCTTGAGGAGCGCATTAAAAAGCGTTTTTAAAATGGAACGTAAAAAGATAAAGCTTGAGAAGCAATGCTATAGAGGATCCTCCAAACACAGATGACTAAGCGTAAACATGAATTTATAGTTATCCCATAAGACTGTTATACTTTCACTTTATCTGAATGATGAAGATGAAAACAGGCATGCGGACGTCTGACGATTGTAAGACAACGAAGCTCAACAGCACAATAAATTAGCAATTTAGCTGATGCACAATTTGCAGTTATTTATTCTCGTTTCGGGAGTAAATGAAAATGGTACGGGTGTGCTTAGATCTTAGCTATAATATAAAAGTAGAATTGCGCAAACTACCTCATGATCAGTTTTGACCATCCTGCAGTTCTTCTGTCCACGACATGGAAAAGCAATGCCCAAGAAATCCATCGAAACGCAGTAAATGGTCGACGAAACAGTCGCAAAGGAATACGGAGCAAAACGGAAATTGTTCAAACAATTAAGCAGGTCATGAACAAACATCAGGCAGAGACGTCGACTCCAAAGGCTATTTGAGCCAGGACTGTGGAGCCGGTACTCAAACATTCAGCTCCGGGCATCTAATTGTTTTGGCTCCGGCTCCAATATCTAGATAGAACTTTTGCCTCTGATTCCAGAACAATTTGGTCCAAAAAATCAGAAAAAGACGAAGTATTATTTACATAACTCGCTTCCTCCACAATTATATATAGCGAACCGGAACCCAAATTTGAGGCTCCGACTCAGGCTCCATTATCTAAAATATTTGGCTCCTGCTCGGCTCGACAGCCCTGGCTCGAACTGTGAAACACAGCAAATTAAGCGAATGTTACGAGATATTACCGATATGTTTGCATGTAGTTTCAACTCTGAACTACAGCAATCTCTCCTCATAAAAAAAGTTGTGCTTAGCTTTACTTTGTCCTGAAAGCAAATGCGAGCGTTTGTTTCTACAATGCAGCGTAAACTGAGCAACGTCAGTGAGACTTCTTGTAAAGAACAAACTTTTTGCAAATTGAACTCAATGTTTGAAAGAAATGCTGTTTGCTGAACTTCTGCTTGGAACTTGTCTTAGATTTTTCAAATGGTATAAAGCAGTGTTTCCCAACCTTTTTAGGCTTGCGGCACCCTACAGAAAAGAATAATAATTTGCGGCACCCATAATGCCGCACCCATAGCAATTTGCTTTGAGGTTTGATGATAGCTTGAATATTTATTCTTAATGATATGGTAAAAAAACGTGTTAGCCCGCGGCACCCCTGGGCACTGTAAATGGCACCCCGGTTGGGAACCACTGGTATAAAGTGTTTTTCTAAAGACTCGGGACTCGATTCCCACTTGCTAACAACCATATTTTTCGTTATTTCGCATCCCATGAAGTTATACTAACGTAGTTGCCCGAAAACCGCTACAAATGTCATGAGCAGATATTAACACTTCAGCAAAATCAATCGTTTTGTTCAACTTAACCACTAGGCTTGGCGTTATTAAAAAGTATCACAAGCAGAACCGTCCCAGAAAGTTTTCAATAGGGGGGCTTTGCGTTTCTGCGGGAGGCTTTGGGTTTGCGCGTGGGGCTTGACATCCTAAAAATTGACAAAAATTCAACTGAAATATAGTGTTTCACTTTTCAATTTGGGGAGGCTTGGAACCTTGTTTGGGGCGGATGAAGCCTCCAAAAGTCCCCCCCCCCTGTGGCGACGGGACTGATCACAAGCATTTTATGTTATGCTAACTGATTGCAACCTTCATGTCATACACACACCGGAGCACTTTCATAGTGCATTATGTAAGGATTGATTGTCACTGTTGCGACACATGGATATGATAAAAGTGTCTTTACAAGCTCCGCCTGCTTATTCTAGACTGCAGCGGATTTCTTGCGAATGTTTTCTAGGTTAAGCAAAGCAAGGAATATTTATCTAAATTATGTTTTTAGCTCTGCATAACCTGATTCAAAAATTCAGGAGTGTGGAAAACAGGATTTTCGTTAGCATCCATGATGGTTAAGAAATCATAAACACCAAGATAGATTTATATGCAAAAAGTTACAACAAATGGAATAGAACTGAATTTACACCAAAATGGTATCATTTACACCCAGTGCCGGATTAACAATAGTAGCAAATGTAGCAATTGCTACGGGCCCAGCGCTTTCGGGATCCCGCTTTTTGTTGAATGTGTTATATGCAACGGTGGATATTAGAATTTAGGAAAAATCTCAGAAAGGACGCCCTATATTTTACACATGCTATACAAAGCTTTATCCACTGAAAGCAAGTTAAATTTTTGTTTTGTCTGGAAATTTGCTTCTGCGTGGAAGTCAACTTCACATTGTAAATTGTTTGAAGTCATGTGATTTTAAATGTTCTTTGTCTACTACACAGTTGAGGGGCCCCTTGTGCACATATTTTTGCTTTATTTTGTCAAACATATGGTTTTCTTCAGAGGGCGAATGTGGATCTAATGTTATTAATAAGCTTTTTAACAAAACAATGCAAAAAAGAAGTGCAAAACTCTCAAGCGAGGGTTCTCACTACTTTCCGAAAGAGGGGAGACCGATGCGACTGCCTCGTTCGACTCCGCTAATATCCACCCGTGATTACAAGTATAGATATTTTTCAGTCCATTAAATCACTATTTTGCTAAATTTTTCATAAGCAATTGTTAAATTTGCCATAAGCCATTAGGCCTACCGTATTTATTCGATTGCAAGCAACGGCTTATAAAGGTTTTTTTTCATCATTTCATGCGGCTTTTAATCAAGGGCTGCTTACAATCAAGTACGGATTATATTTTACCTTTCTTTGCCTTATCGAAAGGTATAGATGAGGCTCAGTCTTTCTTTGACTATGTTTTGTCGACTAAACTCTATTTTCGCATTCTATTTTCCTTCTTCAGTTGCCAACTAAACGCGAAATGTGCACGAAAGTATCTCAGAGACTTACGTAACCTATGGTAGTTTAAGTGGGTCTTACAATCAGGGGTGGCTAACAATCGAAGAAATATGGTTTTCAATTGAATGCGTTTACATTAGACTACTGTGACTTGAAAATTAAAGTATTTTACATTTATATGCAAGATCATGGGACCACTCAAGCAATCAAGCCAAATTACATCAATCCCCAGATGTTGCTTGATTGCATTGTTTTGAATAGCATTTTAAAAGTATATTATTGAATTTCATTGACCTATTCTATAAGTTCCTTTTTTCGTACTTTCAAAATGATTCGGCCAGTTGTGCCAAACCTGGGGTTTTGCCGAAGATCTGGGATTTGCAACGCTTTTCTGTTTTTTTCTCCTGAGGATCTGAGTTTTTTAGGATTTAACTGCGTGTAGCGATGATATACGATAGGGTATGATTGATTGAACTTAAAGTCTCATCTTTGTTTATCAAGTTACCTCAGTCTTCAGCATAACTTATGATCAAGCAACTGACACTGTATAAGCTGTAAATATGAGCTAGGTGCAATGAGTTCAAGTGACAGAGATACTATTCCATACTCTTAAATCTCCACCAGTTGTTATTTAGGACCAGGTTTTTCGTATTTATGAAATTCAATATGCATAATCATACTCACACGGATGTCCTGAGAATTTATGATTTAACAGTTGTTCACTCATTGAAGTGTTTACAAACTTGGGGCCCTGCGCTGTTTATATGTTACGGACCCCGCACCACCTCAGTCCGGCAGTGTTTACACCACGAAACAGTGGGGAAGCAAGTAATGTAAACAAAAAGGTTATTTTAAGTCACGTTTCAGATAGGTTTTTAGAAATATTCTGCAATGCATTAAAATCTCACTCGTGTTTAAAATTTTCTATAAATTTCAAAAATATTTTCAACTTTTGAATCGCTCATACTTTTTCCACATAGTCCTCATACTGCTGATATGAATCACCTTGTTTTGTGTTTTGCAGAGTTTTTGAGTCCAGCGTGGAGAAAAATGCCCTTTTATGAGATTACATTGCAGAATATTTTTGAAAACGTAACTGAAACATGACCTAAAATAACCTTTTTCTAATCGCCACCTGTCTCTCTGAGATATAAGTGAAAGGAGGCGATCCACTCCGAAAGATAAAAAAGACAAAAAGGAATTTCAGACGTAATGTTGTGACCGGTTATTTTAGTCCACGTTCCAAAATTTGCTGGCTTAACTGGTTACATTTTTGTTTGTTGTTTTTGGGTTCAAACCTATTGCGATAGGAAATTTCCAGTGGTAAGTACTGGAAACTCCACAATGTGGCAGCAAGCAACAACAGCGATTTAGCGCACTTCCCGTTCTGGGTACATCATTCAACACCACACCTACCGAGAGGTTTCTGTTAAAGCAAACTGCCTCATACTTTGTAACCCATGGTTCATCTGTGCATGCTGTGTTTTTAGATGCCTCGAAAGCATTCGATCGAGTACTACACATGAAA
>JGI24022J15233_10006895_pt1 | contig 12417 bp, 12 predicted proteins | sample Ectturendosymbi2_FD_15233 | JGI IMG/M metagenome (IMG submission 15233)
CAAGCAACCCATGAATGATGTTTGCATGCCATGTTCGATAAAGAACGCATCAATTTCAGTAGTTGTATTAAAATCATTGTCGCTAATGGTTTTTGTATAATTTTTCCAGATGCATCATTTTGTCTGCCTATTTTAAGTTTGTAATTGAGATATTGAGCGTATGGATTTAGTTACGGCGCTGGTGAAGAGTGTTCCGCTGCTGAAGTGTGTTTGGAAAGATTGGGCGCAATTTAACGCGAAGAGCATTTCTTTTTTGTAATTTAGCTCTGTTTCGCTTCCCACTTGTTTGAATTTGACACTAAAACAAAAAATGGGGAAAGTAGCATTATTTGAACAGGTTGTCATCGAAGCTGTCGTCGCGCAAGGAATGTATGGAGACATGGCGATTGATGACGTGTCTTTGTCGCAAGAATGCCAGAGATCACCAGGTAGGTTCTTTTCGGAAATCTACCGTTGTTGGCGGCAACGTCTTTACCGACGGATTCGGGCATGCTATGCTTCCCTCTTCTGACAATTCGAATAGAATCTTGCAAGTTTCGATGCGGGGGAATGAGCACTATCACCAACTTAGGACCGAAAAAGAACTTCGTGCCTTTAGTTTGTTGAGCAATGTGTTGATGGCTCGTGTTGATCGATAGCAGTAGAGGTTAGCGCAATCACCTGATGCTTTTTTTCAAGTGAACGTAAAATTTCAAACAAAACATTTTAAGACGGACTTTTGAAGCATACCCCGAAAGTAGTTTGTAAGTTACGTGCTTCTGGAGTGACACCGATACCGAGAAAACATGAAGAAAGTCTGTCTAGGCCCGATGAACTTGCAGCAAAACGTAAGACATGAAAATTGGCAAAGAGAAGCAAAACAATCGCATGAATTTCTAAAACTGTACCTGTTGACTTTGATTAGCTGGGTAAAGCATGCGCAGGTTTTTGGTGATGAATATGCTGAGCAATAGATGATGGTAATGATCATTATGAAACGGAGTGATGAGGTGATACGATATGTTAGTCTCAAACAATCGTTTTTCAATTTTAAAGAACTTGTTTTTGATTGTACGTTGAACTATGACCTTGACACCGCAGTAATTGTTAAAAATGCGACGATGTTTTGCAGCGTAAATCTGTATTATTTGGTTTCTCATTTGTTGCTACGCTATCCATGACGTACAGCATTCATTCATAGCAATTCACTGCATGTGTGAACATGGTGTTGTTATTGCTGTTTCGAACCCAAGAACAGCAATAAGTGCCTTTTATTTATAAGTGTGTATAATTTGAAATACATAATGAGTATATTTTACATTCTTATCATGCTCTGCATCATCCAGATTTTAGTCCGTGAAATAATTTCACATCCTTGTCCACATGGAGTTTTTTCAACTATTCTAAGTATCGTCTAAATCCCCTAAACCTCCGTTGTTCAAACTACTGAAACTTGTTTATTCAGCTGCCCTGCCGTCTCTCCCAAGTGCTCAGCTTCCGTCAGAGCCCCCACCCCCGGAAGAATGTAAGGATGTTGTGGAATTTGCTTGTCGTCTGTCTCACGTGTGTATTGCTGCCAGTAAAGTTTGCGACTTCAGAGAAGACTGTGCCGATGGATCAGACGAATCTACTTGCGGTATGCTTCAGCATGACGTTGTAAACTTTCAACTGCACTAAAGTAACATTGTAAAGTTTGGACGATTTCTGTTTTGACTATGTTGCTAAAATGAAAATAGAACATGTTATTTTGCAACTTAAAAGTGCTTTTTGGGTGAATTTTCAGTACACTTCTGCCAGTTTCTATCGTGCACCCAGATTTAAAGTTTCTCTATGGAAGCCGTCATGTTTCTTACAAAACGTTTACCGATTAATTGAAGAAGTAACTGATTGAATGCGCCTGCTTTACTCATCTACATTTGAAGTCTATGTGAAATGTAGTTGAGACGCTTTGCGATTTCCAATCGGGATTGTGCGGATGGACCGTTGCCGACGATCAGACAAGCCAGATGAGGCAAGTTTTGGAAAGCTGTTTTTTATGAACTTTACAATATGGTAATGGTGTTCGTATCTGCAAACTTTAATGAATATTGACAGCCATTTAATAGTTTCTTAGTATTACTTCAGTTTCCTCAACACGCGAAATGTTCGTAGCTTGAAAGTCAGTTTGTTTCGTAGTGTGGTGAAAGCTCAGTCGGTCTTCACGTGGAAGCAAGGTCAACCAAGTTCAATGGCTCCAAGCGACGCCGATCGTCGACCGCCCAACGACCACACCCAAAAGACGGACACCGGTTTCTACCTTTACGCAGACAGCTCACCGACTGCGGGAACAACAACCGAGGTGAATTTCATGTCGGATTAAATCCTTATCGCTTCTGTTTTGTTTTAACGTTATGCATCGGGCAATTATTTCATTATTCAGCGACCGACTCAAAAATTAATCGCTAACGTATTCGAACTTTTTACCTTAAAATTGTTTTTTTTTTCGCTGAGACATTTCGGTCATTTGTCCCATAATGGTGTTAAAACTCGCCGTAAGTATTCATTAGTCTATATTTTCGGTCATCATGACCGAATTAACTTAATTCTTGTCGGTCATTAAAAAAAATTCGATCTATCACCAAAAATGACTGAAAAAAAACTAGTCTTAAAATCGTTTGAAACTACATTGGTGTGCAACTCTCGCTTTATAAAGATCGCTTAGTTTTAGGGCAAATGTTCTTTTATTTCAGCTTCGTAGTTTTGCAACAAATCTGAAGCTGAGTGCCATGCGTGCTCAACCCGTGAGAGAGAAATTGTTCGCAATCCTGCCATAGGCTACACAGGGTGGTTGGCTGCACACACAAATGTCCGTTACAGATCTACTCGACCACCATCGCGAGTAGCGGACCGCAGTGTACGCTGAGATTCTTCTACTGGATGGGAAACTCGCCGTCGGATGTTGTCGGATCTCTTTTAATTCATGCTCACCATGGCACGAGCGATAACCCTCAAGTCACGGAACTTTGGGCGAAGAACGGGTACCAAAGTGGAGGTTGGCAGCAGGGTAGAGCCCACGTTGGCGCCTTCACTAATTTTCAGGTGAAAAATGTAGCATTTCTTAGTAACATTTTTTAAATGAAAAATAATTTCCGTAAATGTGTTAAGGAAGTGAACGCGCAAAAATAAAACTTACTGTAAATCGGCGAACAGGCCGCGAAACGACAAAGAGCTGATCGTCTGCTTCATTTGTGCAGCATTACTAGCGACAACGATGCATCGTGCTTACTGCAGTGTGCTTACTATTGAAATACCTCACCAGATTATAATCGAAGCAAAACGACCACAAGGATCTACGACCGCTGACATCACGATTGATGACGTGGAATTCATGGATTGTGCTCCTCCTTTCACAGGCGAAGGCTGCACCGGTTCCCAGTTCACATGCGCCAACCAGGTCCGCCTTAAAAATATAACGCGCATCACTGTCATTTCTTAAGTAACTGTAAGGATTTTAAAATTTGCCATTTAAAGAATTTTTCCGGAAAAAGATGCACACTAAAAGTTATCGTTGTAGTTTAAGAGCCAGTTTTACAAGAAACCGTGAGTTCTCTGTCATTAGCCAATAAGTTATAGTTAAGTTTTTGTCAGATCCACTTTCATAGTTTCACTTTCAGTAATAGTTACTTGAATTTAAGTTATGGCCTGTGAGTTTAGATAAATTGTGCAACAGCTTTCATGCTTCGCGCATTTCTTTAAGATTGTTGTCTGTACGGTTAAGCTATGCACAACTCATCCGAATTTACTACTGTTCCGTTAAAAAAGGTTTTCTTGGAATAACTACACATTTGTCTTATTGAAGTATGCCATCTACTAGCAGTAAAGTATTGATGTGGCAGTCAGATTGATCGTCAGTGTGTTTGCTATCGCAAATCTAGAACGAATTGTAAACATTTTGGGTAATGGCAAGTTTCTTATTGCTTTGTATCGCGCGCCACTTCAAAGCTTTGCGTGTTCACTTGCATCTCTGGAGACGATACATTTGAATGATGTATCGTGTAAATCAGCGAAACCTAAAAAGCGAAGAGTGGCGCCCCCAGCTTTTTATGACAATTTCAGCAGAGATTTGTTATTTATCTTTTGATGTCGCAGGTCTGCATCGATAAAACGACGCTCTGCGATTATTCCGACGACTGCGGAGGCGGAAGCGACGAAGCGCGACCGGTTTGTTACCAGAAGCAACCGAGGTATGTTGTAAGGTTCTACCTGTGAGGTCATATTGACAAGTGTAGCCCATTTGTATATATGTTAATTAGCAGGGTTCTCTTTTAACATTGCTGTTTGTGACCGTTTCTTCAATCACAAACGCACAAAGCGTGATTTTCGAGGGTATTTTTCCATCGAAGTAAAAAGTTCAAACACCAATACGAGGCGCTGAGCAGCTTGTATGTAACAGTAAGCATAGTGATCTTGAGAACGCCGAAGAATATAAAAGCGCGATGAACTGACGCTTAGCCTGAAAGTTTAGTCGCAAGGCTGTCAAGATGCTTCGTGCTTGTCATTCTAAGGCGTGTAATTGAAGTGATTAATCAACGTTATAAGATTTTTTCTGCTAATTGCAGAAAGGCACCAGTATATGACTTCGCAGGTTTGCATTAGACAACAAGTATTTTCTGCTTTTCCCTATAAAGGAAGTTGTAAGGAAACTGCGCCTGACGCTGCCGACGCAAAACGTGTCCTTTACGTTTTAATTCTCATGTCATTTTTTCGAAGATGCGACTTCGAACACGACACCTGCGGTTTCGAACATCAAGACGCTGACCTCCTGTGGCAGCTCGTGACGCCAGGCTCTTTGAGCGACGGCAGCATACTGCCATCAACCGACCATTCTTTGCGACGATCCACTGGCCATTTCATGTTTGCGGATCCCATGTCGTCCCAGGATGGGTCCTACAACGGAAAAGCTTGGTTCGGTTCGCCAGGTACGAACCGCCAAGTGAAAGAAAACATTGAGGTTTTGAAGTGACAACGCACTTCGTTGACTCAACTGTTTCATGTCTTATTACTGGTTTGGTGACTTTTCATCACGCGTCATTTCATCACGTGACAATTAATCACTGACATTTAATCGCACTAGATAGTTAATCACGCAGACAATTAATCACTTGCCTGGTTTGATGACATTTAATCACGTGACAATTAATCACTGACATTTAATCACTGGATAGTTCATTAATGGTGTTAGTTACGTCTTCATATCTTTTTAAGAGCTCATTCTTTTCGTGGTCTTATTTCATACCAATCTCGTTAACTTTTCGCATAACACTTTGCGTCAAATGAAAATGGTAACCCGTAACTGTTGCACTTGGAAATGCTGATCTAAAAGCATTTATAGCTGCACTCTCAAAATCTAGCAGTATTCTCTCGCCAGGAGAAGCCAAAATAATCATTTTTTTACTTTATTCCAGTAATATGCGATCATACACAACTTGAATCTTTTTCTGTACAAGACATTAAAAGGCGGCAGGATTTATGCCATGAGCGATTTCGAAATGTATTGCGTGCAATTGAAAAAACATGTATTGTGTAGAAATGTGCGTGTTGATCTGTGTATTGATAAAGAGTCTTAAGGGATTAAATGTCTGGGTGTTTAATTGTCAGCGTGATTACCTATCTAGTGATTAAATGTCAGTGATTAATTGTCGCGTGATGAAATGACGCGCGATTAAATGTCTGTACACCCTTATTACTTCCCTTCAACCTCCCACATGTGAATCAATCACTTAAAGAGTTTTTTTCCTCCAGCTATAGCTATACCCTATCTTTGAGTGCAATGAAGTAAATTACTCCCGTTTTCGCCCGACATAATGACCTGGTCTGTCATTGTATCTACTTCTTCTTTGCTCGTTAAACACACAAAAAATCAAAACGGTCTTGCTGTTGTATTTGCAGGACTGTTTTTGATGCCCTCTACTGGCTGCCAAGTCCGGTTCTACTATCACATCATGTCTAGCAGCGACGTGCTGAATGTTTACGTGCGCACCGAATGGCAGTCTGACCCGATGTCCGGTCTTACTGCAATCTATTCAACTGCCCAGGATTCCAGTTTCGAGTTCGGCGACTTCTGGCAGAAGAAGGTTGTGGATATTCCGTCGCCATCAAAAAGCTACCAAGGTGGAAATATGTGAATCGCCTTTTAAGATGGGATGGCATTTTCCATAAAGACTTTCACGCAAATCCTGATTCTGCACAAAATACTTTTTTCAGAGAAAGATTACCAAACGCTCTTCAAAAACGTTCTTCGGGCTACTAACTTTTTTTGTTCCTGTGTTTTCAGTTGTTTTTGAAGCCGTGCACACAAGCGGCGGGTACACGTCATCAGTTGCTATTGACGACATCAGCTTCAGCGACGAATGCTTGTTCGACGAAACCGGATCGCACGGCACTTTGCCTACGTCACAACCTCCGCCGTCTAACTGCGGCGACGGACTTTACGCTTGCACATCAGGCGGTTGCTATGACGACAGTCAGCGATGCGATTTTATAAACGCGTGTGTGGACGGTGCTGACGAAAGCAGCTGCGGTAAGTGGTGACGTTTGATGTCATAGACGAGTTTCTGAATGATTAAACGAACATCGTTTCGATTCTTTTTGACAGAGACGCTCATAAACCTCCTCAAAGTTTTGCTATGCGAATCTATGGGAAATTCTTCTTACCGAGCTTAGATACCAATTATATTGTGAGCTTTCGCAGTGTGATTGCCGCGCGTGTAGCGGTACAACTGATAAAATAAAAAAAAATAATTTTAAGGTTTTTCTATAGATGTTTCAAAACAACGTCAAGACCTTCTTATAGTTGCTCGTAATATCGTATTTTTTGCTTTTCTGTAACACTGTCAGTTTGCAAAACAAGTAAAATTTTGAATACATGATACATATGATTTTTAATACAAGACAATACACGAGACGTATATAGACAGTTCGCCTTACTTGGCCTTTTCACCAACCAGGGTCTTCTTGTACGTTTGAGACAAATTCATGCGGTTGGATGAATTCGAAAATGGTTACGCAGAACTTCGACTGGACGTGGGCCACCGGTTCCCAAGGGCCAGGAACTGACCATACAACTGGGTATGTCTTCTGTTGTGCATAAGCACCAGAATGTACGAGCCTTGAAAAGTGAAACATCGTTTCCTGTCTGACTGCTCACAAAGCATCAACTATGTTACAAGTTTTTATGTCATTTCATGATTTCCTTCTTCATGATTACCTTGAGGGAAACGTACAGCATCCTCGTGTGCTTAAAACGCACTTTTATCACTGAAGAGATATGAGAACGTTGAAAGACTGAAAAACGCGTGTGCTTTTGGCGACACTACGTCTAGTCAAGTCTGAGTGATTTCTTGTACTGCGCTCATCTTGATTCTTACCTTAAGTCGTGTTGTATACAGGTGTTGGGATGGGTAACATGGTTTTTGAACGTTGAAATGTTTTGCCTGAAATTCTGTATTATCATAACACTCGTTATCAATATACTTCTCTTGCAAGATGCGACGATGTATTTTGTGAATGTTGATATTTGAGTTTCGAGCTTTTGTCTACTGAACCTTGATGAATAGTGGCGTAGAAATCTCACGTTTAAGATGCCGGAAGTTCAATAAAGATCCTTGAGTGATTCGAGCTGCATACAACCGTAATTATTTTAGAGGTAACAAAACAATCTGAAATCATCACGACTACTACATTGGGCAATCGGTTTCATTATAACCTGAAGGCTTTGCGCAACTGCTCTGATGACAAAATACACTTTCCAGGTCTTTCTACGGTCGCTTCATGATGGTGAAAACCGGACAATCGTCTGCCATTGGCGCGAAGGCTCACCTAGTGACGGACATTTACAAACGGTCGTCAGCTGAATGCAGCATGGACTTTCATTTCAACATGGTCTCTACTAACACCGTAAGTTTTTTCCTTTTACAGAATCGAAACTCTCCTTAAAAAGTTATTATCTCCCTAGAGGCGTCACGGATTCCTAAACTTGGCCCTTGCTGAGGATTTCCCAAAACTTGTCAGGATCAAATTTTGACTATTTCTGAGTTCCTTTTGGAAGTTGATTAAAAGCGAGCTTTTTGCAATATCTTACCGAGAAATAGCAAGTCATGTTTGTTTCTTCCTGTCGCGATGAAGTTCATTTTTATTAAACTACGTCCCTTTCCTCGCTCCCAGTTGAGCGCTGAATGGAGAATGTTTGAAAGTAAAATTTTTGTAGCGTTTTTCTTTCCAGCAACCTTGGAAAGAAATTTGCAAAATTACAAAATGATTCTTATTAATTTGTTGCAGATGATCGATACGATCGTTTTGCATTATCACTGGAAAACGTTCAAGTCATACTTAACTGTTTTTTTTTGCTTCAGCAGTTTTCGAATACTAAAAAATTGTCTTTTGTACATTCAGCATCTCGAGCTGAATCAACCAACATTCTTTGCAGGACAACAACATCGGAACCTTGCGTGTTTTGAAAAAGTCTGATTCGCCCGATCCGACCGAGCTTTTCTACGTCACAGGCGCTCAGGGCAGCAACTGGATTCAAGGTCACGTTTCTATTGGCAACGATAGGTCAGTCGGTTAAAATTAAATAATGTGTGCCGAAAACAACACTGAAACTTGGCAAGTTTATTGGCAGTAAACCGCTTCACGTCCGGTGCTGTCGTTTAAACTTCACGTAAATTAAGCCTCACCAAAAGCCTTACAGTTAAAAAACAAATGTAGATCATTTTGTTTTTCGGGTTTTTTGACTCATGTCCGCTTAATGGCTGGTCTGCTTCTTGGAGAGACAGGTGCGATTTTCATCAATATTTGGGAATTAAGGTGTGCTTATTTGAAAGTAATGTCGCTGTGAACACTAGAAGATTAGTTTGCCCATCTGTTTCAAAAGTAGCAGCCACCTTGCTTAGAATTTTTAAATGTGGTCGCTTGCTTCGATTTTCGCTTCAATTTGTTCCTGGCTTGATATGATGTAAGCATGATGAAGCCAGGTGCTGGTGTGGCTGCATTTTTTCTGAATTTTGCAAAAAACACAACTAATTTTATAGTTTTGACGTTTTTTTGTGCAGGGCGTTTGAAATCGTGTTTGAAGTTATAAACGGCGCACAATCTGGTTACATATCAGTCGACGACATAACATTCAACGACTGTGCTGATTCAGCCGGCCAGTCATGCGGCACAGGACGGTTTACCTGTGGGAGCGGGGAGTGCCTGTACATGGACGAGGTACTGTGGTGGTTGTTATGGTTTCAACGTTGACAGGTGGCGTTGTTGCTGCCGCACAGTGGTACCCGTCGCACCCAGTCTGAACTTCGATTCTCAAGAACGCGTACCATTTGCTGTGCTTCAACCTAACTTCTTAGTGAAAAGACGCATAACCTGGATAAATATGATGATCCGTATATTCCTCGTCCCCTTCTTAAAACTGCTGGGCAAATCAAACCTAGGTTATATGATAACAATTGGATGAGCTTCATCTGGTTTCAAGAGTTTGTAATTCGAGCAAGAGCCCATGACCAGTTCGTTTTGGCAGGTCTGCGGATGAAACAGTTTTTAATGGTAGGTATGTGCTGCTGTTTCAAATATGATTTTCTCTTTATTCACTGGGTTGCTACCCTGGATAACTATGCAGCGAATCTTTACATCATCTTCACTTTTTTTGACCGTTCCGCTTCTGCTCGTTGAAAAATGCTTTAACTCTACCGTTTTTCGTGCTCCAAAAGATGATGCTGCTATCGAAGCCACAACACCCGGTGTCATAGTCTTGGCTCATTGCAGGTGTGCGACTACCGCATGGATTGTACCGATCAAAGCGACGAATCAGACTGTCAAACAAAAGACGGCGACTGCCGTTTTGATGGTCAAGTATGGGGTGGTGGTTGCCAGTACGTGCAGAACAAAGATGACAACGCAGACTGGGGCTTGTCTGATGGAAGCGGTTAGTGATTGTGAGGAATGCTGCCTAGTCTGAACGATCGTTGCAGAACAAGGAAACATACAAAACAAATGAAGGGCTTATAGCACTTTGGTGTAAATTTTTTCTAAAAACATGAGAAAGGCATTCGCATATTTCTGTTAAAATTTGGAAAAGTACGTGGCGTATAAATTTCGTTATATCTATGACCTACCTCGCATTCCGTTCACTTCAGAAAATCACCAGGAACATTTGTCTTGCAATTCTATTTTGACGATAAATACGCCGCCATTGGTTTACGTAAAATTCTTCCGATAACAGCACGAAGTGTGCCATGGATTTTGTACTGGCTTTGTTTCTCGTGAAACAAAGCAGAGAAAGTCAGTTCAGATTACTTTAGTGTCGTGTATTATGTGTTTCGAGTTTTGCAGCCAGGCGGCTGAAGTCCAGAACTCCTAGTTTCTTCCTGCGTTGTTGGTTGACGTGCACAATCGCCAATTCGTGCTTCGGAACGATTGATCATAAGCAAAATAAGTCCATTTGGGAAAAATTAGACCCTTCAAGGCATAGCGTGCGCGAACGGCCGCTATCTCCCTTACGCAGGATGTTGCTGCTAAACCGGGACCGGCCACCCCGTGCGAGAGAACTGTTATTCTTCGCACCCCCAATCTGATACCTACAAGTCTAGTGTGAATTTTTCGTTAGACAATTATAGCACTCTAGGAGGATGCTAAAACCATCTTGTTCGATGTTAGGTGCCATTACCTACATTTACTTTTGAAGATATGGATGACGAAAACAAAGTGACGCAAGGACCTCTACACGACCACAACACCACGTCAGCCACGGGCAAATTTGCTTACGTGAGCGTGGCTGACATGAACGTCGGTGACGTCGCTTCTTTCACAACCGGCCCCTCCTCCCTGCCGGCAAGCACCGACGTGTGCACTGTGAGGTTCTGGCATTTTATTTCAGGTGAACCCGACATTTTTCTAGTTTTTCTCGGTAATCGGAACTGCAGTGAAATTGTGGTAATGTTGCGAAAAACCAACGAACGTTTTCGTGAAGGCAGATTGATGAGCAAGCGAAGTGGAGCGAAACCTAAAAATTTGCTAAGCTGAGTGATTGTATGAAAGCTTTCACATGTCGTAATAGGTTGCGGCAAACGTGAATGAAACCCATCCATGACATACCGTTAACCTTTTTGCACTGCCAACAAAGTCATCGTTTGACTGTAAATCGTCTGAAATTTCTAAATATTCACCACTCAGGAACGTCCGCGGCCACGATCCTTCGCGTTTACGTTCAGTCGAGCAACGGAGCACGTCATCTTGCCTCAACGTTTTACGGCCAGCCCACTGTGAGACAACAATGGCAGTACGCAGCTGTACCGGTTGGGAGCAACGATTTATTCAGGATTGTTTTCGAAGCCGTGGCTGGAAACGAAGCCCAGGCTGGCGGGGTCGTTGCGATCGATGACGTCACCTTCACTGACGCTTGCCGAGAAGGTAAAGCATGCGTCACCCATATGTACTGCTGGAGAATGTGAAGCGATACTATTTCAAAAAATACTATCCGATACGTAATTTGTATATAATACAGTAATTATAATCGGACAAGCAGAATAGGTGTAAAATGGTTGCCTGCGAATGTAGTTTCTGGAAACGTTCACTTTCATCTTATTTTACTTTCGTACGCAGTAGTTTGTGTGAAAATGTAAAACCTACGAAAACCATATCTCTCCTGATAGAAATATTTGACCTCCGGAGCAAGAGCTGAAATACCGGAAAGAATTGCTCCTGAATCATTACAGAAAATCATTCAAAAGTTCTATGAGGTTGCAGGACATGTGTTGGTAGAGTTAAAACTGAAGTCACGAAACAGTTGCCTAAGATGCTTCGAAGCCGTATACACAAGGCAGGAGAGCACATGACTGCAATCAGGATACATTTTGCCAAATTAACTGACACCAATTCTTAATGCTTTCACAAACATTTTCCTACTGGGACAAGCAACAATCTGCTGACAGTAACAGAATCCAGTTCCACATCACACTGATATGCGCAAAAGATCAATCTTCCCATTTCTGCGACTGTGTCTTAGATTAGAAATGAATCTTTCACCACCACAACCGCGGTCTGACTAAATTTCGCCCAGAATCCGAGCAACTACTGGTGTGTGTCGCCATAAACAACTGCCATTACCCGACCGTCAAAAACAACAACACAGCCTATCATACATTTGGTAATATCGAATGCAGGCTAGAGAGCTTCTAAAGTTTTGTTGAATAAATTGCTGTTTGAAAGGTTTCTACTGTATATGTCAACCAAACGAACTTGAACGTGAAATTAAGCACACGACTGGCGGGCCAAACTGAGGGCAAGCCAAAAATCTTAGAGCAGGCCCAGACTCAGAATAGCCACTGGCAACTGTATAAGTTGAAATCTGAAGCGTCCAGTTCACCGCCTGTGAACCGACAATTGCACCGCGGGACACGAGGCCAT
>JGI24022J15233_10006897_pt1 | contig 12416 bp, 5 predicted proteins | sample Ectturendosymbi2_FD_15233 | JGI IMG/M metagenome (IMG submission 15233)
AAAACCTAAGCCCAAAACCTAAGCCCAAAACCTAAGCCCAAAACCTAAGCCCAAAACCTAAGCCCAAAACCTAAGCCCAAAACCTAAACCCAAAACCCAAAACCAAGCAAAACCAAGACCCTAAAACTAAACCCTATATGTAAACTCTAAATCTAAACCTACACAATAAACGTTCACTCTAAACTTAAACCCGAAACTTTTTGACAAAGTACACAAAAAGTGCTACCATCATCAAACGTGTAATCTCTACTAGCTTTTAACTAAGCCAAAGCAAATAGTGAGAGCAGAACCACTGAATACTCGCACAGCGGGCACAGACACTAACTTCTCACCTCGACTACGTTCACCTTGCTACTAGTACTACAAACTCAAAGCTATATTTGGAGTCTGGACAATGATGGGTACAGTTCGAAGAGCAAAATAGTCCTTGCAGAGCTTTTGCCATTGATGGCAAAATATTCACTACTGTACCTTTCAACAAATCTGTCAAATCATATTACAACAAAAACTTTGATGCGGTTGAATAATCACATCAAAACAACAAAAATTTTCTCAGTCCGATCCAGTCCTGATCCGCCCAAAATTGGCTTCAGTCCTGATCCGTGCTCATCTCTGGTAGGTAGCGCGCCTCTAGCGCACCGGGATCCCTCCCAAGATAAAATTCGTTACGCCGCCCTTACGCGACAAAGAGTCTGCTTTGTACATGCTGAAATTCATCATTCCAAATCAACGAGCATAAATCTAAGCAGCCATCAGAAGTATGCCATCCAAAGTGCAAATCTAACCCAGCACTGGTTCTAGGGACGTAACATATCGGAAAAAGAAACGTCTCTTTCAAGAGTCGCTTGTAATCCAAGAAAATCGACCACCTTCCAACGCGGGCGAAGCAATACTGCTGTTGAATAAATGATCGTCTCAAATGCGCAACAAAAGTCAATTGCTTTTTGAATGAGAAATTTCCCTTTTCTGAATTGATGTTTCGCTTCAATCTTTTTCTGAAAACGTTATACGATTAAATTGAAAAGTCGCAGTGAAAAAGTACCACGTTTTTCACAGTGGCGCTATTGTCCACTGCAAAAATCAGCAGAAACCATGTGGATCTTTTGGCAAGCAAAGGGTAAACCCATTTTTAGCAGCTTTTGCAATACAACATGAGGAAATCCTTTGGTGAAACATGAAACAAAATAACAAGAAACAAGTTAAAGCATTTTTTGCTGTTGGTCCATATTGATAAATCTTTTAGTTTATGCGCACAAAGTTATTAAAGTTTTATATCTGAATTTTTCTAAACTTTGTCAGAACACAATTTGGTACGAAATGTGTAGAGATGCAGCGGGTGACCACGCCACTGCTAAAATTACCACAAATATATTTCGCGATATAAACGCATCGTCAAAGAGGAAAATAAGACCAATAAGTGAAATACTTACTTAAGACCTTGCAAAAATATTTAATGGAGAGTAAAGTTCAAACCGGTTCAAGTAGATATTTCAAAACGATTTTCACTCAACATTAAACGTTGTGGTTGCACTGTTGCCATACCGACGATGCCCTTAAAGCTCACAATTTATTTGCGATGGTTTTGGACGTTAAACAGACCAACTTTCGTCTTGCAAAATTAAGCAAAAGCTTCAGCCTACCACCATTACGTCTGCTGGCTGACCACCTTCCTTCCTTAGCGAATGTTCACGTCAGCAAACGTGCTGATATAAGTTAGTTTGACATTTGCCGGCATAGCATTTACAACTCTAGCTAAAAAGGTATCGGAAAGAGTATGAAATAAAACAGGGTCCAAAAATTGCATTATGACTTTTCATTTAGTTAAAACTGAGGATTTGTTGAAATGGTAAACTTGGGATCGAAGAGTCCTCTATCAATTTCTAGTTGATGTTTTCTTGTTTCTGGTGAGCAAGGGAGGTTTCAGTGAAAGCGCTTTTACGTCCTGCTAAATCTGCATTTGAATATGCAGAACTGTCCGACAGGCGAAGAAAAATTTGTAAATTAAATTAGCAAAGGAGCATTGTCGGAACTTCTTTCATGAATACAATCTAAAGTAAATAAAAAAGCTTAAACTCTGTTGATCAAATAATCTGTTCTTCTTGCTCATACCCATCAGAAAACTTAGCACTTGCACAAGAAGCACGGTGTAAGAAACAAGTCAGTGATACAGAACAGAAGCTCTCGGTCTGTTTTGACTTTTACCTTTCGCTCTAATATCTCGAGTGCGCGAATACGTCTTGCGTAAGCAGTTTTCGACAAACAGAGAAAAGATTTTACAGTAATGGTGACATCACCTTTGGAGGACTGAGGACCAGCAGTGCAGAACGAAGGCTGGCGCTGTCAGCCGAAGAGCGTACTGTCAACAAAATCATTTGCGTCCGTGCGTCCAAAGGTGCACTTTCAAAAAACTGTAGGATGTATTAAATCCATTAGCAACGTAAAGCATGCGCGAACATTTAACCGCTCTGAAGTCACTGGTCGATTTTGGTGCAGCTCAAGTCAACAGTTAAGAGCAACACGTGTTTGGGGGAACCTCAGCAGAAGGTCAAGATAGACGTTAATTCTGGAAACGTAAAAAATGCATGGTTTGTCGAAACATTTTACAGTATTTGTATTCATGAATGAGTTTTGGTTCTTTCATCAAACGTTTTTTTAAAAAAAACAGCAAGTCTGTTTCATCAAAAGCTTTTTCAAAAATAAACATGACATAACAGGAATGTTGTTTATTTTCCAAAACACTTTCGTGCTTTTTCTAAGAACCTTATGGAAATGTTTGCTGCCCATTTTGCGATGAACAGACTTTCAAGTTGTAAACAACATAAATGTTTCTAGCGCCTTAAAAGAATGTTTTTGCTGATCAACCGACGCAATCTTTCTTTCAGAAAAAATGTTGCTGTAAATACTTTAATAAGATGTTCTGAAACCCCAAACATCGTTACAGTTTTGAGTCAAGACTTTTGACAAAAGTACAATAGTCGCTGCCAAATACGGTTTGCATGCTTAAACAAAAAATTACATTTACAAACAACGGGAAGTATTTGCAGCTCGTGCAGCACTCCTGATTATCTTATGACAAAACCCCATCCTCATAATGTTGGACGGTGCGATGATACGGTTCAGTAAACGTCGCGCACGTAATTGGGTCAGTAAACAAGGTTCTTAACATACCATTTCAACGTTCATCTTTGAAGAAAGAGTGTAATGTGAACATTTTTCTGACTAAAGTGCCGTCATCTTTTCGCCGCTGGAATGAAAAATCTGATCAATCGTTTTTGCTGCCTTTTCAGCTTTTGCCAAATGGTGAACAAAATAGTGTGAAATCTAACTATATGTAACTACTGTGGTCTGCACAAGGGCGACGGAGTCTAATCACTCAGCAGAATTTTTTAATGGGATATCGATTTGACGTAACACTGCGTATATTCAATCCTCAAGTCTGCAAACAATGCTTACGACTTAAAATGTGGAAAGGCTGAAGCAAGAGCAGAGAAACAAAGCGAACTCAAGACTAAGTGGAAAGCTATCTGACGCATATTAACGAGCAACAAGCCCATATTGACGGAATCACACGGCGGTGACGCAAAAAAGAACGTTGGTATAATGCATAAGCAGGAATGCGTTCGTAGGTTTGACGTATGAAATATTGTTTATGAATGATAACTATCCAATTTAAGTGCCTTTGATAACTATCCTTTTTAAAGTGGTTTGTGCTTTAGTTGGCAATCGCCTGGACAAGCTTCAACTGCCGCCTCTTTTGTCTTTATATTACATCGTTCACTATATACCTGAGAGTAAAATTTACCGAGCTTGGTTCAGATGCAGAATAATAAAGGCGTCTGACTACGTTCATTTGTAACTTTTTTTAAAACTTAGACGTAAAACATCTACTTCTAGTTTCTATTCCATAATACACGATGGCAAAGAGTCCTTCAGGCGATTTTGTTATACAGCATGTTGAAACCTGCATGTATCAAGCCTACATTGCAGTATATTCTCCAGAATATTAGGAGCAACCAAAACGCCACGTCGACCCAGCGGCGTGACAGACGAAATCGAAACAACAATGTATGTTTGGAGTTTTCCAGGTGGAGGCAAGCGTTGCGGGAAAAAAGCTTTGCTGACTTGATTAAGATGAAACATTATTAGAAATGTGACGCCCCAAAATTGCTGGTGTTTGATGAAATGACTTTACGCAAAGCTCAAAACAACGCTTCATACCGAGCAGGAGAGTTTTTTTTCGTTGAATGAGGAAGTCGACTCGGAAAAAGGAAATGTTTGTCAACACCATCAAAAAATTTAGCAATCAAAAAATTTAAACTTTACAGAAAATTGTTTATCTGTTGCATTTAAATAAAAAAATATATTTATATATTCACTTCATCTGTCTTATACGGGCAACTGAATTATTGATATGGTCTCATCTCAGGTCTGGTTCACTGTTATATGTGTCTTGCTTTTTACTTTTACAACATACAACTGTTAACGAGATGTTTCATTGTGCTGGGGTACTTCGATTCAATAACAGCATCAGAGTTTTTCGGTGCCCTGGCTGCAAGGTTTCCTTTTCTTGTTATTGTTTAACGGAAATGAATAAAGAAGGCTCTAGTTCAGGGGTGCGCAACCCGTGGCACACGGGGCAAAAGTGGCCCGGGAGTATATGTTTTGTAGCCCGCGGAAGGTCCAACTTTTAAATAGAGTGTGGCCTGCGGGCCAAAAACCTAAAAATATATTAGGAGAAAAACAGTTTCCTGTTTAGTTTTCTTATGACCGCACCAGTTTATCCCCACCTGATATTAGCTTTATCCGGACCCCGTTGCTTCACAAGCAAGGATAACGGTTTTTCAAGGGTATTGCCAACCTTCTGTGGGTGACCAGCGAGTTGATTAACACGCAAAGCTTGACGCATTCAGCTGTGGTCCATGGACAAACCTGGTTATGTGTATTTGGCCAGCAGTGCTGCATACCCCTGCTCTAGTTCATTAAATTGCTGATTGGCAAGTTGTTCCCATGTGCGTCGCCGGTAGTGTCGTTTCGAGTGTGTTCGTGCGTGTGTGCTTGCATCGAGTGTGCCGAAGTTTCGTATGTGGTTCTAATTTGACTTCTTTGCGTGGTAGTCCATGTCTTGTGGGCCTTGTAGCTGAAATAAATACATGGAATGCTTGTTGTAATTTAGACGAGTTATTGGCAAACAAGCTGAACACTGGCTTCGGGCTTACGAACTACATACTCTCTGTCAGTTCGTTATCTAAGGCCATCATATAATTGCAACGCAAATGCTCACTACAGCAGAATCACGTATGACTGCATATTGATCAACATTGCATGACCAGCATTGATGACACGGTTACCCTTTCAAAGCGAATAAGGAAGGTACCGGCTTCTCGCAGTAATCGTAATGGCACAAAATAGCTCATCAGTCATCAGTTTTTGAAATACTGCAGTAAGTATTTACGTTAAAAATTAAGGCTTGCAGCAGAAGTTAATATTTACAGTCAAAAAGCTACAATTTACACCAGAAGATTGTTTTTTCATTACCAACCAACAAGCCACATATTGCCTTTCTTGTTGCGAACTACGTAAAATTGACTCTCCAAAGCTGGCATAAGCTTATAAGCTGTCTGTGGGTTTGAATTTGCAACAAAATGAGAAAAAAACTGTTGGCATCTGTCACTAATGCTCTAGCATTGTACACGTTACACTGTGGTTCAATTCTTTTTGGCTACTTTAAAATCACGGCATTTAAGTCTGACAAAAAACACATCCGCTCACCTTTTTCTTGCAAAACGAGGATACAGGCATACGGCGGACTAACGGACTGCACTGGTAACGCAGCTTAAACTTGCTTTTCGTTTTGCAGGCATTTAGAATGTGGCATCAGTTATGCATTTTCCATGTTGCATTCCAATTTTCACTTCCGCTTTTCCTTTTAAGGTTGCCTCCATGCATTAAACAAACTTGGGAGCAAAAGCAAGCCAGTTAACACAGACACGCAGCAAATCGTGAACCACAGTAGCGAATAAAAGGACTGCGATTGTGATTACATCAGTCATCAGTGAGACTGGGCGGTACTCACGCGCACACGAAATGCGTGAAGAGCAGTATTATTGCGAAAGAAAACAATTATTGGCACTATTCGGCAACAAACGCCTGAGGAGTTCACTTACCTGCCTTGTAAAATCAACAGTCCAACGAGTGTACCATATTGTTTAGCTTCAAAAGATTGCTTGTTATAATCTCTGTTTCTAATTCTGTAAGCATCAAAAATAGGGCATTTTTTCAAAGGAACGCCACAGAATCTGCTCCCATGTCCCCCCCTGAGCGACACCCATTCCCGGAAAAATGAAGTGTTGCAGGAAGTTGTTTCGTGGTTGGTGCATAAAGTCAGTAAAGAATGAATTATTCTATCCAGGACAAATATGAAACAGACTTAACCACCTGCGTTAGTACCAACGGACACTCCTTTGTTGATGCCTTGTTTGTGCTCCCACAGAAATAGTACTCGACAAATACCATTTAGTGACGAAATGCTGTGAAATAGAGGTGGCTGAAGCTATAAGAGGACCATAATGCATTTAGACGAACGGTCATTGTCAAATTCGCGATTTTGATTGAGATTCAGTTATTTTTAAGCCTCATCAATCAAGAAGATACCAAGTTAAGTTAGGATGCAGAACTCCTTGGTAATTGAAGGTGTAAGCCCAGAATTGGTGTTCACCAACTCCTGTGGTTGTGGGAGTGGACTTATCAGCAGCTGCTGATTAGAGAGTCACAGACATGTTAGTGATATCTTTCATCTGAATGCAGCAACCTCATTGATTAACACTCCCATTCTTTTGTCGATCTCGGACAAAAAGTTGTCAATTCAAGTACTTCTGGTAATTTTTGCTAGATCAAGTATTTTTCGGAATGTTTTCATTCATATGACCCTGATTTCGGAGTGCGAGGCTATACAGTATATGATTGACTCTTGCAGAAACCGTTTCATGGTGAACAGGCTGTATACCTATAGACAAGCGTTCCTTGTATTTTACGTGTCCAGCCTATCGACCAACCTATCGATCGGAAATGCTTTTATTAAACTCACATCAAAGATATCCTATCCTTCGGAAGTAGTCCTATCGATCGCATACGGTTTTATCACAGACGCCCGACGCTCCGAAACTACGTGCATGTGTCTGCGCTTTGGTCGCTGGTATCAACTGAACAAGGAAAGTGCAAGCAGACGTCAAGTGAATGGATTGACGTAACGCTGCACACTGAGATCAGAATGGAATTTATACCAAACTTGGGCTGCGAAAGGAATTTCGTGACGCTCGGTCTACATAAACGTGATGCGTTGGTTCTGCTCTCTACAGTACCTTGCGCTGACCAGCTGCTGCGGAAATGCGGGTGTTCGTTCCACCTTTGCGAATTGTTGCAGTCCTTTGTGCAGTGCGTTGCCTGATCTTAAATCTGCACTGGGAACAGTCATTGGTACGATTCTTGACCAGCTCATGGTCTGGTTGTTAGTGAGTTTGCTTCAGACTTGGTAAGTCTTGTGTTGGTTAAGACCTACCAGCTCTGAAGGGCCAAGTCTTACCAAGTCCTTGTAAATTGGTACTGCTGTAGCCTTCTTGACGGAGGCAGAAGAGTTGCGGGGACAATCTCCTATACATTAGTTGTTATCCGTTATGTTTACTGCTGTTACTATGGTATATGGGTGCGATTGCGCAAGTCAGATATGTAGTTATCACCTCGTGCTACAACATTTTACTGTTGTACAGCGGCAAAAATCACCAGTAAAATCTTATGTTGGCCAAGAAAGCAAGAAATCGTTCTCTTTTCTAGCTCGCCACCTGGTGACGTAAGAATAAAGCCGTGCTGAAATTTTGATTCTTTCGAGCAAAGTGAGGCATTGATCAGGCTTATGCGTTCATGCGCTTTAATTTCGCAACTATTGTAGGTCGTATTGGTTCCCTGAATTGTACCGTTAGCACTCACGGTGTGTGTTGAATATTATAATTTTGGGAGTTTGGTATTTTGTTTTCTTTTTTTCCTCTTTTGTGCTAGAAATTCAAACCTTCCTTGGTTTCGTTTTTTACTTCCCTCATTTATTAAAAAGAGCCCGCTAAACAAACCATCTGAAAGTCCCAGTGCTAGTTGCAGTAAAACTGGCAGTCGACAAATTAGACACTTTGTGTGTTGTTTCTTAAGACCCGTAGTTACCGACTCAAATGAGAAGTTGATGTCCCGAACAAGAAACACTTTTCCTAATGTGCAGAGCATGTATTATTCTCATAAGGCTCATTATTTTGCAGTTGATAAAATCTAAGTTAGACGTTACCTGTGATTTCAGTTGTTGGTGTAACAATTCACACCTTTGCTGGAGCCTTTGCCACTGATGGCAACGTGGTGCCCACGCAGCTTCCTTTCAATACGTGTTGAGCGGAGTAGGCGATTAGTAATCACGCCGTCTTTGTTATCTTCAAATTACATTTTCTTCTTAGACCAAAACAAGGCGTAGCATGTTAGAAGTTCGTTGCAACATCACCGCAGCTTCTCTAAGACTGTGGAGGTTTGGGTAAATTGCCAGGAACGTTGGCTTTGTACGAGGACGACTTGTTTAGTGTTTCGACAGTGTCTGTTAAATATACATCAGGACAGCTCGCGAGTTACTGTATTTCAGTAGTGATTGTCAGATCCATTTTGAATATACATACTTTTCTTCGTTCAAGCAAAAGGCATGCGCGTTGCAGTTGTAGAGTCAAATTGCTAGTATTCACCAAGAAACACCCTATAGTTTCTTCATTTTCGATGACAGGCAAAAAGTTAATCTTTGCAATACATGGCANTGGGTAATTTGCCAGTTACTCCACTGTTTGGCTAGAGTTGATTTTCTGCCACAGCAGCGTAGTCACTTTTGCAACTGTATGGTAAGATGGCGTTTAACAAATCCACTGCAAGTACGCGGAATTGGCTTTACGAAACTTGTTTGATGCTTGTCATCACTCACGAGCTATTGCACCAAAACACTCAACCTGCTCAGGTAACGACAAAATGCTATACGAGTCAGGAAAAGTACGGTATAATGCCACCCCCTAATTTGATTACGTCTTCCTGGGACACGTGACATCCGTTACTTCGAGACCAAAATATTTTTTACTTTCATATGTCCATTGTGAATCACTTTTGCAAACCAACTGTATCTGCGCAACCAACCATACATATCATACAAATGTTATGCACTGTACCCCAAAAGAGGATTTTTTAGAGGGGGGTTTTGTTTGTGCGTAGAAAACGTCATGGTCCCTCTTTTCTTCATATCAAGTCATGGTGTAGGAAGACGTTTCACATATAAGGTTTCGGTGGTCGTATTTGGCCAAAGAGGTTTTGCACTTAAAATCACATTGAAACGAAAATGTGGTAAAGTGCCCAAAATTTGTTGCACATTAGGTAGTATAGTACCCATATTTCCTATCTATAGGCTTTCAGGGACATTTTTGTAAAATAACTCTGGCACCATTCCACTTGTCTCTGAAAATCAGGAAAATTCATGGAAGCACAGGTTGCTAACATTGGTCTAAGTAACAAAAAAAGAATCCCTAGGGCTGTCCCCCAGGTTGTCCCCCCACCCAGGCTTCCTGAGAAGGGAATGGCACAGCAATTTAAAACACTCGCAACTGTTTCAAGCACATCTTCGGCATGAATCCCACCTAAAGAAACAAAAGTTAAAATGCAGATTTTATGGAAGATGTTTCATAGAGCTTTCTATAATTTTTTTTAGTCCTCTTTCTCGCTCCGCGTGATAATTCGTTCGTTATGGAATGCAAAAGTAATTTCAAGAATTTTCAAAACAAACGCTTTTCGTCTGGTTGATGCTGTCAAACTTAACCTTTCAATTATGGCACACAACAAAACATAGCTTTTAATCCACTCGAGTCATTTTAAATACACATTGCATGTTGTGTTACTTTGATGTTTGCTACCAAATGTAGAAAAGATTGTGTCATAAATGTTTATTGTAGACAAACAGAAAAAAACACCCCTTTCCGTGGGATTATGGCTTTTAGAATGTTGAAATAAATAAATTATTTTTGTTTGTATTTTTGCCCAGTGCTGCATTTATGCATTTCTACATTTGTAGAGTTTTTTCTCCGAGAAGTACGCTTCCTACATTAGAATACAGGTTCTCCGAAAAAAACAAGTATAGTCCATTACAGGCAATTATAACAAAATAACATACTGTCTTGTCTTTCACTGTCTTTTCCTTCGCTGTCTTTCTTTTCAGATATTTTGTAGGCGTAGATGGATTGGTGGCAACACGGGCGTGTTTTCGGTATGCATGGGCTGATTACATTCGTGTCCAGCAACAAATTTAAGTATATTAATATGTAAATCACCGGCAAGGACATAGCAAAGCGTGATCAGTGTTGCTCTCAAAACACATCTAGAAATAAGATTGGGAATCTGTATATATGAAACGTCACTTCTGCATCGACCCGATGCCTATCTGATTTCACACCAAGCTGTCCCTCCCCACATTTTACAACAAAATTGCGCCCATGGTTTGAAGCAATGGTTAAAATACTGAAACAAGCAGTGTTTCTACACATTTACGGACCCGGTGATATGTTTGACTTAGGGCTTGCAATTGGGTAAATTTTGAAAATAACCAAGCGTGTATATCAGGCTGTTTTTCTTCATCTTACCTGAAGAAAGGAATATTTTTTACCAAACCGATATTCGCTGCATCAGATGGCTCTTCTGTATAAGCATGGTCACAGTGTTGGGGGACAACACAGAAAAAACATCAGTACGCGGACAACATGTATTGATATGAACCAGCAACTGTTCGAATTTCATTGGTGTGTAATGGTGCTTAAATTGCATTAGGCATAGAGAGCCGCCACAACAATGGCGCTGACATTAATTTGAAAATGTAGTTGTCGGCCTCTGCATAGTCGCAAAAGTAAGATAGTATTATTTAAAATGTTCCTACAGCAGAACATGAGATGGGTTTGCATTAAGGTTAGGCTTTATACCGGCAAATGCGTAAAACCGTTTGATAATTCAGCACCACCGATCCTTTCACATGATGTATTCTTTTTGAAGAACGAATTTTGAAACAAAATATTTGGCGATAAACGCGAAACCTGAAGATTTGAAGTTGCAGTTCCTCGTCCTTTCTTGCATCACAGTGCATGGATGTTGCGGCCAACTTCCAACTCCTTCATGAGGGTGGGCCATTGGTGCAGAGGTCGTGAACTGACAAGCTGATTTGGCAGAAATGAGAACGCAGCTTTGATTGGGAATTTCAAGAATGCCAAAATTTCTTAATTAACTTGTCAACTCAGTAAACCTACATGCTGGAAGTAATAAATGACGTGAAACACACTGCAATTCAACGTGTTTCTGCATTACTCTAAGAAGTGTTAGGAAAAAAACTTTTTTCTAAATACGTGTAATGAAACACTTAAACCTTGATGAAAACTTGCACACTATAGTTTACTGTCCATTAAACCTCGTTTTTATTTTTCAAAGGTGCTGTATATGCAACCATTTTGGTTTTACGTAATTTTTTGCACATGAAGTCGTAACTGTAATAAAGTAATAAGCAGGTTTCTTTACAGTTTGACCTTGTTGACTGCAACGATATTTTCAAAGAACGCGATTATTTTATCGGAATAGCCGATGGTTGTAAAGCAAGGTTTCAGTGTATTTTGATGGTGGTAGTAAAGCGAGTTTCTACAGCATTTTGAGAGACCGTTGGAAAGATTTCAGAGACTGTTTCGATCTCTCAAAACACTTTAAAAAACGGTAATAAGCTTAACGTAGCCTAGGGAAATTTTTTTACTTGAAGTTTTAAACACTCTAATTACTCCAAACTCCTGAAAGTGTTTCAAAACGCTGAACTACTGAAATATCGGCATCAGATTAACAGCACGGATATGAGAACTACAATATAGGGTTTGGCACTCTTTAGTTTTAGCAAACGTGGGGAATAATCGCAACCAACTTATTGTTTGAAAAAAGCGACAGGTGTTTTTTTACGTTTCTACCTGGTGCTAATAATTTGGGTCTTTTCATTCATTTTTGTGCAAATCTCAAATGCCGGATAGCAGCAAAGCACATTTACATTTCAAGAGCTTTATTCAACTTCATCATTGGCCATGCAACGCTACGTGTGGGTCAGATATTCAGCATCATGGTTGAAAACATTATATGGGTGGATCTTTAGTTTCAGCAGAGCAAACAAAATACGTTTTGTAATAAATATCACGGCCAAAGCAAACGATACAACTGACATCTTGCAAACGTTTCGATAACTACTGTTACCATCCTCAGTGCATAGCAAAAGAACTGCAGTGATGTTGCTGCAGGTTCTTATTGGTTATTCAGGAGAAAAGCGCTGTAAAAAAATGAAAAACGCAAAGGGC
>JGI24022J15233_10006899_pt1 | contig 12414 bp, 5 predicted proteins | sample Ectturendosymbi2_FD_15233 | JGI IMG/M metagenome (IMG submission 15233)
GCNCATGATGCCTACTTTGTAGGCGAAATATATACTCTGTAAGATCTTAGTGTCTGATTCTGTGCTGAGAAAGGATTTCTTTCAATAGGTAATATTCAGTAATTTAGCCATAACTTTTGAACCAGAAACGCTAAAAAGTCAAGCAAACCGTCTAAAGACTCGTATTACAGCCTATAACCCAAAAAAATTTTGAGCCACAAAATCGGCTCGATTGGCTGGTTACCAGGTGATGATGACGTCATCCAAATGTAAGCAAATATGCATAAACATCCTTCCACTATGTAAACATAAGCAAAAAACCCGACACCCAAAACTGAAACAGATTGCAAGCTACAAGATTTCACGAGTCTTTAGAGCAGCTATGTCCAGCCCGCGGCCCGCATGCGGCCCAGTCGAGGGTTTTATGCGGCCCAGTTTAGGTTTTGGCTGTAGTAAAAGTATCCCACAAATGACAACTTATCCTTGTTTTGATAATCTTGAATTTGACATTTTTGATGTAGGTGGTCCTCAGTACCACTTCATTACGTCTGTTATCATTGCAGTTTAAGATTCGAACATTTTCAATACATTACCTTAAGCGAAATTTAGTTCGCTAAGATGAAAGTAAGCCATTCAATGTGCGGCCCTCAATAATATGTCATTCAATGTGCGGCCCTGGTCAAGATAGTAACATGATTTTTAGGTCAGTAAGCCATTTGGTTGGACATAGCTGCTTTAGAGGGTTTGAACAGCTCTCTAGCTCATTCTGACAGCAAGTTATAGCCAGGTATGGCTAGGGGTGCTTTTCTCCTTACGTTAGCATTTGTAGGAGTACAATTTTTTTACCAATTTTTGTTTTTTGATCCATAATTTTGGTTCCAGATATGCTAGAAATCCAACCAAAGGCTCTAAAGACTCGGATGATACCCTGAAATAAAAAAAACTTGAGCCAAAAAATGGCTCATTGGGTTGGCGCCCAGGGCCAGGCAACATCAGCGAAAAAACGCAAAACACGCCCACTTGTGACGTCCCTTCCAGAGAACCACAAACCCAAAACGAAATTTTTTTTTCAATCTCAAGTAGAAGACTTGCCGAATCCATAGATGGTTTGCACAACTCTCTAGCTCAATCGGCTGGCGAGTTATGGCTTGGCAAACTTGGTCAGAATATTGGGAAGCGTGGCCGCTATAGAGGGTTAAGCCTAAAATCAGGTCATGCACCATCAGAAGGTAAATTTTTTAAAATAATAATTTGGAAACCACTAAAAATTTCTGTGTGAAAAAGAAACTGGCTTGCTCCATTTGAAAGAAAGCAAAAAATGGAGATAGTTGCTATAAAAAAACATTACATGACTGAGAATATGGCCTTTGCGCCACTTTTAAATAATATTATGCACTGGCTTGGAAGGGTTTGTTTTCTACGCGAAAATTTGTGAGAAGTTAAAACAAGTTGTCTCATACACGGGATGTTTAAAACACATTTGCTTGGTTTTCAAAAATATATCAACCATTTTTGTGTTTATACATTTTTGCGACATTCCGTTTTTGCGGTTGTTAATTGCGTCGCATTCCTTCATAGCGTGAACGTCTACGAAAATAAGAAAATACGGGAAACTGAGCATTCACTGTGTTTCTTACTGAGTTAACAAAAAACACTTCTTACATTTGTCAAAACAGCTGCGATTGCTGTTAATTCAAGACGTGCAATCTCTATTACACTTAGAGACTTGCAAGGTGTTCTGATCGTTTGAAGAGCATTTTTAGTGGTCATCAGCACTGCGCGAGAAAAATGGGGCCTTTTGACACCTTTTTTCGGTTTTATTCGACTCTTGTCATCTTATTACTACTAGGATCCGCTTCCTAAATTCATGCATATATGTTTATGTGAAGATCATATGTGATGCAGGTGGAGATTTGATGTCAATATTATTCGACTTTTGAATGTGTCTTCACCTTGTGTAGTCGTGTCATCGGTTTAGTAGTTAGTTTATGAGGGATAGTGGTCTCATGAAACTTTGAAATGTGCAGCGTATTGCGGGTGTTAAACATGGTTAAATGCAGTCTGAATTCAGATGGGCGACAGGTGCTTTTTGGCAGTTGGCACTATAGCCTGCTAGGGGCGTCAACACTCTTATATTACAGGAGTGTGCGGGCTAACTTTGCAAAATCGTATGGTTTTGTTCATTTGCTATCTCCCTGCCTTCTTCAAGAAGGTGTTAAGTGATGCTTAAAGTGCCCTCAAAACATTCCCAAAAATGTAACAATAGTAAAGCCACTTATTTACTCAACTCCAGTTTTTCTGCCATTGCTTTTCCTATTTTCCTCCTCCCACCATCAGTCCGGTGTTTATACCAAATATACTTTTTTCGGCACAACTCGCTACAAACGATCTTCCAATTCACATGTTATGCGACCGCGTCTGTTATGTGCACCAGGAAGGAAAACGTGGACTTAAAACTGGGTTATCTCTTTTTGTTCGACGGTATCTTAACCCAACCGAGGACAGAAAACACTCGCAATAAATTTTTTACAAAATCTTTTTGTTAAATCTACACAAACAGTTTCTAGAATTTCTTCTGTGGATCTCTAAATCAACAAAAAATTAAGTCTTCATCGTTTAGTGACGAAGGGTAATGCTTGTGACTTATGTGAGTACAATTTACCGAAAACAGACACACCACCTAATACATGCTAGGGATACATTATTGTGGTTGCTTCTGATCAGGGGCGGATCCAAGGGGGGTGGGGGGGCGATCGCCCCCCTAAAACCTACGAAAGTAACTTTATTCTCCAAGATTTTGTACAATCCGGAAAACAACATATCAGATCCAATTCCGAATAAATTTTTCGTCACGTCGAATTGTCTAGTCATCCATTGTTTTGTCACAGCAGTGTTGTGAAATAGGAAGTTGCTTCATCTCTTACAATAGCGAAGCCGTTATGAGACTTGGCTACCAAATATCACTGAAATCGCCCCCCCAACGTTACTAGCTGGATCCGCTCCTGCTTCTAATGGCTATGTGGGGTAAGTGGGCTATTATCTTTTGACATCTTTCGCTGGTCTTATTACGCTCAAGACGGGAATAGTGAACCGTCAAACCTTCAGTTTAAGAAATATTTAAGCCTGATTCAGGATTTTGGCGCCTTATTGGTCAGTCTATGTATCGACACAAACACTTAACAAAGATTCAGGCGAATTCCACAAACCTTTATCAAGGCAATTTCAAGTTTTATTGGATGACACCATATTTCTTGCGTAATAGTTTTGAATTTGTCAATCTTTACTGCAAAAACTAAGCTTTAATGAGGCTTCACTTCGGATCAAAACCATGGTTTACAATCTCCAACAAAGAAATAAGACAGCTTACCTTCTTTGTTCGCCGGAAGCTAACATGGTTTTTGCACAAGCACAAAAATTTGATCACAATGACCACTTGCAGATCTTGGCAATATCAAGAATGTCAGTCTTCTCAATCATGACATTGTCATAATTTTCAAGAAGTTACTACACTGCTAAGCGCAAAAGTATTCATAAATATCTCAATTGCAAAGGAATGTGAAAAGTGTGTAGGCCTACGTGCAAAAAAGGTCCAGTAAAACATGTGGACAGCTGCAACAAATAAAAGCATTCACATACCATCGAAACTAAGCCTCCGATGAGACAAACCATGATTATGGTTCCGGGTTTAAGGAAACGTGCAGCTGCTGTTCCCGACAAGCGTCCGGCTCCAAAACCAATCCACAAAACTGAAGTCAGCAAGCTTGCACTCGCCTCCTGTTGGAAGAAACATAACGCGAATAGCACAAAAATGAAAATCCCCTCAGTAAATACGCTCTGAATTTGAATCGCTACGTTTTATTTCTTCTGAACAAAATTGCTTTTTCTACAAGGAAGTTCTGATAACGATGATGGTGACCATGCAGTCATTCACTAAATCTACCTCTCAAAATATCCATTAAACCGACATAGCACTTATTGTCAGCCAAAGGAATCCAACTAAATGAGAAGAATCACAAAACTTCACTTGCCATTTTTGAAAAATGACCAAGTGGCAGGTAATTGTCTTTTCTGTCATTAAGCCTGTGCGGGATTTCAGAGGCCGTTTAATTTAGTTCCAAAAAGTACGTGCCGTCCAGCCGCTGAGACCACTGAAAACCACACAATCATCAGTTGAAGTTATTCTGCATTCAACATATTTTTATGCGGTTGCTTGGTTGAGCGCTCCACACATCTTAAAGTGTTTCGAAGCTGGTGCCGAGTTTCGTTTACAAGTTGAGGTTGGGTTTCAGTCAAAGACAAAATCCATAACATATCGTTCAAAGACATTTTTTGTTGATTTTTAGAAGTACTATTTCTAGGTTTGGTCCAGCGGTTGCACATCTGCACCAGAACGCGGGGCGTCTTAAATCAGGCTCAGTGTTTATTGAGAGAACATCGCAAGTAGTGGCGTAAGAGTACAGTATCAGCATCAGTTTATTTGGGAACAACCATAAACAAACATCAAATCATGCCACAGAAAACAAACCACATTAGAACAGCGTTTATTTTGTTCCTAGGACATCTGAAATAACCATACGGTTTTCTAGTCAGATACCCTGATGAATAACAGAGAGAAAAAAATGAAACAAGACCAGACTGAATAGTGCATTTCAATAAAGATGGTCCAGGCTAGGTAATGTTATTTTATTACTAAGTGCAGCACGTCAAGCATTGCCAGAGCATATCTGGAAAACAACATTCTGCCACCACTGGCTCTTTCCGAAAAGGCCTTCCCCTATAGTAGCCTATACACCTTGGTGATACCAGTTGATTATAAGAACATTCTTTCGAACCAAAAAACTATTTGTGGCCCAGTGCCCCAAAGTAAAAATGGAGACATTAACGTCAATAATAAAAGAACAAAATTGAATGCAAGAAACATGAAAGATTTTATTAGGCTACAACAGGGAATCTGAAACTCTTTTGTTTTCACAGGCCAAACCTTAGACACTGCAAGACGTTATTGCCGCATGGCTGAAATAACAAATTAATAGTGAAGTAAATACGCCAGCTTATAATTATCTAGTTCTAACAATTTTCTCTGTAATTACTAGATATTGTTAATACAGTAGGTTAGCCTCCCTAAGTTTACTGACCTTTCAGACCACAAATGCAAAGCGAAAGGTTCTATCTATCCAGACACAGCGCTAAATTATGTTGTGTTTGACAGGCCTCAACCAAAATGTTTGTAACCTCTGACTTCGTTCGCTGATGTTTTATGGCTAATTAGTTGGTAATGCATTTCTACCGGTTATTCACAGGAGGAACGTCGACTTTCACACGAATAAACAAACCATTACTACGATGAATATCGTGAACGACCGCTTTGCACAATGTCATCCAGGCCCGTCGCCACGAGGGGGGGGGCATTCGGCTGCAGTGCCTCCCCTAATTTTTTTGTGCCCTCCCGAATTTTGTTGTGCCCAGAAAAACTTTGTGGCCTCACCACCACCACTCCACATATTAAAAACAAAAATGTTTCCCCCCAAATCTTAAAATCTAGCTACGGCCTGATGTCGCCTCAAGGTGGATGCAATAAGAGTGCTGAAGCAAAGAAACAAATTAAGAGAAAAAGTAAAGCACGCTTCGTTGACCAAATTGGGATGAATAAAACAAGCATTTGTTACAGAAACAGTAAACATGGAGAAGTAAGAGTCAAAGAGTAGCTTACTAAGTCTCATAAATCAAGATGTGGTTAGCGAAAGCACTGAACAGAAATCGTGAGTTGCTTTTGAATAAAAAATGAAATAAATTTGGGTCTTTGCTGAGATGAGGAAGCTACTATGAAAACAGGACATTATCCACTCATATACCTCTAAAAAAACAAAGAGCAGTTTTGGCGTTACGCATCACGACAACATTGTGGAGAAACCATACTGACAACAAGAGAACAAATAGAGGAAAAACCGCAATGAAAAGTGCTTTCAAAGCCTTACCGAAAACTTCAGTTCGGTGCAAACAGCGATCGAAAACATGTACGCCACGTAGGGATGTTCCCCACCAATCAGGAAGAAGTAAAATAAAATGACCAACAAAAACAACATAATGACATCTCGAACTGGTTCCTCACTCCGTTCTTCAACAGACTTTCTCTTGAGATCTGCATCAACAGCAACGTGCTGTAAATTGACGAAAACTAATTGGGAATGGCTTGTTTGGCGGGTGAAAAATTAGCAAGCAACGCGACTAAATTACTAGGTAGTTCTTTTGTTAACGTCACGAGAAAAAGTGCGGTATGCACTATATCGGTATTATTGTTCCAGTCAGGTGCGTCGCTCTAGCGAAAATTATTTGTGTTTAGGTATTTTTTTCGAAGTGATGAGCAAAAAGCTCATCGACTTTTGCGCCTTTTCACCAAAACGTTCGCCGCAGAGCCCCTTACTGCGGTCATCAAAAAACAATGCGCAGAAAACTGCTCTTCAAAGTTTGGGGCATAATCTTCTCTAGGCACGGCGCAACTAGTTTCAATTTCAACTGACAATGCAATAGATAGTGAAAAGGTACAGTACTTGTTTTTGATTAATTATTTTTTCTGTAGAATGTTTAATCATCGCTGATCAACCGCATAAAAGATAGTTTGCTCGTGATGGCATGGCTTGTTAGTTGCAAAGAAACCACTTTGTGAAGCTTGCTTAGCACTGGATAAGGCTAACACGTTGTTACAGGAAGCCTACGTTTTCCTCAATATTTCGTTATGAAATACACCACGCTTTTCAAATTATACCAAATACAAATTATTTAGAAGTGCATAAGAAAAAGGATCCTTTCACGTAGGCAGTGTTCTCACTTGAGGTCTAAAATGAAACAAGCATCTCGAATGACGTTCACTGTTAATTTGTGTACAGACATGCCGAAGTGCCTGCTTGAAAACGTAACCAATCGAAGACACAAAGTGCAGACGAATTCGGATATTTTAAAATGACAAGATTCAAACCTACGTTTCCGCTGATCTTTTATCTTTCTTGTGACGTTCAGTCCAGCCAAGATAAAGAAAAAAAGTGAGACAAACACCATGAAGGCAGCCGGGATGATGTAAGCGTACGCTACTGGGTTGATTTGTGACGGTGACCCGGGTGCAGTGGCCGCGGTGACGTTTCTGCAACGGAACGATAAGCATTACTCCTTGCTGCTGACAACTTTCGCTTCCTATGCTTACGCTCGTTGATACCACTCGTGTCTAAGTATTATATTGTGTGGGTTTTATTCAGGTTACCTCGAATCAGATAGATCGAGCCAAGAGACAGGTAGCAAAACCATTTTTGTCAACGTTTCGCTACAGGTTTCACGATAGAAACTCATGAAAAACAACCGATTGAAAAATTATCGTTCGGGAAAACTACAGAAGTCAAATATACTTTTAACCTGCTCGTGAAGACAAGAACATCAATCAAAAAGCTGAACCTTTCCGCCTACAGCCGTCGCAATCCCGTGAATACACTTGGTGAGACTCGAGCCTATTCCTTTCGGTTATCATGTTCTACCAGAAATCAGACAAAGGAATAGTAAATGAACGTAAATGATATTCTGGTCAGCGTCCTCACCAGAATTTAATAGAAATACATTGCGTTGAACTGGGCTTAAATCGGCCATCGCATTTAGAAGCACTGAAAGGTTTATTCATTCTATTGAGACATTTTTATTGTTGCGAATATGTTTTGCTTGTGCACTATTGATTTATGTTTTCATTCTGACTTGTACTTTTTACAATTAGCTTTTATTATGTAACTATATCTGTTACTTCAAGTACAAAACAGCGAGCGACTCAGATTATGTTTTCTAGTCCAGGGTTCCGCAAGTACTTTTTGGCGCGACCCTAAAAAATAGTTCTAAATTCTCAAAACATTCAGTGAGCATATCATTTTGTGGAAAATACTTTACAAATACATATCAATTTTAAGACTACTATTGACAGTAGCAAGTTTCTTGCATAAAATATTATGAAACTCAGCACATAAAACAGTAAATGATTACATTCATTCTGTCCAATGAGAATGGCGAATTCAAAATGCAAATTTAAATTATTTCGCAACCCAGAGTTTAAGGTCTCGCGACCCAAATTTGGGTGGCGACGCACTATTTGCGGACCCTGTTTTGGTCAGATACGGGTTTTCAGACGCTGTTTCCATTAATCTCACAATCCATCTCACGCAATACACCTCATCAAAATGTGTTGCATATGAATATTTATTGTTTTATTTTGTGGTTTTCAAACCCTGGTCGGTATCCTATTTCAACGTTTTCATTAGATCTTCTTGCCTTTGGTTGTTCATTTGTGAGTTCTGGAGTTTTTCTGAATGTAGGTGGGTGAAATAACACCGTACGTGACGTCACAATGATTCGCGAATAGAAAAAGTTTGTGAACCACTGATGTGAAGTTTTTGGCGCAAATCTGCTGAAACCCACGTGCAGAAAATAAGGTCTGCGCACTCACGAAGCTTGCAAACCGGTTACGACACGCTACATTTCTATTCACAAAAAAGTAAAGCGCATGGGTAAAAAGAAGCCCTCCCAAAATACTCTTGCCAAAGTTTACAACATCTCAGTGTCAACAAATCTTTTCTGGTGCACGCACGTACGCGCACAGGGAGGGAACACTTTGAAGTGTTGAACACGCGACGTTAATTTACCGTAACGGAGTGATCTGGAAGCGTGCCCTAAAAGCGCGGGTGGGGGGAGGATCACCTTCGTGAAAAAAAGTTGTTCTTCAAACGCATTCACGCAGCTCACCCGTCTGACACATTCGACTTCACGTAACCTGGACATTTGCTTTGACGTTTGTTCGACACGCTCGCCATAATCAGAAAAGGACGAGCTGAAATAAGAAAGGTTTGTTCATACGAGCGACCCACATGCCGAACTCCCCAAACATTGGGCAGGCAATTCAATGCGAGGTGGGAAAAGGCGAAAAAACATAGGCTTTTATGTATTCAGTGTTGATCCAACTTAGAAACCAAGCGCTTAAGAACCACTTTTTGCTCTCTTCATGTAGAAGAGAAAGCCTTGACCTGTTTGCGTAACTACAAACTATGCTCAAACGTTTGCATATGCAACGATGAAAACGCTGATCGTAGTGGTTTCTTGTTTTCACAGCAATTCTGCTTCTTTTAGGGTCCAGGCATCTCACAAGCTAAAGTCAACAAGCACATTGGCCAATAGACGATGGTAGACAATATTCCACGCTGTTCAGGACCGCCATCGAGGGTTTCCTCTGCTTGAAAGAACAGTCAACATTTCCTGGTACAAGAAAAAGGTATCTGCGCGAAAAGGAACAACCCGCTCATGAAACAAACGATAATAACGGTAAGAAATGCTTAACTTGTACGAACCTAACAAAGGCGCAAGAAACGCTCCAATAGTGAACATAAAATGAAAAGCTTGGATGTGTGGCCTGGAATCCTTCTCTCCCCACAGGTTCAGCAGCAGTCCTTGAAGGCCTGATGTACGAAAGGCTAAGTTAGTTTGCGATCACTTTGCTTGCGCTTTATCGAGCCATTCATGTTTTTAAGACAAAGAAGACCTTCTTGAGGTTTTGGAAAAAACATATCAGTTTTGTTTGATTCATAGCTGGCGCTCTCATTGGACGGCGCACAAAGAACAGGTATTCTGATTTGGGTTTCACCATCTACGTGGGAGCTTGATTACGCAAGTAACATAAAATAAAGTTTTTAACACAATCCCCTGAACTTTTTCATCAGATTTAGGAGTTTTGCCCATGAACACTTCATTAGGAAGAGGGAAAACGCGGCATTTTCATGCGTCTGTTGGAACTGCACGGAAAGTACTTAGGACATTGGTCCTTAACGTTTTAACGCCTCAATACCCCCAAGTCCAAGTTTCGTCAATCTGGATATTCCATTTCAACAGTTTAACAACAAAAATATTGCAAGAAATAAATTTTTAGATGCCTGGAGCTGGAACCAGAGTCAGAGTCTAAAATTTCAGTTCCAGCTCCACAGCCCTGCTTTACAAGCAATACCCAGCAAATATATCGGTCGAAGTGTTGCTGAACTTTAAAGCACTCAATCGCTGTAACAGACGCAGGGTTGAATTTTTACAGTTTTATCCCAATTGCTCTGCAGCAGTTACTGTTACTCGATAGACACATTCTTTCCATATTTAAAATAAATTCAGCTTTCAAGAAACACTCAACACATAAAAACAAAATTTGTTGTTATGTTTGTTTAAAAAAAAGTCAGATTTGTAGACGAACGCCAGTTTACATAACAAAAACGTCTGCAAAAATTTTACTACTTGAGTGGTTTGGATTTACACAAATAGATTTTTTGAAAAGTGGAGCAAGGTATGAAAATGTACATATACAGTACTATTCAGGTATGCTAAAACGGTAAAAGTTTAACTACTGTTTTTCTACAGGTGGAAGAAGCGAAATTCTAGAGGAAAACCAATGCATCTGTCTACTGAACATAAGCATTCCTGAAGTGTGTTAGAACGTGTGCACTATAGTAATGTGTCCAGAATGGGAAATACATAACACCTGCATATCGGTCCACTGGACTGATTGCTTTGCATGGCTGAAGTGCTCAGTCTGCTCTTAAATAAACTATTTCATCCGTAGGTGGAACCTTGGATAGGCGTCACCACTCCGGGCCAGAGTGGATCTGGTAGTAATGATGGCAAAAGAGGATTGCAGTTTTTAAAAAATGGCGAAAATTCCTAACTGCAGCATCATCATCAATTGCAGATGAGTGTAATTTAAACTGAATCATTATCGTGACATGCAGAAACACTTAGCTTAAATGAGACAGTAACGAAGAGCGACGTAGCCTAATTATTGTGCTATTTATTCCCCAAGCTACCAGTCCTGAGCATATCACCCACCTTGGGCAGTTCATTACCCTTTCAACCTGTCACTTTTTTATAACGTTCTTGTAAAGGTATCTTCAAGTGATAGCAAAATGAACCACATAGAAACAAATAGACACGCATGGTTAATTCTCTGATGTAATCAACCACACTTTATCAGTTTGCAAAGAATATTTCATGACATCTACGGTGTTTCGCCTCACCAACATGTATTAGTGAAATGCTCATTAATTCTGAAGTGTTCATAACTCACCGGCATCAAGATAACCAGCCATTAGACCAGCCAATGCGATCAGCAGAAACAGCAATGCGTTTGAAGTCACAAACGGAATGAAGAACATGAAGACACCAGAGAGAAACACTGCAAGTCCTATTGACAATAACGCGAAATCAGGATTACCTTAAGCGAAAATAGAAAATATAAAAACAAACAACAGAAAAAGAAAAACCAGAAATATGCTTTAGGAAACGCCGAGCCTGGACATGAGATTTAGTAGCAAGCGCAGAGGACCCCAATAAAGCTTCTTGTAAACTGCATTACTGAGCACTGGGGCAGCTCTACGTTTTAGTTTCGGTTTGAAGATGTAGATTGAAAAAATACGCAACTTCTTTTAAAAACAAAATGTACTCAATCGCACTACCACGTATCTATGCTCAGATTGTGTTGAGTGCAGTTCACCGTAACAACATAGTTGGTAATTTATCACGCGCAGAAGGTTCAAAATAGGAGTTTGTTTGCACGAATAAGCGTGTATGTGGTAGCTGCATTAAAGGCGGCATGATTAAAAGCAATTACAATTTTGACCTTTTGAAGTCAGGGCGTGTTTTCTTTTTCGGGTGCTACAAAAATTCATTCGGCCGTGTCATCTATAACTTTTGTACTCAACTGAGGGAGCAACTCCCAAATATTGGAACACGATGAAGTTCGGAAGTCTTGCAAGGTTGTGCATAGGAAACAACAACGCAACAACGAATAATTTAACTGAAAAAAAGGATAGACGTTTTCGCCGTCAGCAAAGACTTATTGAACGAAGCGCAAAAGCATTACAAGCAGCATACCGCACGCAGGCGGTGCGTAAACAAAGCAGAAAGCGGCCAAAAATAGCTCTCATCGATCATCATTGTTGCAAGTGGTAAATTAGCTGAAGTCCACTATGACTGAGTCAAAAATTAAACGTGAGCAATCGCGTGAAGTTGAAGCAGTGGTTCCTCACTGGAGAAACCAAACCATCAATTGTCATTGTTGAATTTGTCGAACCCTTTCAAATTGGAACGCCGGAAAATATTTCATGCTTCATACGGACATGTCTCTAGTCTAGAGGAATCCAGTCATTTCTAGTTCCAACAGGTGAAGTGATGGGGTGTTTTTTGCGCACTTAATATTGTATACTACCTAACACCGCCCATTTAATGAAAGGCGTAGTTTGAAGAGATGCTTAACCGCAATCCATTGTTGCGGGTGAATGGCGTCTGTTTCAACCAAATCCCTGAGAGCGGGTCACCGAACACTTAGGGTTCTCTCAGTGGCGTAGCCAGCCCAAGAATTTGGGAGGGGCCAAAAAAATTGGGGGG
>JGI24022J15233_10006900_pt1 | contig 12413 bp, 11 predicted proteins | sample Ectturendosymbi2_FD_15233 | JGI IMG/M metagenome (IMG submission 15233)
GAGCCTGTGGAAAATTCATGTTTTTCATTTGGCAACACGGCCCTCCAGCCCGCCCGGCACGCCGGCCCTCCGTTTAGTGTTTTCCCCATCAAGTCTTGGACTGGAATTTTTTTATAAAAACCAGCGTAGATTTTGTCCCTCAGCATTGCCGTAAACCTTGTTCTTTTCTTTGGAGTACCACCCAAGTCACGTTTAGTCATATTATGTGTTAAAAATAAACATCAATGCTGTTTGTTTGCATTCTGCTATTACTTTTATTTAAAAGCACACATGACGATCTTCAAAAAGTTTACCGCTTTCATCATCCTGCCTAATAGATTGCAATCATCAAAACTGCTATAATCGAAGCAAATCATGGTTCAGTGCCACAAGGGTTAAACGTCTAAACAGTTCAAAGAAACAGTTTGTAAACTGTTTTGTTAACTGTTCAAACTGTTGCTCTACAAACTGATGCTCCCTTAAGCGATTTCCACTGTACTGCATGCAGCTTTCTTGAGGCACTCATGTCTTTATGTCTTTCAAATAAAGAATGAACGTAAAGTACTTACTGGACAAACCTTGGTAAGATGCGTGTTGATCAGGCCGTATGTTCATTTGTTACAATACGTTATTCAAAATTATATGCCACAGCGTGGCTTTTTAGAGCAATCAGACACAAACTGAAAAAAGCACTCTCGGCAATGCAACATTACCAAATGTTTTCGTTTCACCCACCCCTAAAACTGTGTTAATTTTACTGAAGATCCTTTGCATTTTCACCCTGTTCAGGATAACATGGTAGCCTACTACCCCGGGTCTTGATTTTTGTTGATTTTATATACTTAAAATCAAATACAAATTTTGAGCTAGCAGTGGGGGAAAGATTAAGCACACATCAGGTAACCAAGGGCAGCAGAGTGCCTCAAGTTTCTATTTATAGGGTTTCAGGGACATTTTTGCAAACTATCTCTGACACCATTCCATTTGTCTCTGAAAATCAGGAAAAGTCATGGAAACACAGGTTTGTAACATTTTTTAAGTAGGCAATATGAAATCAACAAAAAACAAGCTCCGGGGTGAGGATACTGTGCTGTTATCCTGAGCAGGGTTAAGAATTCCCAAGGAAACATTAGCACATGAACTGCACACATTCTGAGTAAAGAAAAAAATTATGAAACGCAAAGGATCTTCCGTAAAATTGAAGCGGTTTGTCGTAGGTGAAGCACAAACATTGAGTAACGTTGCATTGTAGAGAGTGCTTTCTTCAGCCTGTGTCTGAGTGCTCCAAAGCCAGGCTGTGGCATTTAATTTTGAATAACGTATTCTAACAAATGAAAATATGGCCAGATTAACATGCATCTTACCAAGGTTTGTTTAGGTGTCAAGTGAAATTTCTGACCTTTGCAAAATTTCTGATCTATTATTTCTCTATTTGCCGGTTATTAATTGTTTTTCTGAGTAAAGGAATAAAGTTTGGTGATTGCTTTTGAGTTTTGATGTGTGTTGTGTAAATTTAAAACTTTTTGCTAAGATGTCAGACACCCACAACAGTCTACAGTATGGGAATAATTCAATAACTACAACCATTGAAAAATATTGGACTTACTCTTAGACCTCAATTGTTTTTCTTTTTCTAATCCTAACCCAAATCTTAGCGCGACACACTTACCTAAACACCAAAGCCTAAGCCCTGATCTTCAGTTTTCTCAGTGTATTTGATATGTTGAATATTAATCTGTACATGCACACATATAGTGTGAAGTCAGAAATTTTGCTTGACACCAGCCCCTGCTATGTAGCAAAGATTATGGAAAGTCTCATTATGAATTCTGTTCGAAGCAGCCAGAGTCCTCAGTCTGGATACAAAAAATCCAAAGTCCCATTCAAGCACCACACAGTAGCACAAAAAATGTGCACACCTCTGGTAGAAAGTGCAGCAAACTTTACCTTGGTTGTTAGCGATGTTGTAACTGATAGAGAGAGATAACATAACAAGAGAGGTTTCTTAGGAATCAGCTAATTATATCAGTGCACACAGTGACAATGCAAAAAGCCATCATGCAAAAAATGACAGTTTTTTCAACAGAAATTATAGTAGGTGAATTCATGAGTTAACTAACAAGCAACAAGCTTTTCTTTTAAACACCATCAGAGAGGGAATAGCTTGTGTGGTATGCAGAAAGACACATGAAGTGAAAAATAGGCCGAATTAAACAAAAAGCCAAAGCAAATGCAAGCTGTCAAATGGGCAGTGGTAGAAAAACCATAAAAACTAACATGGAAAAAGTGGCAAATGTGGAAATAAATAGATTTGTAAAGAAGCAAGCAATATATTCAAAAATCTAAAATGGCAAATGAAAGCGGACCATCGATGTAGACACTTCCAAGATATAAATGTTAATGAAATCATTTACAATAGTCAATAAGATAACACAGATAATGGTGGGCAAGTAATGGGTGAAGAGCTGATGTACTGTATTATGTGCAGATGAGCTGGTGAAGCATGCACTTACTAGGAGAGAGAAGTGAGCAACATAAAAGGTTATGAGGCACAGAGCAATGCAATAAACCTGACATTTCAAATCAAAAGCATAGTCAGCGCAAAAACAATGTTTATCTGCACAAAAGTCATGATGTAATACAATTACCCATGGAGCACCACGGTTGCATGCATGTCCCACCAGGCACATAGAATCTCCAAATAAGGTCGAATAGACACAGGTATAAATAGATTATAAAAAGGTTTAGCAGTAAAGCAATAGGCTGGTGCTAATCCAATAGTAGGTGCTGGATACATGAAGAACAAAATAGGGTTGGTTGAAAAGTGGAGTAATATAGTCTTAGAAAAGACTTATTTCAATCATAATGTCATGACTTGTGACGTCTGCCATATTTTTCAGACCATAAGGTACCTTAAAAATCCTTTCATTTACTCAAACATTGAAAGTTCGCCTTATAATGTGGCGCACTGAATGTATGCATATGGTTACGTGCTTTCTTATCTAGAACCATTGTGTGTGGTAAATGGTGCTATTTAATTACTAGTGACAATTTTTTGTAAATCGACCATGCTATGTAATAAGCCGTTAATTGCAATGAGCAGCTTGTATGGTTCTGAGAGTAGCTAGTACATACCACAGATTTATTAGTCCACAGGGCTCCTGACTACATTGGTGCACAGCAAATCAACCACGTGCACAACTTTTATTTCATTCTATTCATGTCTAACAGTTGGCATGTGTGACAGATTAAACTCCCTTGTATTTAATGACGGATCAAACTCCCAGTGGCTAGGTTGGCACTCGGGAATTATTGTGAAAGAGTTGAATAAAGTTTGGACTTTTTTGCTTCATTTAATGCACCTTATATATGATAAAAGAACAGTGAGCATTCAAGTTTTGATACTGCGTCTTATAATCCAGTGCACCTTATGGTACAAAAAATACAGTAGGCTATCCACATATTGCAGAACTATGGTTAGCATCATGATATTGACACCACAATTAAGCTTTACAGAGTTGTGGGCCTAAGAATTAGACTGAAGTCACAATGTCTGTGAGATCCTGCAGGTGAACATCGTTCCATCTGCCTTGAAAAACTTACTGGAAAACAATGACATCTTCTTACAAATAGTATTCAAGTTTTTGAAATATTGTAAGATGACTGGAATAAAACAATTTTTTTGTGATAGAGCTAAAGGCATTTTATTCAAATATTTTGATTCAGAAAAGCTTACTAAACAAGCTTTGCTAATAACAGAAGAGCAATTTGAATTTTTACTTAAAGTCAACCAGAGTTTTTAGATCAGATTATTTGATCTTGATGTTGTTCCTGGTGTGTCTTTGAGATGGACTGTTTATTCTTGTTAAATAAACCAAGTAATGTGTTGTAAATGTAAAAGGCTTCAGTCATTGCCATATAAGTGTATTATGAACTACAGTAGTTCACATCATTTGTTAAAAGCCAAAAAGCAAGCAAAAGACAACAATGCAAGAAAAGAAAGTAAACCATCAAAGTTTTGTGAGCCTACTGTATTAAAGATTTTGTTATGTTTCATAATAAAACAAAAATTGTATGTTAGTTTGGCTAACCATTTTTAGTATACCTGCTATTAGCTTCAAACTAATGACTTTGAAAACTTTTAAATTTTAAGTAGCATAGAACATACAAATAGTTGCCATAATTGACTAGTTGTTAAACAATGAATGAAAAGTCAGTAGATGACAATCTGGAAGTGCCAGTAAAGAAAAAGAAGATTGATGGTTCCACAAGTAACATAAACAATAATCAATCTTTGAATGGTAGTGTAATTGTTGTTTGTGTATTTTTTCATATAGCATTTTTTAAACAAAAAAACATGTTTTTTGGCTTCAGTGAAACTATCATTAATGGTCATAATGCAATAGTGGGCAAACTGCAGCTTGTCGACATGTTTTGTGTGGCTCTTCTTGCTGGATATCAGTATCTAAAATTAATAGCGAGTTGTTGCCTCATGTTTAATGTTTGTTTCATATTTCATGTTTAAACACAAATTCGTAGGGTTAGTTGCCAAGTAGTCTACACGGTTTGATGTAGGTCATTTTATGTGAAGTTTGCATTCTTTAATGAACTGTGTTGACAATACCCACTGATTTTGCAGCTCGCTGGTGTATTTTGTTTTCTGCCAATGACTCTTCTATTGAACAAGTTTGCCCACCCCTGTCATAGTGTGCATTTGAAACTACAGTTCATGTGCCTTTTCTAAATCTTGCTTTACTTTTTTCTTTGTTTAACCTGTAAGCTTTTGCTTGTGGTTTACAGGACTGAAGATGTATAGACTATGTAAATTGATTTCCTAGTAAAACACTTGGTAATCAAATTTAACTGCATTGGCCTTGTGGAGACATGTTAAAACAGGTTTTTTATAAGGCATTTTAGGGACCCAATTCGGGTCCCTAGAATTTCAAATCGGGTCCCTAGAATCAGAGAAAATTATCATCGGGTTCCTAAAATCAGAGAAAATCAGGCCCCTAGAATCAGAGAAATTGGGTCCCTACAGATCCATACCAGGTTCCTAACATTTTCCTTAAAAAAAACCTGGTTAAAATGTAGATATGTGCAAGCTGTTTTTTTAAAGGCTTGACCTTGGTGACCATTAAGACATTTTGAGAGACTCATGTAAATACCAAGATAGTCACAAAACAAGGTTTTAGTGTGTTTTGGTGGTGGTTGTAAAGAGAGTTTCTGCTGTATTTTGAGAGACTGTTGGAAAAATTTGAGAGACCGTTTCGGTCACTCATAACACCTTAAAAAGCACAGTGTGCAAGTATGAATCATTGTAAAGGCATGAAAGCAGAACATGACAGGCAGATTCTTTCAAAGCTTGCAGCAAACCTATAGCCTTTAATTCTCATTTTAAACTTCAGCATGAACTACATATTTCTTGTTAACTTGTTATTTCATGTTTTGTATTCCAAATTCAAACATCCTGACAAATTCACATTTTTGTATTACACCAGGTTGTCAAGGCTCATCTTTGTCTAATAAAAATATGGCAAAAATGTTTGTTGATCTCCCACTTTGTGCTGTCCTCTCTCTAATCCTTTCTAATATGACATTGTTGAGATAACTGCTCTTTGGTTGTGTGCTAGACCTATAGGTAATTCATTTCTATCTTGCTTTTTTATTCGGTTTATTACATTTTTTGTTTCATTTATTGCAGAAGATGCATGTCGAATGTTAAGTGGAGAACCTCCTGATAACAATGCTCAACAAAGGCAAGTTGCTTTGGGACATAATATAATTAACATTTTGTATATTCACTGCCATTATATGAACCAGTATATATTTATATTAAATTGAAAATAGGTTCTGTTGGAACATGACGGTGTATGTCATACCAGTGTGACAAAGGGTTTTGAGGTTATGTTCAAAAGATGTGCACTTTTGCTTCGAAGAGTTTTAACTTTTTTCATTGTTATTAGATGAGATAGAAGTCATTTGAAGCTTATTCAACAGTTTACTATAACTCAACAACCCCTATCCATGACTTTCATTGTCCAATTGCAACAAACATGTCAAAACTGTTTTTTGCAGTTGTAGCTCAAGTGTTTGCCCGCCTCTATATGCAACCCCTCAAAACAGTTGTGTGACTCTATCATGGGTTGTGACCCCCAGGTTGAAAACCACTGCTATAAATCATCCCCTGACACATAAATTGTCAGTAACATATCCTCGGCTACCTTACTGTTCATTGTTTGGTGGAAACATGGTTTCATGATGTATAATTTTGACAGTTACAGTATAGATGGGCATGAAAAAAACAGTCCGATTTCAACCCAACATGAGGGTGATGCTTCTCCATTGTCAACAGCAAGTGAAAGTGATTGGCAACCGTCTACTCATGGTATGAATGACTTAATAGCAAAAGTCAGAAATACTCACATAGCAAAAGTCAGAAATATCTGCAGTTTGCAATGAGTAGCTATGATTAGTAGTTTATCAGCCATGAATTTTATGATGTTTGTTTTTGAGAAGGTTCTACATAACCCCACCTAAAAAGTTATGAAAAATGACTCATGACTAGACATTTTTGTACAGCCTTGTTCTGATACACAGCTTGGATATCATAATAGGTGTCATATGCACACTCAAAGCTTCTTCCATCACATGGGTATTTTTCTTTGAAACTATCAGGATTTTTGTGAATAGTTTGCGGATGTTTTACAAAACAGTGACATGTCCTTGATCATTGAAAAGCTGAAATCCTAGTAACTTGAAGATTTCTATTTGAGTTGGTTTACAGGGGCATTTGAATGGATACATAATCACATGCAATCTGGTATTGATCCTCGTGAAATTCTTACCAGACTTGTCCCAGGTGTAGTCGCAGTTCCTACAGACCTGAATGATTGGGCCATTTGGAGACTGGTGAGTCAACCACTTACGGTACAGTTAATCATATTGCGTGATAGTTACCCTGGTGTTTGTTTGTGAAATTTCCACTTAATTTATACGTTGGATGGAAAGAACTGCAATCTCTTGAAAAATGTTGTTGAGTGTGAGAACCGCACCTATAAGATAAACGTAACGCAGGCCTTTTTGCATCAGTCAAATTTTGTTTGGGTTTTATGCTTTTGAAAACTAAAACTGGCAGTAAAGTTGAACCTGGTTTTAAAAGTGTGGTGACTGGTGAATGTGTTGTAGTTTGGCATGAAAGCAGGTAACTTAACTGAAGTAAATCATATAATTGCACAACGCAGAGAAATCAGACGATATGTTTGAGTTGCGTAGTAGCAACTACTATTTCAACTGAGAGTTGCATTACTTTGCAATCCTGTTTACTAAAATTGTATCTTTCAATCTTTTTATAATTCCCTTGCTGTGAACATCAAGTGAAATCATAGATTTTGACCACGTTGTGTAGTGTTCGTGCACACAACATATATTTTAACTATATATCTGAAAAAAACTAAGTTCATTGCATAGTTTTCACCCTTTTTTGTGATAATATGAGTTCTGGATTTTTGATCAGTTACTTCGACTGATAAGCGAACCTCCTCGAAGAAAAAAGTTGCCTTCTGTGAACACTTTTGATGACGCCATTGAACTCATCAAGTCATCGAAGAAGATTATTATTCTCACCGGTGCTGGTGTAAGCGTTGTCTGTCTGTGTTAGCCAGTTTTATCAGGTACATGTAGGTTTTGTGTTACTGCAGAGAAAGAAGCACGTCTTGAGCATCCATACTGTTTTCTTGTGTTTTTGCCATCAGTTCAGTAACTGTTATTGCTGCCAGTATGCTGGCATGAACGATACTCTTCCATAGCAATACTCACTAGGGAGTGTTTACTCAAGGTGATGGAGTTGGCTGCCAGATTGGTTTTTATGCTTATGGTGTTAAAATGCATGTTTTCAAGTTGTTGCTGTTCTCTACGTCACTCGCTATGTATAACTTCTTGGTTTCGTTCCCATTCATACTGCTTTTATTTGAAGACATCGTAACGTTTGCTTCATGAATTGTGAACATTCTTGCGATGCAAAGGTTGTGGTCTATTGCTTCAGCAAAACCGTTATTTTAATGGTTATTGACTTTATAGGAAAAAACTTCCTTGCTGCTTCTTTCTGCACTTCATTGTGTTGTGAACGAAAAATCAATTTCTACTCATTTTGGGTGTAATGTTTGTTTTGTTGGAATTAGCGTTTATATCCTCACTACGTTAGTGATTTTCTTAGAAAAGCACTTTGGAATTTTCTATTTTTTTGCAGTGAATTGTTCCAGCGAGGGGCTAGCTTTGACAGTACATGTATTTTTAGAAAATATTTTGTGGTAGTTGCCAAAAATTGAAAACATTTTAATGCCACATATACTCATTGAAAGAATAAAATTGATTACATCCAAGGACCCAAGAAATTCTCTTGTTTTCGGCTTGTACTGCATTAAGCTTTTGCATTGACCAATCCTTTTTGCTCTTTCCAATAAGAATTATTTTGCAATTGACCCTAAAAATCTTGACATGATAATTAAAAACTTTATCAGAAACGCAACATTATGGCGGATGTAGTTAGAATTTTAAAGTAGTTCTGTTTCTTATTAGCAATAATTGTTTGGCGACAATGAGTGACAAGTGATATTGTACTTGCCGTTTGGGCGGACAGTTGAAGTTGACGCAGCGATAGTTGTGCAAAGCGCGACTACAAACTATTCATGTGGATTAAATGTTAATTTTTGGAATTTGCGTCAGGTGGTTGTTCAAAACAAAAGTAGCATATATGTTCTCAAATCAGTTCTAATTTTGTTTTATGCATACTTAAACTTGCACGCATTCTTCTTTATCCCAGTTTGCATGACTGTTCACTTTCTGTCCTTCTGGCGTGGGTCGTCCTTTTGATCGAACGTTTCCTTTGCAGTTATAAAGACGTTGGTTGTTTCAATTTATCAAAAACTTGCAGGTGTCAGTATCATGTGGCATCCCGGATTTTCGATCTCGGGATGGAGTTTATGCCAGACTTGCTGTCGACTTCCCCAATTTACCCAGTCCTGAGGTATGTTTGGTCCAACATAGACATTCGTTTCTGTTACGTGCATTTTCCAAAGGCTACGCGACAGGTTAGACTCCTGATTAGTCGTTCAGCGTTTTTTGGCTGTTTCGTAGCAATTTCAATTTGCGATTTAAAAATTGCAATTTGTTTCAAAAATGTTCCAAACCTAGTTTCATACATCAACGTCGCATACTGCTAATTGTGCCGACATGTCGAATTTTTGATCCACGGCACTGCTTTGCTCTATAGACTGTTTTAACGAAAGAGGTGACTCGCAATTTTTTTGCATAACCTAACCGCCGTTGTTGTACAAAGTCCTTTGCCTGAACTTGTGAGCGAACAAGCGTTCATGACTGCTGCTAAACTTTTCACAAATATCTGCTACTTGTGCAGGCCATGTTTGACATATCCTACTTTCGGCAAGATCCGCGACCTTTCTTCAAGTTTGCGAAAGAAATATTTCCGGGTCAGTACAAGCCGAGCCGGATCCACAGGTACGCGTCACGCATCTGTGCTTGGTACGCATGGTTTCGTCCTGTCCGGTCGTTAAGCATTATTCACTCAGTAAATTTCTTGTTCCTTGTACATGTTGCTTGTTTTACGCTGGTGCTTCCCTGCTACTCTGACATTGGCGCCACTCATGACGTGTGATTTGTGCTACAGGTTTATTGCCATGCTGGAAAAGTCTGGTCAGCTGCTGCGAAACTACACTCAGAACATCGACACTCTGGAACAGGTTGCTGGAATCAAGCGAGTTGTGCAATGTCATGGTATATTGAAACGTCCTCATGAGCAGCTTTATAACGCCACGTTCCATTTTAATACAACACTACTACAACACACCAGCGATTTTGTTTCTGCATTCGCGCATACGAAAGTTGATCGTGCGTGATAATTGCCCAATGGTTTATGGAGAAGCGCTGGATCGCCTGGATGCAATCTTATCAACCCATCTAGCGCAGGGGTTGGTAACCACGCGCCGGTCCGTCAGGGTTTGCTACCGGGCCGGGCGGAACCAAGGCCGAATTGGTCCAAAAGTGACTGGAACGACTGACATATGGAACACACTGCTCCTACAGGTCGGAGCATCTTATTGCGGCAAAGGAAGCCCAGATCTCTCACTGAACCAGTGCCATGATGACTTGCGAGTTGTGATAAATTTGCATGCACCGAACATTCCTTGTTTGATTGAGGGCTGGTACGCAAAATAATGTCAGGTTTAAACCGGTCCGCACTGCGAAAAAGGTTGCCGACCCCTGATCTAGTGAATTTCTATGACAACTGTTGCTTTTCCATACACACGTTTTCTGTTGTTAAGGAACTCCTCACGCCCCGTTGAGTCGGAGCTGAATAGTCCTTTTAAAATGCCTTTCATTTAAAGTCGGGCTTCCTTCTTGAAACCCTCTGCTTTCACGAAGACTCCAAAACCCTCCCACTTCCCTTGTTTGCGGAAGTTTCCCGCAAAACTTTGTAATGCGTATAGCTGAGCGCCTACTGCCTGCTGTCTGTACAAATGCGAATTCTGACTTTGTTACAGGGTCGTTCGCTACTGCCACATGTCAAGCATGCAAATATCAGACTGACTGCGATTCTATTCGAGAAGATATTTTCAATCAGGTCATAATGAGTTTGGTGTTCCTAAGTTGTACATGTGTTCAGTGCAGGTTTTTTTTAAGGTCTTTTAGGAGACCCGATTCGAGTCCCTAGGATTTCAAATCGGGCTCTAGAATCAGAGAAAATTATCACCGGGCCCCTAGAATCAGAGAAAATCGGGTCCCTAAAATCAAAGAAATCGGGTCCCTACAGGTCCACACCGGGCACCAAATGTTTTCCTTAAAAAATCCCTGGTTCAGTGAATTGTTTTGTAGACTTGTTTGGTTATCCGAATAAGCTCCGCTTTCCGCCACGAATCATCGCTTCGGTTGAGCTTTCACTTACCAGTTCAGTCCATGTAAAAAATTGCGATGTCACTTAAAGGAAGTTTTAAGACCGCATAGTGCCGAAGATATCAAGTCATGCAGTTCCACGAATACGGATGAACGTTTCATATCACGAGTAACCACTTTCGATTGCCTGTGAAAATAAGCGATCACATCTGATATGGCGGAACCGTGTGCATTCCGGCAGGTTATTCCCCGCTGCCCACGTTGTGGGTCTGAAGATGGTGCCCCAGGCATCTTGAAGCCGGACATAGTTTTCTTCGGAGAGAGCCTTCCGGAACATTTTCATCGGCAGATGACAACTGACAAGGATGAAGCGGACTTACTAATTGTAATCGGTTCAACGCTGAAAGTGCGACCCGTGGCTCTCATTCCCAGTAAGTTTATTTGGACTACCTTCTGCGACTCTCGTCTTTCTGATGTACGCAGATCGAAGCGTTGTTTGAAGTGATGAACTAGGAATTTTCATGATTCGCTTAGATCCTGTGTGGCAGAACCTCTACGAGAGAGGGGATGATCGCTTCAATAATATTCCAGAGCGATCCTGGCCAAGTGTTAGTGTTTTCCAGCTCACCAAAAAACACAGAACTCCCGAATTGCAGCCGCACCACCGGTTGTAGTTTCGCGCGTTCAGGGCTTAGTTTAGTTGGATACTGGAAATTGTTTTACGTCAGTTCGCTTTTTTTGTTATTTACTACCAGATGAGCATACATGCCTTACTGCTAAGTACGCATTATGACTAAAAATGCGGAATTTTTGGAATGAGGGTGTTGATTTTATAACTATAGGCTTCTGTTTACATGCACTATCTTGTAGCTTTCTACCAATTCCCATTGTTTTACGCTGGATACATGTTTATGTTAATGATGGTTAAGTGCAACGTTGAAAGAAGGGTACTATACTTTCTATAGCTTAGGTTTGCTGTTGCGCATTTGACTTAAAAGCAGTTTCGTGGATGATTTACCAAAAAAACAAACTTCCTCCTTAATAAAAAATCGCTCCTTGCTAAGTTAATCGGGTCTAATAATAATCAATTTTAAATGAAACAATGCTACTTTTAGCAAATAAAGAGAATATTTGATTCTATAACTGCCATGAAAAGTATTCTTTTGTGACTGTATATGCACCACNGCCTCTTACATAGTGTCCACTGCACAGATGATGATGCACCTTTTGCTNANTCTTACCAAAGATCTGTTGAACAGATTCCCTCCCTCCCAATATTCCTCAAATCCTCATCAATCGTGAAGCTCTCAGTCACCAGTCGTTCGACGTTGAATTGTTGGGCGACGGTGACGTAATCGTGTCCGAAATTTGCAGGAGGCTCGAAGGAGACTTCATGGAGTTGGTGACTGAAACGGACGGGTGGGAGCCTGTTTTTTTTCCGCTGAGACATTTCGGTCATTTGTCCCATAATGGTAATAAGACTCGCCGTAACAGTATTCACTAGTCCAGGGATGGGCAAATAACGGCCC
>JGI24022J15233_10006904_pt1 | contig 12412 bp, 6 predicted proteins | sample Ectturendosymbi2_FD_15233 | JGI IMG/M metagenome (IMG submission 15233)
GTATGCTTGCCTCACCTGCTCATCTGTACATGCCTCATCTCTTCACCCATTGCTTGCCCACCATCATCTGTGTTATGTTGATGTCTATTGTGTTTTTTTTTGTTTTTTTTCTTATTTTTGTGATATGTATGTTACATTTCTTTGTGACTCCATTTTGGCTTATTTGTGAACATATTTTCTCTTTCGTTCTTCATTTCCACTCATTCCGAACTCTGTTTGGTAAATGATCATCTTTTGATTTTTTATTTGTTAGGCCTATTTGATTGTGTACAAATTTTCAGAAATGGTTTGTTTTGTGTTGTTATATGTCTATAGAATAGTGAATGGTGAGGTTATATCACAATCAAACAATGAGCAAACTTGACCGTTTCTGGCAGGCGCGCAACCGGGAGGAGGCACTGGGGGCATTTGCTCCCTAATTCTTTGTACTTGAACAAAAGTTTACTTGTTGATTGAAAAACACCATATGCAAAATGGTAATAATACAACAACAATAAGAGAAAAGCCACATACAAAATAACAAGTGAACACATCAAATTACAGACCAGTGGCAGTAGCCACAGAAGCAAAAAAGAAGCACATGCACGGAGAAAAAAAACAGAATACAGCAAAAGTTAAAAAAATAAAAAAACAAAAACACAATTGACATCAACATAACACAGATGATGGTGGGCAAGCAATGGGTGAAGAGTTGATACATGTACAGATGAGCAGGTGAAGCAAGCACACAGGTGAAGAAAGCGAGCAGCAACAGGGATTATGAGGCAGACAGCAATGCATTTTAACACATTTCATTACAAAAACAAGCAGCAAGGACAGAAAACAAAGCCCACACATACAAATTAGGAAGAAATACAAAATTACCCACAGACCATAGTGGGGTGGATTACATGTATGACTTGTTTCCAGTCAGATGCACGGTGTCACCAAACGAAGTTGAAGAGACAGAGGTATGGACAGGTTACAGTAATATTAGCAGCAAACATTATTCCAATAGGTGTTAGTACATGAAAAACAAAATATGTTTAGTAAGTTAAAGAAGTATTTGTTCTAAGGTATATTTTCATAAAAAATCACAACTTAAGTAAATTAACCACTTATTTCACAGATATAACCGGTGTCATGTCATTGACACCATCATTCAACTTTATATGATTATGGGCTTAAGAATTAGGCTGAAGTCAATGTCCGTGAGGTCCTGGAGGTGGACATCACTTCGCTTGCCTTGAAATCTTCGTATTGTAGCAAGGGTCAAGGGTGCTCTTCAGCAGGGAAAATCTGAGCTTTGTCCTTACGTATGTGATGACAGATGCATATGGCTCCCTGCATTTGTCAGCTATTTTTTCTGCCAGTCTTTTGCTGACTCTGTTGCATTCTGGTGCCATCCCTCCACTTGTTGTAAAGACAAGGGGATTGAATGAAGACTTCTCAATGTCAATTACTCTTTGATTGTACTTATCCTTCTATTTTTCATGTCTTTGGTAGATCTCTGCTAGGGACTTCCCAGAATAGGACTGTGAGGTAGGATGTGTGATCCTTATGTCAAAGAAAGTTTTCTCACAGCTATTCCACAGTCACCTCGCAGAGATATCCAACCTTGCATTGTCAGCAGTGTTGACTTTTCTTTCACAGTCATTTTCGTTGATTGGCAGAAGCATGGGTTGGGTCTGAACATCCGTATAGACCTCTCGCATTCTGTGCTTCAAAGTCTGTCACTGAGTTGTGCCTCATTGAAGTGTAGCCACCCAGTTTACATATGATGCTGTGATCCACAGAGTTTGTCACTCCACAAGCACAGTGGGTGGGTATGCCTTTAATCTTCCATCCATATCTCATGCAAACAGCATCCGTGAATTCTTGTTTCTTTAGTACATATCCATTCGCTTTAATTGGCAAGCCTGACAGCCAAGAAGATGCCCCTTTTCCCATTGCTCCTTTTATAAGTTGTTGTGACTCAGGGGTCAGCTCCTTTAATAATTCATCGTGGCTGCTTTGGCATTTTGCATTCTTCTTTTGTCGTATTCTGTTTTTCGTGTGTGTGGTATATAGCTGATCTGAGGGGTTGTAATCAAGATCGAGTTTTTGAGTGTAGATTTTGGTGGTAAGTTTATCAGTGATCTGGGTGGAGTGTTTGTATTCTTCTGTCTTGGCAGTTTCCCGAGGATCCGTCAGACCTAGCCTACCATGCCAGAGAGGAAGAGCTAGGATTTGTCTTTCTGCCTCATTTACCTCTTGTCCTACGAGAGCAGGAATCAATTGATCTCTGATGGCACTTTCCAGTGGTTCGAATAGTTCGCTCATGTCCGGCACTGTTCTTTAGAAATGAGTACATCTGGAGCATAATCCTTTGGTGAAGGCTGAGTATGCTGCATGAGGATCATCTTGTGCATGCTTTGAAAGCAACTCAAGGTCTTTTACCCAGACCTCAACCTTGCGTTTAGTGTATTGTTCCTTGAATGATTTTGTCCCAATTACCGATCCAAGGTAGCGTTCGCCGTGGTCTGTAATTTTGATTCCCTGGGTTTTGAAGAATTTTTGTACGAATTGCTTCAGACTGTTGTCTTTTATTGTGAGGATGGTCTTTGCAGGTTTGGGGCAGTGCCCAAAGTCTGGCTCCTTGGCCTTCAGGTATTCCTACCATTTTTTCACACCTGCCAGTGATCCGACTGCAGAGCTATCATCCGCATACCATACCTGTTTCACTTCATCATTTGCAGTTTCATTGCTCAGTGCTTGTATCAGTGGTCGAGTGGATAGGGCATACATTGCCATTGCTGCATTGTCCCCTTGTGTCACACCCTCCTGTGACAGTATGTGGTCCCCATTTTCCAGATATAGCATGGTGGGTGTGTTGTAGCTGTTGTGTAGGCATGTGTACATGGGGGCACACAGTCTTTTCTAGGCTGACTTTTCTGTTGAGTTTGTTGAATGCATTGTCTGCATCTACTAACAGCAGGCATTCACTGCCTTCCTCTTCATAACTTTTCCTTACAGCATGTATTGCTGCTTCTATGCCTGATTCCAGTCCTGCACATGTCTGCAGTGTTCCCACTGCACGGATGGTGTCTTCCTTTAGGAGTCCTGTGATTGTTTTGCTAATGATTCGTCGTAGGCATTCACCTACGCCTACTGGCCTAATGCCATTGTCTTTTTTCTTGAGTGGAACAAGTCTGCATGCGAGGAGAGTTGATATGTAATCGTGTGGAATGGTGTCCGTCGCAAGATGCTTGGCCAGGATGGTAATTTCGTCAGCTAGCTTTTGTGAGTGGGTACCATATGATTTTGAACAAATCGTGTTTCCATGTCAGTATGTGTTGATCCTCCAGACCCCGATGAGTTTTTGGCATTGGATATGATTTCACCTTGAGTTATGTTTTCAAAGATAACCCTCTCTGTTTTGGTTTCAGGCTTATCAATTATGGCAGATTGTTTTAGTTCTGCTGCTTTTGGGTGCTTGTCTTTCAGTTTCTTTTTGATGTCTGTAGTGATGTCATGTTTTCCTTTAATATCATTGGCATTATCCACAAATTTAAGGGCCTTTTTCGCTTGTCCTTGTAGCATCAGTCTACAGAATGCTTTCTGGTCTGATTGTTCTTTTGTTTCGAATGATTGTTTTTGTCTTGTTTGAATAGCTTAACACTCTGAGATCAGTTCTTCTAGCTTTCCGTGTTTCCACCATTTCATGCTTTTGTTCAAGTATTTGACATATTCTCTGTTTTTTGATTTGAGTGATGGTTTCTGGAGTAGTAATGGCAGAAATACTTGAAGCATGTGGATTGCTACTGGCTCATCTTTTACTGCCATTAAAGAGTCCTATAAGACGAGACACTTCTGCAATTAATGTTTTTCCAGCTTTTCTTCTTGGGATTTGCATATAGTTTTTTTCCATTTAACATTTGTTTGGTAAGCCGAATTGAAATTTTTTTTGATTTGCTTAATGTCTTTCATCTTGCCCATTGCTATAGGTGTTTCCCTTTGGGTGGTTTTCTTATCTTGGTCTTTGCAGCTATCGCAGAACCATTTCAGTTTGTTATCCCTAGAATTGTCTTCCAGGTATATAGAATGTTGATTTGTTTTTGATTGATTTTGTTTCTTGCCTATAAGGAAGAGAGTTCGCATAGACTCACGAAATGTCAACAATAAATACCATATTTATTGTTATCACACCAGCTGAGCAAAAGTTTTTAGCTAGGAGACTATGTGTGGGGACAGAAACAGCATGCTATGTTCCCATTGTGTTAGCTTGACGTTTGCAAACTTTGCAAGGGGTTATTGCAGGCTACTCATTAAGAGTTTTTGCATTTTATGTTGAGTGGCTAACCATTGCTGGGGTTTCACAGTTAAGCTCTAGCATTGCGAGAGAAATTAGAATTTCACAAGGGCGTCAAAGTTATTGGCTTATGTTTAGGTAGCCTTGTAGCAAAAGTGGCGAGGCCTACCCACATGTGTTGGCAAGCCTGACCCAACCATTCCTAATAGGTTTCAAGTTACATTCCTGTTTGTATTCCTTTCAAGAGTGTTTCACGTGGCAGACAAAGTCTCGCATCTACAGTCTAAGCAATATCATCAGTGGGTACATATATCCTAATATTCATGATACTAGTCCCTTATATCTGACAACTTCACCGCTCACAATCTCGTCTACAGAAATTATCTCACAGCAAATATATTCAACTGAAATTTCAAAAACCTAGATGACTCATTAACTGGTTTGATGAATTTGTTAAAATAAGACAAAAAGTTAGGCAGGTTTACTTGCAGCCTATACATCTGCCACACTAAAGCCATGAGTGCGCTAGTTGAGTATGGAGTTAGGTGTTTATATTGCCAGGCTCTTAATAATTTTTACTTTGTCCTTGTTTGCATCTTGATCAAAACTGAAAAGTTCTCATTTTCACAAATGTTGTGAAGAGAACTTTATCTGTGACTGTTTGCGAAAATGCATGGTTGAACAAGAACATTGATGTCATTGAATGAATTTTTAGGAAAATTGCCCCCTCGCCAAAATGAGGAGCTGGTTGCGTTTCTGATGCTGGCGTGCTGTTTCAATGTGTGTTCTGTTTCAATGTGTGTTCCTTTTCTATGTGTGTTCCTTTTCTATGTGCGCATGCCAACTCGTAAGTGTCACGTATCCTGTGATATGTATTTTTGTTTTCTTTAAATTAACGTCTGTTGTAGGTACCGTGAGCTTAAACCAAACATATAGGTACAATATAGCAAATAAAATAAGTTTTTGCATTTAAGCCCTAGTCTAGACTCCATGATAGTTGTTGATGAATGATAATACATGATACCAGAATGTTTTTTTGTTGCTTCAGAAGTTTCAAGTGAGGTGAAGCATGTCACAACACTGCAGTTTCATCATACGTGATCCGTGCGATAGTCAAGATAATTAAAAAGGGGAGTGAAACAATATGCGTAAGGGGACAACAAAACTTACAGAAAGCAAACATTTGGAAGGCAATGACTATTCATTGAACAAAGGCAGCAACACTTTAATACATTGAGGATGGCTGAAATCAGATAAAACTTGCACACAGGCTAATATGCTGGCAGCAGTCCCTCTGACCAAAGCCAGGGACAGGCACTGGTGCAACCACTGCCATTCCCTGGGGTCACCAGACGTATGAACAAGTTTCTTCATAAGGCAACTAAAAAAAGGGGCATTGGATTTGCCATGTATGCCAGTGGTTTCGATTGTGACTGGTTGAAAATAGTAATTGTCACAGAGGTCATTGTATTTTCAGCAGTTTGTAACCTCAGCTTCCATTGCTGCAGTGCCTGCCTGAGTAGTGCCTACGAGCAAAGGTGCTCACAAATGTCACATCCCATACTAGGCTTAGACCTTTGTACCAGAGGCTCTAAGTTGATCCATCAGGCCTTTTTCTATCCCTTGTCAAGCTCCAAGACAATGGGAGATTAATTTGAGTTAATGACCTTGTAAAAATGAGTTGATGGCTGAATGTCTGGGGAAACGGCCTGCAGTCCTATTGCAGGAGAGTCCATGTAGCCCTAGTCCATCAATAAATTTACCGCTGTGGCATTCCATGCTTTTGAAATTTTTGGCACCAGTTTGGAGGGCAATTGCAATATGAAGCTCATCAGGGCTCAGCAGGTTTCCAACACTAGTAATTGGGAAGGCTTCTGACTAGGCAGCAGTATGGTTCTCCTATGCAGGGAGAAGCTGGCATCTGTCCCAAGGGCTAAGGGTGTCAAGCAGGGCTTAGTGACAAGTGTAATATATGAGAAAATTATGTTCTTGTTATACATAATTGGTTTTCACTGAGAAAAGGCTGGAGGTTAGCATCTGGATTTTAAAAACATTTGAGATCACACATGGTACAGAAAATAAAAGAAAAAATACAGAGCAATGAACACAAAAGTAGTGAAAAGAAGCAAGGGCACACAAGTGTCGAATCATATACACATCATACAGAACATTCATTTTCATAACACAGATGATGGTGGGTAAGGAATGAATGAAGAGTGAGGGATGTATAGATGAACACGCTAGTCATACACATTGATGGAAAAAGTAATAATAATATAATTTAAATAAACTTATGATACGATTTAGATTATAGTATCATAAGTTATTAAAAATAACATGAGAGTTATTATCTATTCACACCTGGTAATTATGTGTGATATACTAAGTGGGTTTGCTTTTCCGTATGAAATAACTACAGTTGTACATGGCACTCTGTGGTAGAGTCTTCTAAAGCATGTAGAATTATGGAAAACTCTTAAGAAATAGGGAAAACACCTGAAATTCTGTATCTTTCCTGGGTATTAAAAATGATACCATTTGTCAATTATTAGTGGTGTTAGAATATCAAAAAATGTTGTTTATTATTGAGTCTTGTCTTTTCTACATAGAACTTTACATCTCAACCACACCACTCGCAAACAGACAATGTTTTCAAGCATAACAATTATCTGCAGCAGTTCTAATGCAATAATGTCAAAAAAACTCAAATTGGCATTTTTCACAGAATTGACCCTGGGGTCTTAATAACATAGGTAGACTGTTTTCTTAAGTATTACAAGTATTTCAAACACTTGCTGTTGAATTGTGACACCACAATGTTGAAAATTCTTTATGTGCTTGATACAAAATTCAACCTTGTCTAACCTATAACATACAGTAGTTCATTGAGACTGATAAACCCAAATGCAAGTAAAAGCCTTTTTTGACAAGCAGATGACATGTGTCACCAAATCAATTTATCCATCAATGTGCCATTTCTGAATTCCATGTGAAATACAAGAATACTTGCCTACCAAGGCAAATGTGGAATTGCCATGTGCAGGAAAATGTTGCAGAAAATCTTGCTTATGTAAAATGCTCAATTCCTGAAAGGTGTTAGGCAAGCACACTGTTTTGTATACCTATTTTATGGCCTGTGAGCACTGTCACAAGCAATTGTGCTTTTAGATTTAAAAAATGTACATTTTTTCTTTTAACCTTTCATCAACTTTTTAATGTTTGAGAATGACTAAAATAGATTTTTTTTAATTTTTTCTGATTTTTCAGTGTTGCAGTTTTGTTTCATTGTTGAGCTATTGGTCATTCTTGTTGTTTTTAACCAAGTGGGGTTTATTAACATGTGATAGTAACTGCTTTGGGCTTCATGGCCATTTTCAAAAAGCCTTCAAGAGTTATCATTTTTGGGTTTGTGTATCACAGTTTGCCCTACAGTGGCCAAGGCTAACACATACAACAGGATCACAAATTGCATTTGGCACAACATTAACGAAATATATGTGACACCGAAAAACTTATGTGTTGTGATTTTTGTTGGCACTGTGCTGTCAATGCTATGTTGGTGCTACGCTGTGTGAATGACACTGAATATGGCATTGACTTTGGTGCTAGTTTTGTATAAGTGCCAAATCCATTATTGCACCTCAATGTCATTCCTTAACTGGTGCCAAATAGAAGTAAGTTTTCAGATTTTTGCTTGTTGTTCCCAGACATAATTCAGTCTTGTGTAGCTCCCTTTAATACACATGACCAACAGTGTCAATTTTGTTGATTTTTATGAGTCTGATAAACATTTTAATGGACAAAACCTTGGTTAAACATACAGTTTACTTGTTTGTTACTAGCAGATGTGTGTACCAAGCTGCACTCTGCTTTTCGCAAGCCTACCCAGTATAGTTTTAACCATGCTCACAGTCATAAAAAATGAGCTGACTCTATTTGCAGGTTTGTATCTTTTAGCAAACGCTGGTTCTATGTTCACTCTTACCAGCTGTTCTGTTTGCTCAATTTAGTGCATCATGACATGCATGATGTACACCTGGTTAATTATTGACACCTAATTAAGCTGATCGATTACATTTGAGCTCTGTTGAACTTGTATGTGAATGAAAGTTAACTATAGTCCGCTGCTCTGATTTTTTAACTAAGCACAATGCAAAATTAGCAACAATTTTTATCTGTTTCCTCGGACTGACTTTTATTTGTATCTGCAAACCTGCAGTGTTTTGGGAAACTTCTGTCCAGCTTTTATTTCCATGATTTAGAAGCACTGAATTTACCATATCACGTTCAAGCCTGGCCTTGAAGCAGCAGCAGCAGCACTGCTACTGACCTACATGCATCTGCCTGGTAGTGGCAAAGCTGTAAAAGGTCTTGTATTACAACTAAAGTTTCAAATTTTCGTTTGAAATCCTAGCTAATTTCACACAGATGTCAAAAGTTGCAACCAACTCAACAGGGTTGTACATTTGTTTAATTATTTTGCCAATGTTTTTACCACACAACAGACCGCTTGGCACTTAAGCTGCCCCTCCAAACGAATACAGAATGGTTTTGAGCAATGCAGGATTGTGGCAGTGTTTTTTGCAGCATATGCATCAACATCTGATGTGCTGTTCAACACTACTAAAGCTTGTTTATTTGCCTGAGCATGAAAAATCTGTGAATGTCAAAAACATATTGTTACCAGAGCAAACTTATTTGCATTTTTTAAGTCTTTTTCCTGTTAAAGTCAATAAATTGTTTTATCCTATCATCTACAACGAAGCGTTCTATTTTTTTGTTTTCTATGCTGTGTGTGCAAAAACGCATATAACTAAAGTGTTTTAATTTCTAGTTTGAAGATGCGCCCTGCCAGCTTTCAACTTCAGACAAGATCGATTTAAAAACTACCATGGCTGAAGTGAATGTTGCGATTAATCTGTTTTTCAACAACGAGTTCATTGAGGCCAGGCAATTAATGGCGGAAAAGTGAGTCTTGTTGTATGTTTGTGTCATTTCTGTGGGCAAATGGCAGAATTTAACCAACATGCATATGTCGAACAGGTCATCAACAAGTGCCTATCATGCGTTAGGTGTCGCTACTCTTCGATTTCTTGAAGCAGTGATGACATACGAAAGCGTAAGTTGCAGGAAATAACAACTAGCCTTTGTTAGTGAAAGGATCATTGGGAACTTGTACCGATCACTATCATTCAAGTGTTCGTAACCATTGGCTGTACTATGATAGTCACCATCTGCCCAGTTTAAGAATTTTCTAATTGCTGTAAAGCCTGAACCAAGTAATTACAAGTCCATTCCTGGTATGGTACCAGCAGCTTATAAATTAACTGTAATTGTTGGTTTGCGCCACTTGCGTTTGTCTATTTTTACTCGGCAAGTGCGCCCGAATCGGAAATCGTTAAAGTTTGAATTAAGAATATTGTAAAAAAGATAGGGTTGGTTGCGCAGGTACGCATTGAAACTGTTGCTATTTATGATGTTATACTATTTAGAAGGAAGCAACCCAATGTTTCAGCATAGTTGACACTCGCTGTATCAGTATAATGTTTTTCACATCCAGAAAGTATTGTTTTTATTTTTGTACAAACTTTTTAACTGCGTTGCATGCAGCTGCAGTGTATGTGAATGTCGGTGCCTGACTGGAAGTTTCAATTTCTGACGTTTTTTCCAGAAAGACATAAATCTGGCAATGAACTGCATCAAATCCGCTTTGCAACTTTGCAGCAAGTGAGTGACTGGTGGTGGCGGTTTGCTGAAATGGCGGCATTCAGTTGCTGGCTTGGCTCGCGTAACTTCGCTTTGCTTGACGCAAGAGACGCATAAGATGTACTCTTAATTTTGAAGCCGACTCGACGGGTATCGATCAAATTACCGATCGTTGTTTTTACTGAACCGAGCTATCTTGCAAACCTATTCAGAAAACATTGGCCTTCGAGCGCTGTTCAGCTAATCAACCGTTTCGAACGCACCGAAATCAGTCGGTGGTTTGCCGGCGATCCTCAGTACCTTCTATGCCCTACGTTGTGTCAGTTCAAGAATTTTCGCTGCTTCTTAAACCACTTTTTAAGCTATCTCACTCATCGTGAGTTCCTGAACAAATGTGCGTATGTTGTTAGCTAGACCATTTTTGCTTGCATTATAAAAACTAAGTAAACCATAACAAAAAATAGCATTTACTGCCGATTTTTTAAAGACTTTAAGTGATCGCGACAGACTCGGGCTAAAATTATTTTTAGGACAAAGAAAAATATCGCCATGTAATTTTTTGTTGTTTGCTGAACTCAACGAAATTACATTTTCTAAACATTCGCAGAACGCTACAGAAGATGTGGCCCATGTGTAACTCAACTTATGTGTGTGAAACGGCTTTCATTGTCATTATTAACGTAACAGAAATTTCTCATAGATGAAAGTTGACTAACCAACATCTCAGGTCTATCCCGAGAATTGCCATAGCAAAAGTAACTCCAGACTTTGTTTTGGCTAAAAACGACTTAACACGGTTTTCACTAAAATTGAAGGTGACCGTCTTCAATTGCTTACCACTACGTACGCTTTTGTATGACTGTGATCGAAAGCAGCAGTCGTGGTGGGTTGTTTCGCACTTCCAGTATCACCCTAAGTGTAACAACTAACACCTGCTCTATTGCCTGCCACGTGTCAGGATTTCTGTGTTCGTTTACTCACCCATCTGAAATGGAGTGTGTGTCTGTGTCAAACATGCAAACAAATGTTTCAAAATAAACTTTTTGTTTGTTTAACTGTCAAAGACCAACACGTTTTATGTTACGGAGTCCACATCGTGCTTGTACATTGTACAGTCTACACAAGCAATATATCAGCGACCACGCCCCCGAAACCGCCCACAACGACCAAGCGCATTAAGTGACGCGTTAGACATCTCAGCTGCAATTCCCACAGTTGTTTCGTTGGAAAGCATTGATAAGGCAGAAACAACGCTGGATTTTGTCCCACATAACCACCACTGGCGTTTCTTCAACACGAATGTGTGAACTTCATTACACATTGCCTTGCCTGCGTCGCACGCAGATTAGCACACGTCACACTTCCTGTATACGGAACCCCGGAAATATCTGATTTGCGCCGATTGATGCGTCTGGTCGCTTCATGTTGACACGTGGCTTGGAACAAATTTACAGCCATAAAACCAGATCTTAAAACAATTCAGATTCAGGCCTTATATTTTTGTTTCCCGCTAATTCCGGTGTCAAGCGAAATTTCTGACTTCACACCATGTGCACATGCACAGAGTAATATTCTACGTATCAAATACGTTGAGAAAATTGATGATTTGGGCTCAGGGTTTTGTGTTTAGGTAAGTGTGTCAGGTTAGGTTAGAAAAAAAAAATTGAGGTCTAAGACGAAGTCCAATATTTTTCAATGGTTATAGTTATTCCCGTGCTATAGCTTTTATTTATCTGAAACCCAAACAAAAAGTTTTAATTTACACAACACACATCAAAAAAGTACTTGCCGAACTTTATTCCTTTACTCTGAGAAGCAAAATAACTGACAAACAGTAACAGGCCAGAAATTTCGCTTGACACCGGTTCCAGCGGAAAATAAGAACTTCGCTTCCGGTGCGCGCCCTGTATTCGCTTCCGGTGCGCGCCCTGCAGCCAAACCTCATGTTTTAACATTGATTTCAATCGAAAATGATCAGAAAATTTGATGTTTTTTTCCTTGAACTCGCGTTTCGTTTTATAAGTTGTTGAATTTGTTAAAATGAAACGTTGAGTTTGTATTCAAGCAGATGACTTAAATTTAATTTTTTTCTCCCAGGCACCGTCAGAAACAAAATCTCTCCGCATCCTTCTCGAAAATGCTCGGGCTTGCCGATCTTCCACAGTTGACTGACAGTAAGATAACCTGTGCTCGCCGCGCTGTTGTCAGTCAGTAACGGGCATGCTTTTCCACTTCGATGCCACTGCGCTCCATAAAATGCGTTTTCTGTTCTGTGCAAAATGATTTCATTGTCGCTCCATGACAAAGTTCGTTTCATGACCGTTGCTGCCGTGGAGTGTGCCAGGGTCAGCCAGGGCCCGTCCCGGTCCCACTCCTGCACAATATCTGCTCCGGTCTTATCGTGGCCTAAACCGGGGTGGAGAACCTATTTACCAT
>JGI24022J15233_10006907_pt1 | contig 12411 bp, 5 predicted proteins | sample Ectturendosymbi2_FD_15233 | JGI IMG/M metagenome (IMG submission 15233)
CTGTTTTTTGGTTACTATTCGGGACTTTGAAGGGTCCGAACGGGTTTTTAGCGTTCCTGGTTCCAAGATTAGGGCCAAAAACCTTCAAATTAATTTGGGAAATCCCCCAAAAGTATTGAGAAAAGTCGCTTACCAATTAGCTGTTTTTTGGCCTGACTTTTGAACCAGAAACGCTAGAAACTCAATCAAGGGCTCTAAAAACGCGTATTCTGTCCTACAATCTGAAAATACTGCGAGCCAAAATATTGGTGCGTGGGATTGGATGAAGACGTCATATAATTAACCAAAAAACATGCCCCTGTCATGATCCCATTGGCCCAAAAAGCCCCAACCAAATTTAAAAAAAAATTTTTTTATTCTAAACTTCACAACGCCACTAGTCATTACACGGTTTGAACAGCTTTCTAGCTCAATCTGCTGCGGAGTTATGGCTGGCCAAAGTTTCCCCTGAAAGGGCAAATTATGCCTTTTCTAAAAGGCTTTGAATTAGGCCAAAAACTGGGGTTTTGACCCATAATTTTGGCTACAGATAGGCTAGCAAGTCAATCCAGGGCTCTATAGACGCGGGTTTTGACCTAGTTTTCAACAAAACTTTCAGCCAAAAGAGTGGGTCAAAGAGTTGGAGCCCAGGGCTGGCCAAAGGAGGCCAAAATTCCCAAAAGCCTTCTTTGTGACATCACCTCCAGAAATCCCCCACCAAAAACGAAAAACTTTTTTTTTTCTATTTTGATTACAAGACTTGCTGAATCCGTGGATGGTTTGGATAGCTCTCTAGCTCAATCACCTGGCGAGTTATAAGACTGCAAAGCTCTCCATGATTTGGGGCTTTTGCGGGACTGAAAGGGTTAAAAGTCATTATTTAAACAGTGAACTCCTTCAAACACAAATGAGGCAACTTCAAATTACTTGGAAATCCAACATTCAACTCTTCTGCTTTTTGGGCATAAAACATGTCTTTTAATGACTGATAGTCACTGCATATCTTTTTATTATCCGAATCAAGTTGCTTCATACATTGTTCCTGCAAAAAAACAAACACCTAATTAAAATGTATGGGAGACAAGTTTTTAAAGCTTTTACAGTTGATCACATCAACTTTTCATCAAACTGACAAACCTGGGTTTCAGCTAATTCTTACTAAAAATGAAAAATTCCATTAGTGGGTGAGGTTTGACAAAGCTTCTACTGAAGAAAAGTAAGTTACACACTAATACATCATCCTTTTGTAAGGGTACAAAAAAGCTAAACCAAAAAATCCTCATCACAACTATCAAAAATTAAAGCTGAGCAGAAGTAGTTTTTATTTGCATAGCTTACAATACTGCGAAGATAAAACTGAGCACAAGAGTTGTTCCATTTATTTGCATAAAATCATTGGTTTATGGCAGGGGTGGGCAAATAATGCCCCATAGGCAAAATGTGGCCCACCGCAGCATTTAAGTGGCCCGCAGAAGCATTCAGGAAATACCTTCAAATCTGCAATTTCCTCCAACTTATCACAACGAATGTTAGTGCTGACTGCTTAGTCTAGCTCAGTGGTTTCCAGCCATTTTGTTCTCGCGACCCTATTCGAAATTATTACATAAGCGCTCATCCCCAGCCGTTACCTACAATTCAAGATGTTCAAATAACAACAGACAAAATAAATCGTCATTGTTTTCACATGTTAAATTTACTATGTTTGCATTCTTCTGCAAAACAAAGGGCACATACTGTATGTTAATCAATGGGGCGACTGAGATTGCATCTATGCAGCTAGTCTTGAAAGTCTTGGTGACATGTTTGTGAGAGCTAATCGCATGTCATCCACAATGTCCAGTCTATTTCTTGACTTTGTTTTAATATTAATATGGATCGGCACATGCAGAGAAGGGCTGAAAATCCAGCTGCACAGACACGGGTGCAAGAGACGGCAATTTTTTTAGGGCAAAAAGGATATTTTGCCCAAAAAACGCGACAAACTTTCTCCTTTCATATTTTCTGTAGCTCTTGGTACATTCTGTTCTCCTCTACCAAGTTGCCATAGACTTGAAAATTTGGTACTTGAAATTTCCTTCGTAATAACACCATTGACAATGGTCAATGGTTTATTTATTCATATTTTTTAATGAAAGCAGTATGCTTGGCTGTGTAAGACCAATGTCAGAAGGCAGTTGGTTCAATATTCCTGAGCATCTGCCTCACATTTCTGACATTTTCCATTCACATTCCAGCTGTTGCTGCCAGAAGGAACCTCACACCTAGCTGAGGCAGGCCTAAAACTGCTTCCTTCTCTGAAGACATTTGTGCTATGTATCGTATTTAGAGATAGACTGAAATTTGGGTTTTGCCAATATATTGGTATCAGCTAAAATGGAATCGGCCTCAGTAGGAGTTGACAAAACACGGTTATATTCCTCACGCATGCAGACAACTTGCGCAAGAAAGCACAACGAACCAAGTCAAGACAATTATCTTGCAGCAACGCTAACAGGTGCATTTTCATAAACAAGCAGACAATATGAACCATGGAGCACACGACGGCTGTCACAGCCAAAACAAAAGCATTACCATTAATCAGGTTTGAAAATCATAGAAAAATACTAAAAATCATAGAAAAATATTGAACTTGCTGCAATTTCAAAAATTTTAGCTCATAATCCTAATTTTTGAAGTTTTTAAAAAATGGTAAGGCATAGAATATATTATATTTTTGATAATGAAGCAGAAAACCAGATTTAAAAATTTTGGAAATATCGGTTATCGGTCCATGAATGGCCAATATACAGTATCAGCCCCAAAAAAACATATTGGTCGATCTCTTAATCGTATTATTTATATTATGACTATGGCGTGAGTCTCTCAACATTGTCTGTTCACCTGCCCATATATGCAACAAGGTGTAGTACAAAATGTGTTCATCCAAAAACTGTAGCTAAAATTAAAGACAATAACTTTTTTGTACTTGGCTGGCATGGACTTTGCTAATATGAAGTAGGTGCCCTGGAGTATACTTGATTCCCTCACTGTGTAATTAATGAAGCACATAAATGAAATGCCTTCTTTTTCCAAAACTTTTGTCAGTTACTTATCAACACTCACAAACTATAACGTGAAGTTACTAGAAATAGTTGGTTGATTTTATACATATTTAACATGTTTTCTACGGTACAATAAACTTCCAAACAGTTTGTCCAAACAGTTTGTGATTTTGCTCAAATTTTTGACAAACCAAAACTTTTGGGGTGCACTTACACCCACAGCTGCTACACCACTGCTGCCAGAGGTAGGCGGAAACAACAAATAGAAGAAGACATGGAAAGGTGAGCGTAGTTCGGGACTGATTTGCTGGTTTGGGACTGATTGCTGCATAGCACACCAGAACTGCATCAGGGATATTTCAGAGAAGACTCATGCTGAAGAGTCTGATTTCACTGATCCAGAAACTCATCTTGCAGTTTGTCAGGGACATTTTCGATTGCAGGGTTACTGGAGAAAGGGTTTCTTACATCGGCTGCCTCTTCTCCACTGGGTTCAGGGAAGTATCGTTGCATTTGTTCTAGAAGTGCTTCAAGGTGTTAAGAAATTTCGTCATGCAGAAATTTATCTAGTCCACTTTCTGATTCGTCGATAACACTATGCAGTTTTTCTAACATGGCAACGTTCCCTGGTTTGCTTTTCTGTGCCGGTTCTGCAGTATGCGAATTAACTGCAAAATACACTACGTCAGGAAGTTACTTTGAACATTTATGCACATGCAAATCACAACCACTTATTAGGCCTGCTGGTTAAGGTCTGCCATCTGCTAACTACATGCTGCTTTGTCCTGGAATCATGAGTTTGAAATATAACGAATACAAAATAATGATTGTAATACTAAACTGTAACAACAAGAATATCAGTTGTGTTTTGTTGGAATTTCAGCTGATAAGTATTCACAACAGGACAGATGTTTACAAGGCTGACGTAATCTCAGCATCAATGGGCAGTGTTTGCTTTTTCTAGTGGTGGCGCATTTCTACGACAAGGTCGATCGAAACTGTGTATTGGAACTAGATAGAAATGATAACGGATATCATGTGAACTTCCAAAAATCTATCCATATTTCTATTTTGCTAATGTAACGCACAATGTTGATATGCGCAGTACTAAAAATTCGAGACTTCAGCAAACTATAGAGGCTGCTCTTAGCGATCCCACAGCTACTGCTCCACAACCCACTTGGGGGTCACAACCCACCACTTGGGAACCACTGGGCTAGCTTAACCGAGACTTGCTTCTATTTCACTAAAGGGGTATGGCCTTCTCAAAATAGCCCCGAGCCAAATTAATTGCCCACCCTGGTTTATGGCATACGCTTTCCACATGCCCTTAACTCAGAGTCACCCATTTGCCAGCATCACCGGTCTTAAAACATTTGCTGAATATTTGTGAGCAACATGATTTGAAATTTAATTCTCTAGTGCTAGGAAAACGTTTGCATTTACTCAAGACTTTCAAGCAAAAATAAACCAAAAATCAAGCCTTTTACAACTACTGGTGACTGCCACAAAACTGCTGTATTTTTGAAACCACCATAATCATTAACAGAAGCAAGATTCTTATAGATCTCTGAAAATTTTTCTGTCTCATGAAAAGGAACTGTCTAATGTAGCTCTTTATGAATCGTAAAATTTTAATTGGTTGTGTGGAATAAAAATGAGACATTGGTTGACACTACAAAGTTGGTATTTTTGTCCAAACCTAGAGAAAAATATTTGCTTAAATCAACAGTTTCCTTGCAACAGTTTGGTGAAAAAGAGGTACAGTTTTTATGTGCCTTTGCTTGTCAGCGAAAGCAAAAATCCTTTTCATGGAGCACTCTTCGCTAACTTTGCCATCTCTTCAAATCATTCACTTTTATCAATGCAAAGCTTCTGATAAAGAAAATCATGGCCAATGAAAATGATACAAACAACATATTGCAAACGTTTCGATAACTCATGTTATCGAAACATTTGCAATATGGCGTTAGTGTTGTTTTCATTGACCGTGATTTGCATTATACAGCTATTTAGCACTTCTGCTTTTTATGTACCAAAGCTTTTCAGGATTGGAAAATTAGTAGTTTTGTTGGTAAAGTTGCTCAATCAAACTTTTACCTATTGAGTTGATACATTTGCATCTCATATTCTTCAGAATGTCTTGCCTTGCAGTTTCCTTATGTCATTTCCTCTAACACTTTCACGACAGCTGGTCTCGAGGATTTCACACAAAAAATACAGATCACATGTGGCTTTGCACAAGCATAACTCAGGCGCCGAAAGCAGCAGCTGTTCAAAGGCTCAAACGACTCAGTAAGTCTTCTAGTCTGCACTCGAAAAAAAATTTTTTGGTTGGGGGGTGCAGATTTTTGTGAGTGACGTCATAAGTGGAAGACTTTCAGGCCACCTTGGCCCACTTCACCTGGCCCTGGGCCCAAACTGTTAGATGGTAGTATTTCGCTGAAGTTTTTATTGGAAACAAGGCTACAATCTGAGTCTTCTGATACTTTGGATTACCTGCTGGGGTTTCAGGTTCAAAGTTATGATCTAAAATAAACAAAATATTTAATCAATACCTTAATTAAATAATTATTTTCTTTATTTTAGATTGTATCTTTTGAAACAGAAACGCTAGAAAGTCGATCAAAGGCTTAAAAGACTCGGAGTCGAGCCTAGTTTCCAATGAAAACTACAACGAAATACTTTAGCCTAGTGGTTGGGCCATAGGCCAGGTAACATGAGCCAAAATGGTTCAAAAACTACTTCACTTATGACGTCACTCACAAAAAATCTGCAACCTCCAACCAAAATGTTTTTTTCGAGTGCCGACTAGAAGACTGGCCGATCCGTTTGAGGGCTCTAACAGCTCTCCAGCGCAATCAGCGGAGGAGCTATGGTGTTGGCAAGGCAACCGACAACTGGTGGTTTTAGGCCGATTTCAAAGTACAAATATATCGTACCCCGGCTCCGAGTGTTAACAATTTGTGAGGCATTGCACAAAGTTAAATTTAGCAATTGATGTTTGCTTTGAATGCATGTAGCCAGTCATTTCTAGGTTTTGTGCAGTGTACCCCAGCAGGTCTTCTGTAGCTTTGTGCAACAGTACGGTACGGCGTACAAAATTAGTAACACCTTAACAATATGTCACATGTGATGTCAGAACTGAAGTAAAACACAGTCTTGCACAGCAGGACACCAATGTCATCGCTGACTTTCGGGTTTCAATAATCCACCAAGCCCAGGCCGTGCTCAATGAATGCCTCTTTTCATGCACAAACACATCAGATGCACTGTACAATAAGCATCCCGTGTACATACAGCTCAAGTGAAAGTAAAAATAAAGCAAGTCATCAAAATGAAGAAAGTCTTCAAAAAGAACTGTTAATGGCTTATTGAGACATTTTTGGTTGTTCATAATCCATTCACAATAAGAAATGCAAATCACTTTTTACCAAAAAAGTATACCAAAACTTTTACATCTTTTTTAAACCAAAAGACTTTTAAATAAACCAAAACTCAGTGAATTCAAAATTTTTATGAATTGATGCTTCCAATTTTTGTTCTTTGGGTTGAGTTAGATGATTTCTTTTGAATAAAAAATATAGAACAATTAACAATTCCTTGAAAACATTGAAATATCCACATTACTGCAGTAGGTTAACTACACACCTGGGAAGAACACCTTTGTTGATATTCATCAAGACATGCTTGCAGTTGTGTTATTTTTTCTTTCAAGTCAAGATTTTCTTCGTGATGGGATTCATACAACTTGACCTACAAACACACATGTAATAGCTTATCTCTCAATCCACTGCTCTTAACACTTCAGTCAAATGTATCCATACATTAACGCAATGCAGCTATAAGCAACCTAGTGTAGTTAAGATTAAAGATAACCGATATATCAGCAAGACTGCCAAAAATTTTTTTTCAAGTGCAGACTAGAGGACATGCCGAATCTTTTGAGGGTTTGAACAGCTCTCTAGCGCAATTGGCAGAGGAGCTATGATGTTGGTAAGGCAACCAAAAACTGGTTTTAGGCCGAATTGAAAGTACGAATACATCCCTGGCAGTCAACGTGTTAAAATAAATATTTTTGTTTAGGCTAGGTTGTGGATGGCCAGCTAACTTACTGCATGCTACTTGGTGAAAATGCAGGAAAAAACTTTGCTTGCTGCATGACAATCTTAAACTGTTGAGATGGAAATACTGAGTACTGACAAATCAGTTGAGGTGTTTCATTTCAAATACCAATGCCAGTACTTCAGTTGCAGTAACTAATGCAACTAGTTTGCTTTTTAAAGGACATGCAGTTATTTAATGATACATTACATCAAAATTCCAAACTTGATTCTATAACACCTTTGCCTCGTGATCTCACAATCCAAGCTGTTGCAACATGCTGGTTTGTAGATGTGGCACACAAGTTATGGAAGTGCTTCTCCAGCATTTCACAAATACAGTACTGTTGCAACCACTCCGCTGGCATTGCGCTGGAATGCGTGGTTCACCACGAACGGAATGTGCGTGAAGAAAAACACTATAGATGCGTGGCGCGAACAAGCAATAATAGAGTGATCGTGGTGTGGAAGCTCTGTCGATATTAACTTGTGTACGATTAAACGTAACGAATAGCGTACGCAAAGAGTGATTGTGGCGTGTGAACTCTTTTGTTGTTTGCTGCCACAGTGCGAAGCTTTGCGCACATGCCGTTTGGGCTTTTCCGATCACAACAGTACTTTGAAGTGGTGATTTGTCGTTTGGTCTGATAGCAGCGCCGTATTCAGTGTTTATCATTGCATCACAATTGCTGTTGTCCGTTTGTTGAACACGACCAGCAAAAGCAGTGTTTGCAAAAACGCAACTTAAAAGAGCAGTGTTTGTAATTGGATCAGAACTACTGTGGCGTTATTGCACAATCATCAGATGCGTAATTCGGACATGTGCACCTTAGCTATTGTCATGGCGACTTGTTATTATGGAATTTACTTTGGGCAGACAGGCGGTAATCGGTTATAGCCTAATGCTGCTTTTGTTTATGCTAGGTTGTAGATGACCGGCTAATTTACTGCAAGCTACTTGGTGAAAATGCAGAAACATTGTGCTTTCTGCATGACAATCTTAAACTGTTGATATGGAACTACTGAGTATTGACAAATCAGTTGAGGTGTTCTATTTCATACCAATGCCAGTATTTTAGTTGCAGTAACTAATGCAACTAGTTTGCTTTTTTAAGAACATGCAGTTATTTAACGTTATTACATTACATTACATCTAAATTCCAAACTTGATTCTTAAAGACTTGGATTGACCTTTCAAATTAAAAAGCCACTGAGTTGCAGAAGAGCCTAAAAGGTTAATTTGTGAAACATATACAAACACAAAATTTCACAAGATTTATGAAAAATTTTCAGTTTTGGAAATGGTTAATGGAATGCAGTGTTGTACTAAAATTTTCACTTCTTTAACTTGATGCTCCATTTTGTACTTCTTTCTTTTCATTGTTCACCATCTTTCAAATTTCAAGCACAGTTTTTCCTTTTTTTCATTTAAGCACCATAGGCAGTTCTCTTACATTCAGTGTTCTGTTCTTATTGTTTTGTTATTTTAACATTCTTTTTTTTTTTCATGCCACTGTGCTTGTTCATTGCAAACAGTGTATACTATGCTAACAAGTTAATCAAACATTGAAATTGCTGCAATTTCAAAAATTTTAGCTCATAAATCCAGATTTTTTAAGTTTTTGAAAAAAAGGTAAGGCATAAAATACATCGTATCTTTGATAATGAAGCAGAAAACAAGATTTAAAAATTTTGAAAATATTGGTTATTGGTATCGGCCCATGAATGGTCGATATATCGGTATCGACCTCAAAAAAAGCCATATCGGTCGATCTCTAGTACAAACACACACTATATGGGCAAAGCAGATTGATAAAAACAGACAAAACAGAACAATTAATCGCAAGTTTTGAAGTCGAGCAACAGGGTTGCAAAAACTTCCTTAACACTAACCCTTACCACTTGCTACAACACTACATTGAGAGTAGGACACTGAGTCCAACCTTGGTCAAGGCCAGGTAGAGTAAAGTATTGTGGCATGCTCGTGCCCTCAAACAAAAACTGTAACGTCCATACACTCAGTTGCAAAGAAATTGCGGTTGTAGTGTCAAAAAAATAAGGAATATAAACAATCTGATTGCATCAAAGCGTGCAACCACCCAACCATACGCAAGGGTGGCAGAACCTTTTTCAAAGTGGGGGGGGACGAAAGTTCATTTTAAAAAACAATAGAAAATTTTTGTGGTTTGAATTGGCAACTGTGACATCACAAGCATTGAAATATGATGCTATTGACTTTTTTCAGCATGTTTAAGCAATTTTATGCAATGTTTTATAAGCCCTCCACGATCCCTACCTAGACTACACCCTATATATCTACGCCACACTAAAGAGCGGATAAACGTAACTATAGTTGTTCTTATTTATGCGTTACAAAAACCTATTTAAGCAATATTTAAGATTGGACAAAACATCCCGCCAGAAGAATATGTAGAGGGCCTAGGCCCATGCCACCCCCTTTGTTCTGAAAAGAAAGAGATGCATATTATTTCACAATAAGGTCTCAAAAGTGGGAATGTTGCATTGAACCTGGTGATTGCTAAAACTTGCTCGCCACAGCAGGTTGTACAGACCCCTGCGCACAAAATTATAGGCCACTGATTGCTTGACCATTTTTGGCCAATATTTTGGGCGACACTATTTTGCAGCATTAGATGGAAAATACTTCCTTTCAAACGACATTACGCAAGATTTATTGGCACTCACAGATATGCATGTTTCCAATCGAGGCCGCATGCTTAACACTTTGCCGTCTGGCCACTTTTGAGGATTCTCACGCCAAAATAACCGGATCGCACGTGGCTTTGCGCATGCGTAACTTGAGCGCCGACAGTGGTAGAGAGCTGTTCAAAGGCTCAAAAGACGCGGCAAGCCTTCTAGTCTGCACTTGAAAAAAAATTTTGGTTGGGGAGTGCGGATTTTTTGTGAGTGACGTCATAAGTGGAAGACTTTTAGGACACCCTTGCCCACTTCACCTGGCCCTAGGCCCTAACCGTTAGATGGCAGCATTTCGCTGAAGTTTTTACTGGAAACAAGGCTACAATCTGAGTCTTTTGATACTTTGGATGACCTGCTGGGGTTTTGGGTTCAAACGTTATGATCTGAAGTAATAAAAATATGTGACTAATTAGCTAATTAGATAATTAATGAATTTGTTTATTTTAGATCATAACTTTTGAACCAGACACGTTAGAAAGTCGATCAAAGGCTTGAAAGACTTGGACTTGAGCCTAGTTTCCAATGAAAACTTTACCGAAATACTTTGGCCTAGCGGTTGGACCCTAGGCCAGGTAACATGAGCCAAAATGGCTGAAAAACTACTTCACTTATGACGTCACTTACAAAAAAAAAACAACCCCCAACCAATATTTTTTTTCGAGTGCAGACCAGGAGACTGGCCGATCCGTTTGAGGGTATGAACAGCTCTCTTGCGCAATTGGCAGAGGAGCTGTGGCATTGGTAAGGCAACTGAAAACTGCTGGTTTAAGCTGAAATCTATGTACGATACATTTGTAGACCAGCCGTCAAAGTGTTAAGTGAAATGAAACAAAATTTTTCAGTTTCATTCCACCTAAACAAGCAATTGACTTTGCACAAGACACAATAGAATTCTAGAGTTTAATAATGCATTTGTGAAGTAACAATTCTAGCTTGAATAACAATGGTATAATGAAAAATAGTGAATATTAAGACCTCTGTATTATACAAAATATGTAGTTCTTGCACAAACTTGGTCAAATTTTTTCTCTATGAAAGCATTGAGAACCATTCATGAATCTTGTATGGTAAACTTGCCATATCATAATGAATGTGTGAAAAGTTTTTCAATGCAAATTTTCACTGCGGTTATGGGTAACCTAGGCAACAAAGGTACCCCACTTTTAGTTTTGTCATTTTGTGCCAAGTTTGGCCCAAGATCTCACAAACCTCTTGATATTTTGCACTAAAATTTTCCAAGGTCAAAGATAATTGTATCAGCAACAATTCTTCCAAATATGAGCGAAAACTATCAAGAAATAAAACCGTGGCGAGTTTTGAAAATTTTTGAAAATTTGTAGCAAGAGCTAGAAACAGTCAACTTTGGGGGTCCACGACCTTTGACCTTTGAAAGTCACAATGCAGATAATGTCATTTTTTCAATATTTGGCAAAGTTACTACCATCCCTGAAATAGTGGGGTTGTTCACTAATGTAGTTTGGCAGTAATGAGGCTTTAAACATGGCCAAATATGAACAAGTTGCGCCCCACTGGCTAAACACCCCCAACTAAAAAGTTTTATAACCATGCCATTTCTTAACAGATTTCATTCAAATTTTGCAGATGTTCATCATATGGGGTAATGACAATTTGAGCAAAATTTCAGGAAAATTGGAGAGGATGCCCTGACCACTTCCTAAGAATTGACACGGAATGGCCCTGTAACCACTGTAGGCAGTTCTTTTATTCATTGTTCTGTTCGTACTGTTTTATTTTTAACATGCTTTTTTCATTCATGGCACTGTGTTTATCCATTGCAGACAGTGTATACTATCAGATTAATTAAACATCATAGCAAAATATTGAAATTGCAGCAATTTGAAAAATTTTACCTAAAAAAAGCTGATTTTTCAATTTTTGAAAACACGTATGGCATAGAATATTTTTTTATAATGAACCAGAAAACAAGATTTAAAAACTTTGGAAAAACTGGTTATCGGTATCGGTTATCAGTCCATGATTGGCCGATATATGGGTATCGGCTTCAAAAAAGCCATGTCGGTCGATATTTAGTTGAAATACACACATGTGGGAAAAATTATTGCTTGATGCACAAATAGACTTATTTGATGACACAGTCACCTACCAGTGTTTCTAATTCTGCAGTTCGTTCCTTTTGAATGTGCAGACTTCCCTGTAGAGCAGGAAATCTTTCTTCATACTCCATCAGCTTTGAAAGCTTGAATTGCAAACTGCACAAAATAGCAACACATTCAAATTCTGCCACTTTTGCCAAAACACCTCTTACATGAAAAAAACAATAATTATATACTTTATTAACATTCATTTTGTGAGGAACAAATTGCTGATATCTTTAATGGTTCGAGTAGTTTGAATAATATAAGTGTTTTTCTCTATATCTCCCTACTTTTCATTTGTTACTCTTTCCTGTACGCATACCATTTCAGGAACAAAATTACACTTGATAACTTTCTGATCATCGGGCTGTGGCAGTCAGCATTCAGTGCTCTCACCTTCCTGAATTTGATGACGAGGTGATGGAGCCCCAGCCAAGTCGAATTGACTGGCTT
>JGI24022J15233_10006909_pt1 | contig 12407 bp, 6 predicted proteins | sample Ectturendosymbi2_FD_15233 | JGI IMG/M metagenome (IMG submission 15233)
GTATTGTCTGTTTTTATCAACCTGCGTTCTGCAGAGTGTGTGTGTTCATACTATGGACTTCGTGTCTGCTCACAAACAAATAAATTAAAATTAAATAGATCTGACTCAATGTAGTAGTGTGTTGTTTTTATTGTGTGTGAAGATGGACCGGACTTGAGTCAAGCCATGTGGTTCGAGACCTTTATAGAAAAAAACTAAAATCGTTTGAAATTGAATCAAAATTAAAAGAATTATGAACAAAATCCATTTGTCATTCGAGGAATGTGCCTTGACCAGACCACCTTTGTACAGACTTTGTGATTGACATAAATGCACAACTTTAAAAAAATAAACTGCAAATCTGTAATTTCATTTTTGAACACACGTATCCTCTATTTAGTGTTTTTGAACAATTGTATCTAGTTTCAACTGCGCAGCAGGTTTTGGTGAAAATTCAAAGATTATGCGGAGTCTTAAATTCCAAACGGAAAAAGTTTCGTATCGTTTGTCGTTTGACGTGGCAGGTTTAATCAGCCACTTGTGTCGATAAAGAGCATATTGTTGTTTGACGTCGGGTGACACGTAGTGACGCACTTCACGTAAATTCATGCCGGTAGACCTGTTGGCACGCGTTTCAATTGCTGTACTGACTGTTGTGTTCTCAGCTGCGATGTGAAGCTGTGCTGCCGGTAACAAAGTTTCTTCGTATTTCAATCCAGTTGCGTTCATTTGTATTTGCGGTTATGTATTGATTGTTTCTAGTTACTATGTGTTTGTGAGATGCGATACGGTCTGGAGTGTTTTGCTTCAGCCTTCAGTGTAGACTCAAGACTCAGACTGAGACTGTAGTGTAAGTTAGGCAAAGTGGGTCAAATAGACCTTGGCCTGGCCTGGGCTTGTTTGTAATTGGGTTTTCCTCTTTTGGTAATCATTACTGCTGTCAAAGAGTGGAACTGAAAAAGTAATGTGCAAGACAAAAAAGTGTGTCTTTGTTGTTAGTTAACTGATCAGACACTCTCAATGAATAATCATTTATCATCAGCTGTCCTCATTGTTGCTGTTTTTCTGCATGGCAATAAATAATAAAAATGATCAAATTACTGTAATTACATTAAGTAAAATAAACAGAAAAACAACAAGGCAAATATATAATCAGTGCAACTCGAATAAGGTTGCCTGTAAAAGGCAGAGCTCTGTAAATAGCGGAGCTTGGTTGCGGAGGTTTGATGACATAACCAGAGTGGAAAATAGTTGCATTGCATTGCAAAAAACGGAAAAAAGTGAAGGAAAAATGTTGTGTCATTGCAACTTAAGGTTGCCTGTAAAAGGCGGAGCTCCGTAAATAGCAGAGCTTGGTTGCGGAGGTTTGATGACATAACCGGAGTGGAAAAAAATTGCGTTGCAAAATCAAAAAAAGGAAAAAAAGTGAAGGAAAAATGTTGTGTCATTCCAACTTAATATGCGTTTCTCCCAAACATGGAATACATGGAAGTTCGCGATGTTTAAAAATTTTATACATGCACAACTGTTGAAACCTATTTTTTTGTCCCCGACCCGTTATGAATCTCAGATAAACAAAAATTATCAAACTTCAAAATATATTTTTTACCGTAGTGTAACATCACCTTTTGTAGTAAAATTATTTTTGCTACCGTCTACTTCTCATTTCTCAAAGAAAAATATCAGTTTTAATGACTCTGGTTACGTCATCAAACCTCCGCAACCAAGCTCCGCTATTTACGGAGCTCAGCCTTTTACAGGCAACCCAACTTAATGTGTGTTTCTTCCAAACATGGAACACATGGAAGTTCACAATGTTTAAAAATTTTATACATGCATAACTGCGTAAACCTCTTTTCTTGTCCCCGAACCATTGTGAATCTCAGATAACCAAAAATTATCAAACTTCAAAATAGATTTTTTTTTTTACCGTAGTGTAGCATCACCTTTTGCATTAAAATTATTTTTGCTACCGCTTACTTCTTATTGCTCAACGAAAAATGCCGGTTTTAACGACTCCGCTTACATCATCAAACCTCTGCAACCAAGCTCCGCTACTTACGGAGCTCCGCCTTTTACAGGCAACCCTCGAATAAGGCATGATTATCAACATTACTGAGTGATTACATATATATTTAATATTGTAGTCAAAAAACAAAATGCAAGTCAAGTTTGAAGTGCAAGTCAAAGTGCATGGCAAAAAGCACAAAATGTAAGTAAAGTTTGCTACTTGTGAGAGATGCATGCAGGTAGGTAGCCTACATTCATGACTTTTTGTGAGTCAAATCATCATGCAGTAACACTCAAAGTTTGAAGTTGACATAAGACAACAATCATCCATCATCAATGATTTCCAAATCGTTTAGCAATGAAGAACAAACAAGTATGTTTTTGCTTTCGATTTTATTATATTTTGGTGGTTAATGTTTACAGTATCCAAAGTAAGAGCCTAAACTATGCAAAAGTACTTACTGTGATATCAATTAGTAATGGCATGCTGGATTTGAATTTACTGTAGGGGCTTATCAGTTTTCTGCTTTCCTTTTACCTTGGAATGATTTTTGGCATCAGCTGATTTGCAAGTGTTTTATAGACTAGGCCTAATTAAATGTTTTTTATACAGTTGAGTAGCTGCCAGAGTGAGTTAATTGCTAGCTAGAAACCCATAAAGTATCCATGAACATAAAATAAAGTAAGCAATACGTGAAGACTTAAAAAAATATAAAGATAAAAAAGCAAGTTAGATGAATCAATACTTTTCAGAAAGGCAGTTTCTATTTTGCCACCAAGATGCCAGCAACAACAGGCTTGGTAGAAACGAAGTAAACACAAAAGATAAAGTTAACTCTTAACCCTAATGCTAACCCCTAAGCCTAACAATAACCCTAATGCTGACCCCTAACCTTTACACTAAGCCTACTGCTAATCCTTAACCCTAACGGCAACCCTTACCGAATGGTAACTATCGCAAACACTAACCGAAGCCTAAATCTAACACCTAAGGGAAAAGGTCGGAAAGTTATTAAAAAAGTAAAAAAAGAAAAGGGAAGTCGCCAAGGTGAGATTCGAAAAGCAATGGCATATCAGACTTGAAGCATTACCGCTACGCTACGAGCACCACGCTGATTGCATGACAGACAGGCCTTTTTATTCGAATTGTGTCATGTCATGACACCAAATGTTTGATTGGTGGCACAATAGCTCCAGCCGATCTGTTGCCGCAGAATATCGGTGGTAAAATAGACACTGCCTTTCAGGATAGTAAGTGATGTAGGTTAGGAATCAGAAAGCCATGTGGCAATAATGACTGTATACATTGGAATGAGCAGTAAAAGTATGTGACATAAAAAGCACTGGTGAACACTACTGTTAGCCTACTGATAAATTGTAGTACCAAGTTAGTTGCAAAGGTGGCAAAGGACTTTGCAAATCCAAATGAAGATGTGGTAAAAAGGGCAGAAGTAATTTCATGTAGTCAGAAAGATACTAGACCATCGGAAGGTTTGATGGGATAGTGTTGTGTCTGTGTGGAGTATGGTTTTTGCATCAGGTAACAAATTTATCATCTAACACAATACTAATAGGAACAGTATGCCAATCATGTGAAACATTCATGAAAAACAAAGATTAGTTATAAACATGAAATTGATTCTTAGCAGTGTCAGAAATAATTTGTGCTTACTGTTTTTGGATAAATTAAGTAGATAAGCTTAAAAATGAAAATAACACTCAAAGGGTCATTGTTTCTAAATTTTCACCATATATTGAACTGAGATACCATTGGTACACTTTACCACAATTTAACTGTTATGAATTCACCCTAGGAGTTTAATGGAAGTCTGTCCATGAGATTATAAAGGTTATGATTGTTTATTTTGCTTCAAAAGCATCAGATTGCTGTAGGCTTGCTTTTCAGGAATGTGAATTAAGTTTTGTTCTTATGTAGTTCATCACAAACACACATGGTAATGGTTCCTTTGATTTTTCAAGCTTAGCTATTCTTTTCCGCCAGTCTTTCATTATCCTTAATATAATCTGATCATATCCCAACACATGATGTCAATATATACAAGAAGATTGAATGATTAGTTCTTAATTTCAGTGATTCTGTGGTCATTCTTTTATTTTCTATGGTCTTTTTTCATGATATTGTATGTTTGTGACCATTTTTAGATACAAATTAAATATTTGAGTGGGTGTTAAATACACACATTTAGCCTACACTAAAAAGGTTATGATGTAGTGCAAGTCATATGCACACAGAAAGGAAATCACTGCTAATTGTGCTTTCAAGAAATGTTGAAAATTCATTGAAGCAAAAAGATAAATTCAAAGTGTACAGCCAATTGCGTCAGTCAGTAATCCATTGCCATGCAGGCCATATGTGATGGAACGATGCTTTTGCTTTCTGTGACTCATCCAAATTGGCTGCTTCAAATCAGCCGTCTGACCATTGGCGCAAAAGTAATTTGTCAGTTTTAGTGGTAACAGCATAATGCTCATGATGTGTTTTAAACTGCAGTTCATATGTTTTCTTTACAAATGGCACTAGCTTAGCCTGTTCAGTTCAGTGATGGAGGTGTGATGGTCATGGCATGTGTTTTAAACTAAAGTTTTGCATGTTTTCTCTAATTCTAAAAGCTTTAGCGTGTATTTGAAACTAGTTGAAATGATTGCTTAAGTCTTGCTTATAGTGTGTCAACTTTTCATCTGTTGGCTTACAATTTACAGGATTGAAGATACGTAACTGACATGAAATTGATTTCCTAGTAAAACACATCATATTTGGATTCATCTGCTTTGTCCTTGCGGTGCTTTGTCACTTAAGGTATATGTAGTCGCACTTTGCATTATAAGGGTCACATTCAACAATGTTAAGAGGTATATTATATCAGGCAAGCTATTTAATGTTGAAAATATTGAATAATAAGTTGGTTTTAGCTAAATCAGGGGTCTCAAACTCAAATTGCTGTGAGGGCCAAATGAAGACTTACAAAGTAACCTGAGGGTCACATCATGACGCTAACACAACAATGGTGGCACGTGAACCTTACCAGAAACAGTTTTTGCATCTTATTTCCTGCAAAAGGTATTGTGAGTTTTAGGCAAATCATTTCTAGCCTTCGTTTAAAAAGAAATTGTTCACTCCCTGGCCAATCACTTTTAACTCTTTGGCGTCCGGCTGGTTTCGGGGATTTTCGGAAAAAAAAACGCCTAAACGCACGTGGCTTTGCGCGGGAATTTCTCCGGTCTGGTATGCTCTTCAGACCCGGTAAAAGTCTCAAAAGATGCAGCAAGTCTTCTAGTCTGCACTCGAAAAAAAAATTTTTGCTTGGGGGATGCGGTTTTTTTGTGAGTGGCGTCATAAGTGGAAGACTTTTAGGCCACTTTGCCTGGCCTGGGCGCCAGCCGTTAAGTGTAGTATTTCGCTAAAGTTTTTACTGGAAACTAGGCTACAATCCAAGTCTTTTGATACTTTGGATGACCTGCTAGGGTTTCGGGTTCAAAAGTTATGATGTAAGTTAGTAAAAATATTTGACTATTTAGATAATTAATTAATTTGTTTATTTTAGATCATAACTTTTGAACCAGAAACACTAGAAAGTTGATCAAAGGCTCAAAAGACTTGGACTTGAGCCTAGTTTCCAATGAAAACTTCAGCGAAACACTTTGGCCTAGCGGTTTGGCCCTAGGGCAGGCAACACGAGCCAAAATGACCCCAAAACTACTTCACTTATGACGTCAGTCACAAAAAATCTGCACCCCCCAACCAAAAAATTGTTTTTCAAGTGCAATCTACTAGACTGTCTGATCCCTTTGAGCCCTTGAACAGCTATCTAGCGCAATCGGTGAAGGAGCTAGGGCGTTGGTAAGGCAACCAAAAACTGCTGTTGTTTAGGCCGAAATCGAAGTACGAAGATATCGTACGCCGGTTCTCAAAGTGTTAAACATTGGTGAACAAAGTAAATAACGTTTTTGAAAATTCCCAAAAAGTGTTGTGGACCCCAAAAAATGTCCGTGGCCCATGGGCACCAAGTGTTTGAGACTCTGAGCTAAATTATGTTTACATGGTAGCTAAGGTAGTCTGAAATTCTAGTTCATAAAAATTAACCAGCCAAAATATGTACAGCAAAAATTAAACAAAATAGCAAAATGATGACTGCAGTGCCTAGGTTTGGACATTAGTTGCTAGGAGTTAAATTGATATGTCAGTAAAATGACTGAGTGGAGAAGGCTGATATCATAATTGAAGCAATCACTGTTTTTCTGCTGAATGTAATTAAATGTTTTCATGTAATTGTGGTTATGACTTCATCAACATTAAAACAGCCTTCGAAAAACTGTGCATAGTTCATTTTGAAACATCTCAAATTGTTTGTGACCCATTTTCAATTGTAATTGGCATAATTGCAATCACATTTTAATTTCAGCAACTTCACAGAGTGTGAACAAATGCATAAATAAAACCAATGTAACACTTGCCAAGCAACATGCTGCAGTTTCAATGAGTCAGCAACAAAATTTTTCAGTTTGCTGTGCGTATGGTTCAGATATTGTATAAATATTTGCTGTAGGTAAAACTAAGGCTAGACATTGATGTGCTGTGCGCAAGACAGAGGAACATTTTCCCTGTTTATTCCTAGTGTTGCAGCTTACCTGGTATTTTTTAATGTTAGCTTGAGTAGTGTTTAGCTTTTTAAGATAGCATTAGGTTTGAGAACTAGTTTAACTGCTATGGATTGTTCACATGAAAAATTTCATGCTAACACCTTCCGATCTGGTAGGCTAAGGCTAAAATCCAGCAGTTTGCACATGTTTTTAGCACGGAAATATCTCCACCGATGATTGCGCTAGAGAGCAGTTCAAACCCTCAAAAGATTCAGCAAGTCTTCGTGTCTGCAATGAACAAAAAATATTTGGTTTTGTGTTTCCGTGTTTTGTGAGTGACATCATAAGTGGAGTTGTTTTGGGCCTTTCATCTGGCCCTAGACCCGAACTGGTAGATGGTAGTGTTTTGCTCAATTTTTCATTGGAAACTAGGCTAAAATCCAAGTTTTTTGATACTTTGGATGACTTGCTGGGGTTTTGGGCTCAAAAGTTGTGACCTAAAAGCAACAAAATTAGTAATTAATCCCATAATTAGATATTATTTTGTTTATTTTAGGCCATAACTTTTGAACCAGAAATGCTAGAAAGTCAATCAAGGTCTCAAAAGACTTAGATTCTAGCCAAGTTTCCATTGCAAATTTGAGCAAAATACTTCAGTCAATCGGTTGGGCCCTGGTCTGGTACCAGCAGCCAAAAATGGCCAAAAACCTACCTTACTTATAATGTCACTCACAAAAAACCTGAAACCCAAGACCAAAATTTTTTTTCATTGCCAACTCGAAGACTTGCTGAGTCTTTTGAGGGCTTGAACAGCTCTACAGCGCAATCGGCTGAGGAGCTATCTGGTTGGTAAGACAACTGAAATATCCCTGTTTCTTCCCTGATTTCCAAGTACGATATGTTTGTAGACTGGCCGCAAACGTGTGAAAATGCAAGTGATGTATTATCAGGGTTTTTTTAAGGTGTTTTAGCAACCTGATTTAGGTCGCTAGACTTAGTGAATATTATCATGTCCCTAGAAATCAGAGAAATCGGGTTCCTACAGGTCCATACCAGGTACCTCCTATTTTGCTTTAAAAAAACTGGTATTATTCAATGGCTACAAAATTTTAGAACTTGACCAAAGTCCACATCTCCCACATGTCATGATTGGATATGCATAGTATAATTGTAAAATGAATAAAATTTAAAATAATGTTTTATGTAATTTATTCTGGTGATTTGTAATTGGACCACAAAAATGAATGAGTTTTCTAGCAAGTACAGTTTGTCATTTGTTTTGGGATGTTACATGTAGCTTTATTGTTTCATGTGTTATTTGACAGTTAAGCTTTCATTGTCAATCATGACTGACAAACCATTCATCAACCTCAGTAAATAAAAGTTACCAATATAAGGTCTGCTAACGTAATAAAATAAACCATGCATAAAAAATTTATTGAAAAAGTTGTTAGTATCCATGGGTATGGAAATGAAAAACGTTGATGTTTGTCAATAAATCAATATTCTTTGATCAAGTTATGCATTGAGTTATTGGACTGTTGTAAGCTGAGAGCTCTGCTTTGTGGTTTAGGATTGTCTCTGCAAATGAAAGCATTTTCAACCATTGCCACATTTTTGATATAGTGATGAAATGTAAATTTTAGACAGTTTTGTTTATGCGGCCTGAGATTCTAAAATGTTGAGTACTCAAAAATGTTTCTATACAGATGCTGTCATACTTGTTTTTGTTTGCTACTTGATTTGCTTTTCAACCAATGTAATAGTGTCTTGGCCAAACACTACATGTTGTTTTTATAGGGAAAGGGGTCTTGAATTTATGTCTGCATAGTGGCTATAATTTGAATTAAAACTTAAACTGAAAATATGGGGCGTGTAGGCTGGTTTCGAATGTCCATTGAGAAGCAAGACAATTTGTTGAAAATGCTTATTCTTGCAATATGCTGCATTTTAGGTAAGTATCTGGGTTTTATGTACTTTTCACAAGCATTAAATAGAACTTCGTTCAAATAGTTTGTGTGCTTTGTAAAAATTTGTAGAAAAACAATATTATGTATAGATTATTCAAATTCAAGAAAGACTCAGGTGATGGGCTTGTTTTTATTATGAATATATTATATATTAGCATGCCATGCAACACAATTTTCTGCATTAGTGTAATGGCATATTATAAGGCAGTTTGAAAGCTGCAGAGGTGGCAGTGATTTTGCATTCCAAGGATTTCTTCCTGAGATTACAAATTCTTCTAAATTAAGGCAATGTTTTGGCTATCAAACCAACTTGGCTTTTGTGATAAAACATGGAGCTAGTCTTCCTGCTAAGAGAAAGACACTGTGTTTCGTGTCAATTTGTGGTTCATCCTTCAAAACTTGTAAAAGCATTCATTCAGGAACTTCTTTATGAAAGAAAACCTTACAATAATTAACCTCCTGCTTTCAGGCTGATTTTTTAATGTGTGAGATGCTCTTCACCAACTGCTTAAATTATTATAGGGTATATATGTCATTTTTGTATACATTCCAAAAGTTTAAAAAATCATCAACGTTTTTCAGCATTTTCTGTGCGATTGTTTTCTGTGCTTCGATTTGAGAGTGTTATTCACGAATTTGATCCTTATTTCAACTATCGCACAACGAGATATCTGGCTGAGCAAGGGTTCTATGCTTTCCATAATTGGTTTGATGACACAGCATGGTATCCACTTGGAAGGATTATTGGTGGAACCATTTATCCAGGTTTTACTGTTTATTTTGTCATTTTTATAAGCTTGTCAGTATTTTTTAAAGTGTAGGAGACATTAAAGACTTTGTAGACACACTTGCAATTTTTTCTATTTTAGAGATTTTCTCCTTATAGCTGTAATGTCACAGTTTTGTTGCTCACGTCTACACTTGAGGTGCTGCATTTGGTTTAAATATTAAGATTTATTAGTTAGGGTTCAATTATTTATGTAGTTTTGTGAACTTGTGGTAATGAATATGCGAGTTTTCTAAAGAGTTTAATGCACTGCAAATGTGGTTCAGCACTAACCATAAACGGCCAAGCTGCTGAAAGATTTAAGGACTGACGATGCGTAGTGTAACATGAAATCGATTTCATATTAAAAATTAGCCGATATATCCCATACTTATTTCACACGTGGAGAGTAGTTTCTTTCAAAGTCGTTAGTTTTTGCATTTTTAACCATTGGTTTCTTTAGGTTTGATGGTAACTGCTGCAGCATTTTACCATGTTTTACATTTCCTCAACATCACCATCGATATCAGGAACATGTGCGTCTTTCTTGCTCCCTTGTTCTCGTCTTTCACGTCTATTGTTACATACCACTTGACGAAGGAATTGTCAAACAGTGGAGCTGGTTTGATAGCTGCTGCCTTTATGGCTGTTGTCCCTGGTTACATTTCTAGATCTGTTGCAGGTATGTAGTGGTAAAAGATGGTTGGTTATTGCCACAAAAGGAATAAGCTTTTTTTGTTTTTCTGACATTTGTGGTTTACGTTGAAAAAAGAGTCCTGCTCTCGGTTAAGATGATATGCATAGAAGCATTCACTCTCGTCTACAATCCAGAAATTTTTTTCATAAATTGTTCGCGTTCAAAGCAGGTTGTTGGTCCACAAGACGTAACACAAAACATGCCTGACTTTTGCATTTGAGCAGAGAATGTTGTATGGCTTTATTGATTCATTTACGCACAGCATCTATTTTCACACAAATCAGCTTAATATCATAACAATCAACCGAGTGATTTTTTAAAGTGGACTGAAAACTTCCGATTTCTGTCAATTTTAAACGGTCAGAAATATTACTAAACGCTGTTCTAATTTGTAGGCTCTTATGATAATGAAGGAATTGCAATCTTTTGTATGCTCTTCACATACTTCTTGTGGGTCAAATCAGTGAAAACCGGAAGTGTATTTTGGGCGGTTTTGTGCTCACTGGCGTACTTTTACATGGTAAGTGCATCGTAGCATAGTGTGAGTATTTGTGGGGGTTGCGAACTTGCGATCACCCTCGACGACCTAGGTTGGAATACACGCTTGTGTTTATTTAAAACTTGGATGTAGCCCTTTTGTGCCTTTAAATAAATACTATTTCTACGTCCTGTTTGAAGCAAAACTGAATGTTTGGATTTAATCGTAGACCCTAATGAACAAGGCAGAGACCTGCACTGATGACGTCAGGTTACAGTGGGATGCGCAGTGGCTGAATGTTCTTACGCAATTTCGCGGAAAGTTTGTGAAATACGACCGCTACAATTGCCTTTGCTTCTTTAAAGTTGCGCTCAAACTGGTATTCATAAAAATGTTTTCAAGCATTTGTAGTAAAACTTTCAAGATTGTTAAGAGACCTTTTTAGAAAATACTGAATTGTCAGTGCGTCGCACTGTCATCTAATGAAGCCGTGTGAATAAGCCACCGTTTCTAAATTTTTTGAAAATTGTCGTTTTGACACTCGCAAGGCGATTTGATGGAACATCCCTGCCTGACAGGTGTCGTCATGGGGTGGCTACGTCTTCCTCATCAACCTCATTCCAATCCACGTGCTGGTCTGCATTCTCACCGGTCGCTTTTCGCACCGCATCTACACGGCCTATACAACGGTTTACTGCGTCGGCACCATCCTGTCCATGCAGATATCGTTCGTAGGTTTCCAGGTAGGTTGGTTGTAGACATTTGCTTGTCTGTAAAAACGTTGTTGATGTATTTTCTAATTTACTGTTTCCTCACAAAGTGGCGTGCTCACGCGGATTTTGTTTCACTTTCAACCACGTTCAAATGGATACTTACTTACGCACTCTGTGTGGTTTAAGAGACTACTATTATTTAGCATGACGATGAAATTACCTTTTATCTTATAAAACAGTTTCTCCTAAGTTTAAAACCGTGAATTCGAATTTCGTGCGTTTAATATGTGTTTTTTACCTCGTGTTGTTCATATCTAAATCAACCGATTGTTCATACTGCATCAGCTAGAAATCGTATGATCAGCAGGTGATGGTCATTTTAAACAGTTTATGGTTGTTTTGGATTAGTTTTGACGTTTTCGTTTTTGGAGGAGGTTCCGCGAGAAAAGAAGAGAATAATGACAAAAGTTCTGTTGCTGAGTTCATATTAGACGCAAGAACCAAAGAGTTCAATTAACTTTTTTCGTGAATTGCGAAAACCAACTGTTCACATTCTCAACAAAATGTCATTTGACGAAGCGCAGAATGTTTCACTTCAACTTCAGTCAACAATCTCTTTGATGATGATAAAAATAGTTGTTTTTCGAAACGTCAATGTCTGTCGAAAGGAATCCTTTCACAGCTAAGAATGAGACACTAATATCTTACAGAGTATATATTTCGCCTATTACGAAGGCATCTTGAACTCTTATTCAACTAGAAACGTCCAACATAGCCTTTTTCGCGAAAATCAATTTCTGCGTTGTTTTATATACGACATCGCAAGCCTCACAAGGCTCGCTCTTTTCAAGTTGATAGTGATCGATTGAAAGGGTTTAATTACGCTAATGTGTTTTTTAATCTGCCAAAACTCGAAACAAAATTGATACAGGCTTAACGTGATAATATCTACGGAGCGCTTCAAATTCGAACAAATGTTTAATTGCGATATTCATGACGAGCCCTGTTTCAAACGCTTACGCTTTCGTCGTTACGTTGCAGCCTGTCCAGACTTCAGAACACATGGGTGCGCTCGGAGTGTTCGGGCTCTGCCAAATCGTGTCCTTTGTCAACTACCTCCGAAGCAAACTGACTCCGGCTCACTTCGCGATCTTCTGGCAAACGCTTCTCTACATCGTCGGTGCGGTCTTCCTCG
>JGI24022J15233_10006911_pt1 | contig 12406 bp, 4 predicted proteins | sample Ectturendosymbi2_FD_15233 | JGI IMG/M metagenome (IMG submission 15233)
AATTTACAAATATAAAGTGACATAACAAATTGAAAGAGCAAATGTCCACTTTAAAAAGAAGTTCAACACTTACAATGAACAGGTAGTTTAATTATGATGTGGAAATTCCTCCCCTGAACACATGAAATTCCTCCCTGGGGAGGAATTCCTCCCCGGTTGGGAACCACTGGCATAGCATTACAAAATTAGGTTCAGTGTATTTTATTGGCGTGTCACCCCTTTCATAAGCCTGTATTATGTGGTATATGTGATATTATAAAACATTTTCATACCATTCTGCAAACTTCCATAGTATATGGCTGGGGTGGGGAACTTGCGACCCGCGGACCAAATGAGGCCCGCGTGAACATTTGATATGGCCCGCATCAGAATCTTCGTTACCCAAGTTAGAACACAACATCATGTCAAAACGAAGCTCCATGATAAGCAGGTGCTTACATAGTATGTCGAGAGAAGTCACTCTTCCTCATAGTTAGATAAAGGTAGAATTTTAGGATAAAATTATTTGATTTTGCGACCCGCCAGCGATGATGCACGATTCATGCGGCCCGTGATAGTAAATAGGTTCCCCACCCCTGGTATATGGTAATAACTTCCTTATTGCGTAGACGTGCTTTGTCATCAATTTCACAACAATCACTATGCAGCTTGGTATATAGGCTAACTTCACGTTCGGCACTCCAAGCAATGAATGCTGACGATTTACGCTCAAGCCTCAAATACGTTTATTACCTCACAAACGTAACAAAAATTATCCGGCCATGTTATTCTAGGTAACAGTAGCAGGTACTGCTCCGGCTGTAAACTACAAGACAGAATAGAATATGGATTGTCAAAAACTTCACTGATTTCTAGTGTTTCATATTTCAATTTGGGGTTTGAAGCTTTGTTTTTAGGGGGCTAAATTTGAAAAAGCCGTGGCGACGGGACTGCATTTTGGTCCCCCTGTAACAGCGTGGCCTCCCCTAATTGGGGGGCGTGGAACGCGGCTGATACGGTTCTTCATAGGATATTCATTAAATATAATTGTTATTATTGGACATAAAAGCATATTGAAAACCATGAATGAAGGCAGTTTTTCTGCTTCCACGTGCAAGTTCCAAATAGAATTTTGTCTGAGTCATAGTCTTGGTTCTACAACACGTCACTGTTACCACTCTCTTATAGAAAAGTACTAGATTTCATTAAAACAATCTGGGCGTTTGATGAATATTTATTCCGTAACACCCTTAAAATCGCTCACTCAAAGTATTTATTTTACCTAACTTTTGCAGCAAGCGTTAGCCTAATTAGTGCAAGTTTGTCGTGTCACAACGAGCATGCAAGCACAAGTAAATTCGATCGAAGAACCCCAAAAACACGTTAACAGCGCCAAAAACTACAACAGTACCATCAGAAGAGTTGTCAGATATGATAATAAAACCGTTTACTATGACCTGAAGGCAGCACTTTTAAACATTGTAATTCACTACATAGGATGCGAGAAACCAATCACACGTTCACGCCATAGCTCTTCAGAAATGCCTTGTGGTCTGAAATGCAAAATTCAAAGTGCAGGTGTCATTTCCCAAAAAAGGCCAATGACACCTCCACTTCTGCTTCATGATCTGTAACTTGGCTACAATCATCAGAAGACGTCACACTGTCTGGATTTTCCATCCAGCGAGCACGCACTCTCTTTTCAGAAATATATACCTTGAAGTAATTCATTCGGCTGCTCTGTTGCAAACTTCGATAACTCCCCTACTGGGAAAAAATCACTCACTGCACAATTCGAAGCAGACTAATACAAGCTCAAGAAAAAACACCAGATGGCAAAAAAAGCGCTACAACACTAGATGAAAGGTAAAAACACTATGAGTGGCAAAAACTTTCGACAATATTGCCTTTGCTCTTTTCAAGTGTCCCATTATCACAGGTATCTCCCTTATTTAAATATCCGCCGCAGTATGTATCACAACCAACCTCACACACAGCGACTGGTACACTCCGCGTGAGTTGAGAGACGTAATACATTTCCTTTCGGTGCACAAAACAGACACCATAACAGGAAGCGATCCTTCATTGTCATTTAAAACCTATAGTAACACACACTGAGAGCGGTGGTAAAGTGAACGTCAGATCCAGCAGTATGTAGCGTGATAGCCTAGCTGCATGGACTGCGACCAAGTAGTGCGAATTCATTGCAATGTGAGAAAAAAATATTCGTGTAAAACTTAAAGAAAACAACATTTTATGAGAATCACCTGTCTTCGCAAATTCATTATCAAGTTTATAAGATATATGGCGGAAATATATGTGATCGCAGAAATAAACCAGCACTATCCTTTACCTTGCCAGGTTAACTTAACTTTCAACTAATACAAAATTTTCAAACGTTCGAGTCTTCCAGCTTCACATAACTTTCTTCGGGTAATGCTCTCAGAACCAGGTCTAAGTGTCTGTGCTACTCGCTTCCACGTCCCACTACATTTCTGTGCGACCTGGATGCACTTTGCAAGAAAGTTAAAACTCGCGTTTAGTCTCTCCCAATTTACAGCCTAACTATATCAGCATAAACTCAACACCTTTGACAACTCGCCCGAAAATTAATCCCAAACGCAGATTACCACCTCATGGTGTTTTACAAATTACGTCTGGAAACACCAACAGGGGCGACACGAACATGCTGGCCCCACCGAATAAAGTGAGACGTCCTGCGCGACAAACGTGTAAGACCTTTGCACATAGCATATCGTCCTTGTTCCAAGAGCTATAGCGTAATATGCAGCGGACGCAGAAGAGGAGTGACGGCTGTTCAAAGCAGCTGTCATTTTGTCAGCTGTTCAAGTATATGAAGGGAAACGACTCGGTATGGCGAAAGATGACAAAAAGTAATTCCCTTTCTGGAAGCAGGAGGTAAAAGACGCTGTCTGAGCAAAGCCTGCAAGGCCTGGCTTCACAATAAAGCGTAGCAATGTTTTCATTCGTGATACGCTGATCCGCTTAAATTGTCAGACCAAGTGGTAAAAAGTTCAAAATGCAATGTCTTACTCACTAAACGGTGTCTTACTCAGAAATGAGGGGAAGTCCTTGGCAGATGGAGAGATTATTTGAAAGATATTTTGAACCCAGTCATTCTCATACCATCAGACACGTAGACGGCATAGGCGTACCGATGTTTGATGACGCCCGGGGCAAGAAGCAACTTTGGCACCCCCTCTTCGAACTTGAGGTCTTTTGGAAGCAAATGTACCGTAGGTGAAAAAAGTACTTCTGACATTGTTGGGGTTTTTCGGCGCCTCCACAGTCCTTCGGCGACCCCAGCAGTGATTCGTTGCCCGGGGAATTGTTCCCCCCTTGCCCCCACTCGTTACGCCTTCCTGGTGTAAGGTGCAATTAATGGATAATAATACTATCATTGCGACTGAAGTCTTCCTAGCTATCAAAATACTGAAGTCTAGGAAGCTCGCAGGACTGCATGTGGGAACTGGGGTGATCATCATCATACACCTGAACAGAAGGGCATTGACAAATAATCAGGACATTTCTCGTCGTGACCTCCCTGGAAAAGTACAGTATATGCCAAGTGCTTGCCGTGAGATAATTGACCAAAGTTGGAAAGATACCCAGTGAATGCGGTTTTCGTCCTAGTTGCAGCAATACAAACCAATTTTCATTATCCAAAATCTTTTCGGGAAATCTTGGGGCTAATTCCAAAAACGTCTTACTAACAATAAACTAATAATACTCTTGTTTGTCGACCTTGTCAAAGCATATGACGGCGCCTCTCGAGAAAATCTTTAGGGAATTTTGCAGGTGCGCTGTACTGACAGCCGCTTCTTATTAGCTTTGAAGTCATTGTATTCCAGCTCAGAAGTTTGTGTCCGTGTCAGTGGCTTTAAATCACAACCATTTACCGTGGCTGTTAGACTCTGACAAAGCTGTGCGCTGTTGTCACCTACCTTCATAGTCTATATGAATTGGATAGACGGTCAAAGACGAGTGGACGAGGGTGTCACTGTTCGAAGCTGCAGGATCAGCCGTTTGCGTTTAGCGGGCGATTTAGTGCTTCTGACATCTTCTGAACAGGCTCTTCAACATGCATTTTAATGGTTTTCAACTGCGTGCAACCAAACGGGAATGAAAAGTAGTGCTTGTTCCAAGTCTTTTCTATGGTTACTAATCTTGGGTAATGACCGAAAAACTCCTATCACAAGTACAACTGGCAGAGATGGTTTTTATACGAACAGTTCACGGCGTAACACTTCGCGACAAAATGCGCAGCTGTGAGAAACCGTGAATGTTTAGCCACTTATCCTCCGAATAGAAAGATTCTAGCTATGATGGTTACGCTATGTGACAGTCCAGAACAGCGGTCGGGTACCTTTTTGGCTAAGGGAGCCGTGAAACCTACATATTTTTAATTCTATTTCCGTGAGAGCCATATAATGTTTTTCAACACTTACTGCAACTAACTTACTTAACAAACGTGTGCATTTTAACCAAAATCAACAATTTTAAACAATGGTGTGTGTTTGAATTTTCTCTTTAATAACATGCTTCTTACTGTTAATGCGACTTCTGGTGTTGCATGGTGTTGCTGATGGCTTTGTAGGAAAATTACAGAAAAAGTTTCATCCGTAACAATCGTGTTAAGAAAATATCAAGCGAGCCAGATTCCATCACCAAAAGAGCCACATCTGGCTCGTGACCCATAGGTTCCCGACCCCTGGTCCAGAACGTAATGGGACTATTTGGCGCCGCCGTTTTGACGATGACCATTTGGCGCCGGATATTTGGTGCCGAGCCGTTTGGCGCTAGCGCTTATCTCCGTGATTACTATTACGCACACGCCATTGTCTCTAGAACTGTGTGTTTTCCATCTTGCTCGGATGTTTTTCAAGACGGCAGCTGTTTTTTGTTAAAAAGCAACAAACGTTGTGCGTTTGTCTTGAGATGAGATTGAGCGTATTTCTGTATTTTAGGACTTCAAGGAAGCGTTTTTATTAACATTAAAACTCTTCCTTTCATTTTCACATATAGCCAACAACACAAATGGCTGAGAATCTTGTTAGCAAGTGGGATAAACAAAAGTTTTCCCACGATAGGTAGCTATGCGTTTTTGATAAACGCAGCAAATGTGACCATTGCTACTGTTTTGAAGATGCGAATTAAAAAACGAATATAAATTCTAAACAACGCAAAACATTTTGACTCAGGGAACCACTTGAATATTTGGGAAGTAAAGCTTACCATCACGATACAAATCAAAGTTTTATTTATGTTTTCACACATTTTCATTACAATCCAACACAGCTCAGCGCCAAAACAGTTCAGCGCCAAGACAGCTCGGCGCCAAATAGTTGTCGCCAAAACGGCGGCGCAAAAAAGTACCCGACCCATCCACAGTACCCAGGAAAGATTGGCGAGACGAGTCCTGCTGGCTAACCCACAGGAAAGCAACACAAAGGTTGACCAAAGACCAAGTGACGTAATTACATCTCCGACCTGGTTTGGCCCCGTCGTGTTGTGGAGCAAGCAAAATTATCAGATGTTTCTGAAAACCGTGAGTTATTTCGAAATCTCCTAAAGTCGCGTCGTTCCAGAGAGGAAAAACGGGTATGAAACGTTCGTGAGATGTTGACTTTTTAAGCGATATCGCTTTTAGGAAAAAGCGGTTGAGCTTTCTCGCTCTTCATTTTAACCTACTTTTGTGTAAAAATTTTGGGAAATTTTGAAAAAATCTTCCCGTAGGCCTGAACAGTTTAAACATGGGTTGCCCAAGGCTTTTTTCCCTTCCTAGCGCAACTTTACCTGGTTACAACACTGCAGTACTAACAACATAAAAATTTGTGGTAAGGTTTAAATGCATGAAGCAAGCACACGCCCAGAGGATAATATCGCGTCATTTAGGTTAGTCGCGTCATAACTGAATCCAGGTTATATTCACCTAAAATCTTAAAAGTTAGCTAAGCGGCAACATAACACCAAAACAGCGTTATTACTGAGAGTATCACAGTCACCAACATTTTCCACGAAAGTTTACCAACTGAACGGTAGGAAAGAGTAGCGTTCGGAGTACTAGAGCGGCAGTGATTATAACTGGCTTGGGCTTATGAATAGCCGAGTGCGAGCGGTTGCTCCAAGCCCTTTACCACATTCTCCCCCGCTAGTACAGTAAACCTCGGTTAATCCGGATTCGATTTGACCGACGATTTTATCCTAGGCGAAGAACCGGATTAACCGAAGATTGTTGTTGCTAGCCTGACGTCATCTAAGTGCTGAGATGTCGGTGAAAATTAATTAAATTGAACACATTTACGACCAAATAGCAAACTTTCTCAGAGGTAAAATGAATTTAGTGATGTATTTACAATGGTACAACAGACTAGTACCGCCATATCCACGCAGTTACAGTATGAACAATCTTAAGTTCATAATTTTAGATTACTTCGCTGCGAAGAAACCTGGGTTTTGGACTGACGCAGGGATTTCTGCGACTGGTCCATAAGCAGTGACTAAACCATGTTACCGAGTGCAGTGCACTCATGGATAATACTCCTCAACATAGGTATACTCAACACTGATCATTGATCAATGCCGAATCTTTCCTAGAGACCAGTGAATGCACTTTGAGAACACAACAGCGTGTAAGTGGAGAAAAATCCGAAAAAAATCTGGATAAACCGCAGATTTTTATAAAGAAAACGTTAGAAATCATTAGTACCACCAGTTTTATCCGGTTTCGGCCAAGATCCGGATTAACCGAATCCGGATTAACCTAGGTTTACTGTATTTACTTTTTCTAAACAAAAGTTATTAATTCAACAACAAAAGAATGAAGGAGCGTATCTCCACTGCGTGCCACAACACGCTGCGATACGTTGAAGCGCAGCAACAGCCCACATGCGAAAAAAGACGCAGTACAAAAAGCTGGACATGTAACAAAACATTTTTTTCATTCACAGAATCTTTGCTGAACACGATGTTCATGGTTTGACCGCCTGGGAACAGGTTCATTCGTGTAATCTGTAGCTTTATGTGTATTGCTGCAGTTCAAATCTGCAGCGGTAGAAGGTTTCAGAAAGATTTTTGTCTCTGACTTCTTTCAGCCGAATGGGCTGGGTCGGCAACCTGGTGTCAACTGAGGTATCACATGCGTTGTTAGCTGCAGATTTTTGCTGCTCTATCTGTGGACAAGGGACAAGATCTGAAGTAGAAGCAAAACTCTCTCTGCCGTTGGGGCTTGCAATCGGAGTTTAAGTTGGATTACCAGAAAGCTGTTCGTCTTTGTTGTGCACGAAAAAACATAACAAAACCAAGAAGGCACTGCAACAACGAAAATAGCATTTCGCGAAACTGTGAACAGTCGCTCGTACGGCGCTTGAGCGTTGCACAAGAGTGAATGGATGGCATGCAGCGCGGTAGGAAGTTCCTGCTGCTCATTAGGAAAGTTACTGGAACGCAGAAGCACAGCTCTCCATATGGTCTGGTTTGCCTTTTCGCACTGCCTATTTTCTCGTGAATGATAAAGAGACGCACAGCTAAAGCAATACCACGCGCCGACAGAAATTCTTTTAAGTTCACTGCTTGCTTACAAAAACCCTGCCTCCACGGTAGGGGCTCTAGCGCTATGAATATAAACAGGAAAACCAAATACCAAATAGGTTGAAGTTTTTTGAGAAACAATCGGCTACAGTTTCAGAAGTTATCGTTTTGCTTGGAAAGGCAAAGGGCAATCAGCTAAATTCATCAACAACGACAAAGAGATAAAGCTTTGAGCCTTTCAGGGATATACATTAAAATCAGCAGAGTAACGATCCACGCATGAGTAGCTTTCACAAGCGTTTTAGGTTCTACTCCGTTAAAGCGGTTTAATTTCAGCACAAATCAAGCATTGCCGACAAATACCTTTAAAACTTATCCACTTGCAAAAGGGTAATGCCGAGCTCGAATGAGGTGATAGAACCTGACGTATCCTGCGGCGCTCCCAATGAATTATGAAGCGTGATTAGGTGATCAGGTCGTTCGGAACGGTCTTACCGAATCTAACAACAAAAAGTTTAAGAGACAAATAACTCTGTTTATAACACTGTTTATCAACGCATGCTTCCACAACAATCGTATTCCAAAGATGTGGCGCAGAGCATCTGTTATAACTCTGCTAAAACCAGAAACATCTCCAAAGAGCTATCGCCTCCATCTCCCTCCTCTGTACTACATTCAAACTTACAGAACGCTTAATCCTAAACCGAATCGACCCGATAGTTAAAAAATTTTCTCAGGAGTAAGCGGGGTTTCGCAGCTGGCGCTCTACGGTGGACCAAATAGTTGTTCGTCTAACGCAGAACATGAAACAAGCGTTCGAGGACAAAAATTTCTGCGGAGCTATCTTTCTCGACCTTACAGCAGCTTACGATACTGTCTGGCATCTTGGTCTACAGCTGAAGCTCTTAAAAGTACTGGCATGTCAACTCATATGGTTAGCTTCATCGTGGAACTTCTGTACTCGAGATCCTGTTTTCAATACACCAGCGATGCGGGACAAGCAAGTCGCCCCTTCAGAACCAGGAACGGAGTCGCACAAGGATCTGTTCTAGCCTCTTGTTTGTACTATATCTGCACAGCGGACTTTCCGGAAACGCCGGTCAAGCGCTACATGTACACTGACGACGTCGCTCTGACCGTCTCGGCCCCCACGTTTAGGAAGCGGAACTTTATCACACGATATCTCTATTGTTAAGACTTACCTAGGACTAAGTGGAGACTTAGGCTTTCAGTGGAGAAGACTGTGTGCTCCGTATTCCATCTGAAGAACCACTCGGCCAACTATCAGCTGAACGTCAAATTGCAACATAATGGAACAGTGAAGTTCGACCACATCCATCATATCTTAGCGTATGCTTGGATCGCTCTCTGTCGTTCAGAACACACTTGTACATCCTCAAGAAGAAAGTCTCGTCGCGAGCGGAACTCATCAAGCGGCTGGTCTGTGTCGGTTGGAGAGCTTCCTTCAAAGCTCTAAAAACTTCCTACTTGACTATTGCATTCGCTCCGGCACAGTACTGTGCCCCAGGGTGGTACCGCAGCGCTCACACAAACCACATCAACGTACCCCTAAACGAGTCCACGCGTGTTTTCACTGGCTGCCTGCGAAGCACACCATTCTCTTTCTTCCATTCTAGCTGGCATTACCCCATCTGAGACAAGGCGCAGTGCTTCATGCTTGAAACTTTACACCAAATTCGCTCAATTCGAAACATCTCCTACACCAGGGGTCTCCAAACGTTTTTGTCAGAGGCCCACATAAGCTTTTACACAACAGTTCGAGGGCCTGGTTGTTTCGGGATATGTTGCATTCTGACAAATCAACAAACGTTTAGTACATAAATTATTTTTTCATTTTTCCCAAATATCTTCGCGGGCCGAAAAGATGGCTTCGAGGCCCGGGTTTGGCTCGTGGGACGTAGTTTGGTGACCCTGTCCTACACGAGACTCTGTACCTAAAACTACCTCCTAAACGACTCCACTCCAGAAAACCTCTTCGCTGCTTTGTGGTAGTGTTGTCAACTACCCTGTGCACCAACCACACCAATCCTTCCAGCTCTCCAATCCTTCATTCCCTCCTTTGGTCCACAACCACCAGGCTGCGACCTCCCCAGATATGCCTAGGTTCAACTCAACCGCCTGAACGAGTGGCGTTGGCTAATTTGCGGCCAACATGCAAATAATGGACCTGTGGGGCTCAGATCTGTGGTAGTGTGGCAAGCTGCAGACTGCACATCACATCTTCAATCAAGTTTAAACCTCCGTGCCACATCTATGAGGTACAAAAATACAATCCTGCTCTTTTGGAATATCTTGCTAAATCAAAGTTCTGACCAACATGCATGCATGTCTATGTATACGAAAGAAGGTGATCATGAGAGCTTGACCAACCATAGACCCTTGAAAATGCATCAGAAACAACATTTTCTACGCCGAGTTTATGACGAATTTCGTAATCAAATTAATTCACTCAGTTTTAGGCGCCAAAGTAACACCTTGCTGTACTTGATTTTTCCGTGATGTGTCTTATCAAACATTAAACGTTGATCAGTTATTAACGTGAAAGTTTGAAAAAAATATGCCCATTCTCGTACGGTGTGAATGATATCAGTGGCCCGTCGTAGATATAAATAAAACGTCGTACGTCGTAGATATAAATAAAATATAAAATACGTCGTAGTTATACATAAAACCAACACTTCTCGTAATGTAACGACAACTCTTCTGTTGCCGAAGTGTCTACTCGTTTTTAACCACAGCCCTTGTTTTTTTCGCAAAATGCCACTAGACACTGCATTACCTCTGGCAGTCAACAGGAAGGCTAGCTGGAACAAAACGAGCTGTCGCTATCGAACGCTGTGTTTGCGGCTGGACTATTTGGATTCAACGCACACAGACGACCAAATGTCCTCCCCTGAGACATAATCATAACAACCCATAATGAAGGAGGAAACCCAGCCTTCGAAAGCCCGGTTCAGCGCGCGGTGACGTAGCGTGAAAAATTCCAAGTATAGTTGTGAAATTAATCGTCGATTACGATTAAATTAGTAATGTATTCGATAACGATTACGATTACATGCAGTGGTGTAGGAGGCGGGAGTTCAGGGGATGCAAGCGCACCCCCAAAAGCTTTGGTTGGTCGCAAATCCGGGCAAAATCACTGAAAATCCGAGCAAAATCCTTGAAACTCTGGACAAAATTCCTGAAAATCTGGGTAAAACCCCTGAAAATCCTGGAAAAAATGGCGACCAACGTTTGCAGAAAAACACAAAAACACATGAAGACCTTTTTTGGAGGACATACCAAAAAAGGTCTTCATAACCTTTGTGGGAGAATTTGTAGGCAAAAGTTGTACAAAAACTTTTCGGGCAAGTTTGGGGAAATTCGGGCAAAAATCCTTCGCACCCCCAAAATTTTGCCTTCTCCCATACCTGTGATTACATGTCATTTTTGGTCAGTTTAATCGACTACAATTACTTAAAAAAACTGTAATGGTCTGTAATCGATTACGATTGACGATTACTATGACGATTACCCCATGTCTGGCAGTGACTTCTATTCAATATTCTGGTAATTATCTCACATTTATTCAAGAAGCGGGACGTAAATGCCATGCGACATCTGCCTTGTCATAAAACGCTGGCAGCAATAGCAAACTCGGAAGCATCACTTTCTACATTCAAAAGCCAACTCGCTACGAATGCTACGAAGTCTTGCTTGTGCTGATATTGGTTTTGGAACGTCAAATGACTTTAACGCACTTTCATCCAACGGAAGTATGTTTGTTTTTAGAATCCCTGCTTTACTCATGAAACATTCAATGTATTCAAAGTATTAAGCAAGCACAGTGGCGGCTTGATACTGTGATTCGTGGCAGTGCTGCAACTCCTCCAAACAAAAATTTGTTAAAGACTGAAAAGCATTAGGTTTTTCCATTGCGGCGCGGACTGTTATGACGTATGACATTCAGGCATACATCCTTGTGTAAGACACACAAGGAGTTTTAGGGGATGGAATTTCCAGCAGTGGATGAAATTGCTCAGAGACCGGTTTTATCACATTGTGCGACACTTTGTAACCAATCGAATTGATTTTTTTAAGCTAATCTAAGACTTGTCTTTGTTTAACGTTTACCGGCTTAAGGCTGATGCGTCAAGAAAGCTTTTAAGTTTCGGTCATGCTCCTCTTTGGTAGTTCCAGTCACTGTAAGATTGTTCAGATGCACATATATTTTTTCAATTTGTGTCGTTGTATGAAGCTGTCAATGACTCTTTGAAAGGCAACCAACCTGTTAGTAACACCAAAAGGCACCTCTTGCCTCTTGTACTGGTACAGATGTCCGAGGTCCCAGGGCCTCCAATGCAGTGAACGACCGCTCGTTGGTAGGAATAGGACTCGTTCATTATGTCCATCGCCCCTTTCAATTCATTTCTTTCGAGTACGGTGACATTCGATTCAACGCGACCTTTTGTTTTCCGCAGACGTTTGGTAGAAGCCGTGGTAACATCACACGCTTCTTCAATTTTAAGATTTAAACGGTCTCTTATAGCTTACGTTTATATACTTTTCAGATGCTATGGAGCACGCCCGCTACCAGGGCTTGGGCAACCGGGCAATTGCCCTCTCCCCGAAATTTTCAAATATATGTTTAATTGTTGCCATTGTGGGTCTAGGACAGGCTTGGGCAATTAATTTTGCTCTGGGGCCACTTTCAGAAGGCCGCGTTTAGCGGAGGGCCATACCTTCTCATGGAAGTAGAAGCAAGTCTCCGTTACGTTAGGCTCAGCACTAATGTTTACTGTGATCAGTTGGAGAATATTTCAGATTTGAAATTTTCCTGCAGGCTTCCGCGGGCCACTGAAAACGCTGTGGCGGG
>JGI24022J15233_10006916_pt1 | contig 12402 bp, 12 predicted proteins | sample Ectturendosymbi2_FD_15233 | JGI IMG/M metagenome (IMG submission 15233)
TACTGTACGGGCGGATCCCTGCCGCGTTGCTGTTGGGGGTGGTGGGTTGCGCTGTTGGTGTCTGCGCACACGCTTCGCTTCTGCCAAATCAACATGTTGCTGTTCAAATATAGCCAGCCCCTTATCGTAAACTACACGCCAATCTTCTCGGTCCCTGGTCAATTTCTCAAGTCTGTCGAAAGTGATCCTGCTTTTACTTAAGGACGACTTTAATGTGGTCATCAAAACGTTTCTTTTTCCCCCAACCGAACGTTAGCCGCCGGAGAGTTCACTTTAAAGTAGGCAGCGGGAAAGTCTGTTTCCAGGCATCCTTATAACATGAACAAGCCACCTTAGTTGTCTTCTGAAGAGTATCAGCTAGAGTCATGTAGTGCTTGCTCTGCGGCAAATCTCGACATGAGGTATTTTGTCCCACCAGTGCACATGCAGGATAGTTTGAAGACACCGCATGTGAAAAGCCTCGAGGGCTCTGATGTGACGACGGTACGGTGTCTAACTCTCACATGCATAGAGCAGAGTCGAGACGCAGATGGCATTGCAAACGGCCACCTGGGTGCGTATAGAAAGGTTACGGTTCGTAAAAACGCGCTTGGACAGTCTTCCGAAGGAAGCGGACGCTAGATTAACATGGCGTTGAATCTTCGCAGTGAGATCACATGTGGAGGTAACGATACTTCCCAGGTACTTGAATTGTTTAGTGAGGCCAACATGATCGCCATTGATGAAAACAGTTGGAGGCGGCGACGAATTTGATGGGGGGTGAAGGACGTCCGTCTTTTTGGAGTTAACGACCAATCCTGCACGAGAGTATGCAGATGAGATTGCATCCAACTGTCGCTGCAGCTCGTCTGGCATGTGATTGAGCAAGGCAACATCGCCTGCGTAATATAATTTTAATGGTTTATTGTTTCATATGACTCAGCCAACAAGCAGAAACACTTCAAAAATCCAATGCACTATGCAAGCCAACCATTAGTGAACATTAGAGCAAATGAAAATACAATGGCACAATAGCTGATCAGTGTGTAAACAAAGAGGGACACTGTGCCATATAGGATTGGTGAGGGACCATGGGGATCATCTAGTCAACCAACCCTGTTAACCGGTATCAGTTTTTGAGAAGTGTTGAAAAACAGCACTTGGAAATCAAATAAGCACAATTAGGAAAACAAACAGACACAGAACATGATGAAGAAAATGTACAGATGAAAGCGCATGCCTATGTATACAGATGAGTGGATCAAGTTTCATTGAAGGAATTTTGTGTGGCTAAGAATATGTTTAGACAAAATATGAAAATAAAAAAGTATAAATGTAACAAAATTTAATTAATCAGGTGCAAAAGGAAAACAAAGAAAACCAGAAAAAAACTATGAAGTGTACTTTCATCCCGAAAAGAATGGGATGTGCATTGGGAAGAAAAAATACACGGAATAACAAAATACTACAATTCACAGAATTTTGTTCTGGATAAGTGAAATGTTGCTAAAGTTCATAATTGTGTATCTTTTTCATGTAGAAGGCGTTTCTTTAACTTCCATTTAAAGGTGAACGTGGTTGAAGACATAATATCGTTTGGTATTGAAGACCACACTTTTGAGCCAATGATGACCGGTTTTAGTTTGCCCGTTAACAAAACCGAGCATGCAAAATCTGAGAAAAAGTCACTTACGATTCATGACCCTAAAATCTCAAATATCCGTCTGTGGATTCTTTGTATTTAACTGTCTCATATTCTAGACAGAAAAACGTGCCGTTAATAGTTTTAATTCTGTTCTCTGTAGACAACAACACTAGCTCAGTAGATTTACAGCAGTTTATCTTAAGGACAACCACTGGAATCCCCTGGTTGAATTTACACATTTAGGAGCAATTGTATTCTTGTTATCCAAGGCATACCATACACAATGCAACACAACGAAAACAGTTGACTATCGTACACACATTACATTAGTTCGTCATTTGTCATTGATGTTCGCACAAATTTTAGCAGCACAAATGATAATACAACTTTACTTACAGTTTCATCCAAGAAAGTAGCAATCTTATTTAATGGTTTACATTTGTTCCCAATTTCCCAATCTATTTCACTGTTCATAATGACTTTTGGCAGAACTTTGCTCGCATAACTTTAAAATTTATCTTACCCAAACTGGCAGCATGTCGCTTTTACATTAAACGTCCAAAATCAACTCTCTCTGGCGGGTCGCGTGATCTGTAATTTATAGTGTGACCTGCCTTGTTTCTTTTATAAAATTTGCTGATCAACAACTAATGCACTAGCGTTTTTCTGATCAAGTTTTGGCTTTTTCTTTTAGCCTTTGTTTGGCAGTACAGCTTGTTGCCACAAGCTGGAGCAATCAAACCTGTATTGCTTTTTCTTTCCCACAACCCGCTAGGTGTTTTTGCCTAACAGGGTTTTGTTTATACCATTATGACGCAAGTGGTGGTGTGAATTAGTTGCTAGGTAGCATACTCGTTGTTCAAGGTTCGGCCGTCTGGTCATGCAGCTGCATTTACGTCAGTTCTTCCGGCTGTGCGAGTTCTTTGTGCACAGAACGTCGCGCCATATTTTGTCGCGGCTGCTTTTTTTTCTCTAGCTCAGGGACCTTGCGCAATCTTTGCCTACCTTTTTCTGTTCAAGATTATTCACGTGGTCTCAACACGTGATTTCTTTTTTTCATTCGTTTTGAACTTGTAAACTTTTTATTGGTGCATTCTGATCATGTGACTTCTGTCTTTGTTCAGATCGTACTTTCTTTTCAAGTTAACGCCCTCTTTGACAATGAAGGCAAAATTGCTTTTTGCTAGTTTCGGCATTTACCCCCCCTTTTTTTGTTTCTAAGATTGTCACTTTCCTGATTACACATAATGAATATTCACAATGCAACGAGAACACAAAATAATATTGCAAATATTTCCACACTGATCAAGCTTGTAAGCGTTCGCTTTTTTCAGCAACATATGGTACGAGCCGCTTTTTCCCGCTGTTTCTTGTGATGCAGTGATGACTAGCTTTTTCTTCTTCTGGCAGTTGGTATGATTCTTGTAATTCATTGAAATGGTCCGCATCTCGCATGCTTTTGTCAATTTTTTCTCTGGTCAGCGCTGCAAATGTAGTATCTTCCTGCCAGTAATAAAGTATTTTGTTTTTCAGGTCTTGTCGTTACCGGATCCTTTCCACATACAAGCCACCTTTACGTGAGGCTAGCGAAAGCTGGTATACGTCATCAGTGTAGTCTTCTAGGATTCGATAAGTTACTGTTTCACCATGCTGTATTTCTCTAAGGATCCAGTTATGTAACAAAGCAATAACTTCAGTGATGTGTAGCTTAGCAAGGAAAGCCGATAATGCACACCATTGTCGTACTCCAAACCCATTCAGAAGGTTTCTGACACTTCGTCGTTTCCCCATTCGTATAGTCAGTATGCTGATCAAAGATGCCTCTATCTCAGGGGTAGCTATTGTATAGGATTTCTGCATGCGATACTCTTATTGATTTAGATATGCACTTTCTGGATCAGTGATCACATCTGCAATACTATTGTTTGATACAGGCGTTTCCATGTAATGAAGTTCCGCCATTTATACAAATTTACACACCTGTAATGCAGAACATAAGCATTAATTTCTTTTTACTCTTTGTATGTCACTTATCATGCAGCTTTCTTTGGTAATCCATGCCTTTATTATAAGGATGCAAACCCCTAGGTCTGTCTGGATTTGCGTCTCTTCTCGACTTTGGCTAACACATTGCTGCATACGCACTGATTGCTTTAGCCATTGCATCACTTGAAGAAAACTTGGTGAGTGGTGCTCTTTAGGTTCGAAGTCCAGCACGTCAATAAGTATATTTTTGTTAGCCAGACATGCATTATTTAGCGACAACAAACTATTTAAGTTACTCATTGTTTTTTCTTACTTAGTTCCTACACAATAATAACACAATTGATCATTTTCATTATCATCGTTCGTACATATACATTTATTATTCGTTTTAATCACATGTTCAATGTTTGTTTTGCTCTCTTTTTTCAATGCTTAGTTTTCACTGGCACCGGTAAACAACTTCTCCTCTTCCTGTTTCGTGATTAATGTCATTTCCTTGGCCGGCATGTTATGGTTGAAATTTTCCATAACACCAACAAAGGTAAGGGAACATTTTCCTGAGGAAGAATTAACTCCAGGTAAAGTGTCCGAAGGGGTTTGATGAGAATGGCAAAATCGACACCGTAAATACGCCTGGAATTCGCTGGAAGCCCCTTCCAGAAAAAAGTATAGCCACTAGCAATCTCATTCAGTGAGCCTTCGTCTGCGAGCTTGGTCTCGCTCAGTGCTGCAATATCAATGTTGTAACACGACAGTTCGGAAGCTATGAGAGCATAGTTCGTCGGCGAGGACGGCTGGAGTTGTGTGTATCCATCAGGGTTTGTACATACCTAGCAGCAGATTTGACGTGTCGAGATTTTGCTAATTGCTTACGTTGTCAACTGCTGGGAAGGATGCCCTAACGGCCGTAGCATACCATTCGGGTCAGCAATGGAACAGACAGTTTTGGGGCCACCTTGTCTAGGCCCTTATTCTTGTTGAGGTGAGCAGTGTGGATCCTGAATAGGGCTGCTCAGTCACCCAGGAAGCTGCCGAGAGAGATTGCTGTTCCTGTCCCAAGCTCCAACGACCATCTGATATGAGCCGCCTACGTGTAGTAACAGACTAGAGCAGTGGATCCTAACCTGTGGGAAATTTACCCCTGGAGTTAATTTCATCTGCCAAAGGGGTAAATTTAGTGAAGCATAAATTGCAGCCAATGTAAATTTCAAGAAATCATTCTAAACTGTAAGAGTTTGTTAATTTTGTATTTTCAGTAAATTAGTACCACTGAGCGCATTGGGTGTAAATCTGGCAATCTTGTTCGATAAAAGGGTAAGGTGCGAAGAAGGTTAAGAAACCACTGGACTAGAAACTCCCAGTCTCATCCAAGACATGCTCCCGACACCTGTTAAATCCTCGCCGCAGGTCTTACGCCATAAAGGGAAAATATGCATTGAGCAGAACTTGCGCAACGGATGATAAAGATGGAGGAAGGATTCGCAGCCTTTGATCCACCATCTTGCCCCCCCTGCATGTATGACCAGTAGCATGGACTGACCCAAGACGACTGAGCTGCATAGAGGTTACAGGAACTTTCCAATAACACTCATGTTTGAGACATGCATTCGCATGGTTCCAACACGTCACCATCTTACATTCGCAGCCGGTGGGATTTTGGATCCTCATACGCCTTATTCGCCAAGAGGCAAGTGCATGGTTTGAGACGGAGTGTCCTTCTCATAGGCGTGCTGCCGACCAAGGCTAAGGGTCATGCCACACCCCAAGTAATTGCTCAGATGTACCGCTGAGTACTCGGACGTGCCATGTCGCATAACAACTTTTGTTTGAGAACAGGGGAACCACGCGAAGGCGTTGCTATACGGACACATTTGCGTAGGAGAGGCCGTGTGCAAGTGACGTGCTTGCTGGAGTACCGGAAGAGGCCCCGCGGAAGTCATTACACCTGAAAAGGAGATGCTGTAGGACAAACTTACACTTTTCTCAAGATGAACAGGCTCATCCGCCCTCACCCAGTACTACTTATTACTCAGTATCTCCAAAACCTAGTTTCAATAGCCTATCCCCTGGGGGTATTGAGGCAAACTTAAGATCCTCTGGTTTATACATTTCACCCATTTGGTGTGCAGTGTTTCACGATAATTTCAATCGGTGCAGCTGATTTCTGGCTACTGCAATTAAGAAAAAACTTATTAGTACTTTGAAATTGCGGTAGCCAGAAATCAGCTGCACCGATTGAAATTATCGTGAAACATTGCACACCAAATTGACGAAATGTATAAACCAGAGGTTTTTCAGTTTGCCTTAATACACCCAGGGGTAGGTTATTGAAACTAGGTTTTGGAGATATTGAGTATTAAATGTATTGTACAGTGAAAAGTCATTATAAGATGATCGTTAGTGTTCAAAAAACGCCATCGCGAAACAGAAAAAGTTTACTTTGAAATTATTTACAGTTTACTAACTTTGAAATTATTTATAGTTTATGTAAACTTCTGGTTCTTTCAATAGATAATTTTTTGCAAACTGTCGTCCAGTCCTATCAAAGTTTTGTATTTTTTTTCAAAGTCCGTATAAGTTTTGTATTTTTCGATTTAAAGGGCGCAATCATACAACACCAGAGCAGAAACAATGGTTAGCCATATTGTAGCGCGTTACAGAATTGGTGCTTGCACACGACCAACACTGATGGAAGCAAAACAGTTTAGCAGCACCCCAACTGTAGCATCATTGACCCACCATATTGCAGGCATCCAATATTCTGAGGAAATGAAAACATTCTAACGATCAAAACTTTGAGGAAAAACAGCTAACAGAGAAAAAGAAAAAAGTGAAAGATAAGTCAAATAGGGGTGCTCTTTGGCGCACACAGGCATGCAAACGGTTCCGATCAAAGTTTTGAATGCTTTGCAACGCATTTATCATGAGATCGACATCCAATTAATTTTTCTGAATTTCAAAGCAAGGAGTGGCAATTAGCATTGTATCATTCATATACCTTACCTTTGTGTGCTTGGTTTGTACACATTGCACGCAAGATTCTTTTTTTTACTTCACAAAAGCAATACTGATGAGACGCGAACACCAAAACAATGCACCAACAACCACTCATTTGGTCTCATCATCACACAGGAGTGTTGAATTATTGAGGAAAAATGAAGATTTGTAAAAAACATCAGATAATTGAAGCGATCGAATAAATAAGTTGGATGAAGACGCGAATCGTATAAAAAATCGATACAAATTGTTTCTCAGCATGGCATCAAATGTCCTGACACAATGGCTAACCTGGTGTGCGCGAACACTTACATTTCTGGGTATGTAATGCATAATTCCATCGGCATTGTTATATGCAGCACGGAAGCGCTTCATACTAGTCTGCGTGTATTTGCTCCACAGTTGGCAAGCATACATTTGTATGCAATAGGCACGAAACTAAGATTTTTACTGCAGAAGAGCACTCATCAAAAATGCCTCTGAATTTGTTTGCTGCCCAATACAGTGATTTCACTTGTCTCTTAATATCATCATCATCCTTCAGTGAGGCATTTATCCACACACCAAGGTATTTCACTTGGTCAAAAAGTGTACATGTACACCGTTCAGAAAAACATGTGAAGGAGCATGTTGTTCATACTTTTTTGGACAAAGAAAACAATTGTTTTATTGCAAATAAAAGCGATTTCGTATTCAACAGGATAGTCACCACAACTATTTAGAAGACATTACAGCCTACTAATACTGTGGCTGAACACACATATATCATCAGCCAACATTAGATGATTCACAATCATATTTCCCACATTTAATCCCACCCTGGCTGAGCTCAGCTGGTCTGAGAGATCAGGTAAACAGCCAATAAGTATGGGCTCAGCACTCCCCCTAGCCTTACCCCATTGGCCACAGTAAAAGGGGATGAATAGTTTTTGCCCACTTTACTTGCATGGTCTGTTGCCTGTATCAACTCAACAAGAGTCTTACTGTGCACATAGGTACATGTGCGTAATTAATTTAGCAAACAGCAGGTTGTGGTTAGTTCTGTCAAATGCTTTAGATGCATCCAAGAAAGCTGAAAACATTGGGGTATCTTTGATTTCATAATAAGACGCAGTCTGTTTAAGTAAAAAATACCCTTGTCAGTGCCATGTTTGGCTTAGGGTTGCCAGATGGCCGGTATTTTACTGCTAATTCAACAGAGTCCGGTAAGAAACCGGTATTTTGAAAATCTGTGCCTGAAGTTGGTATTTCGAAAATAAATGCATTAGAGTTACTCCAAAAAGAACTAACGCAGAGCTTCTCAAATTATAATTACAGTACTCTGGTAGTGACACTTGTCAGGACAGTTCGTTCAGCGAAGTTTAAGTCCAAAATAGGGGCAAATTATTATTACTTGTAACTTAAACAATGCTCACAGTTTCATTGTTTTCTCTGTTCCGTTGTTTAGTCATACTTACTATACTCTTACATGATTTGTACGACCATTTTTGGCAAGTAACTGTGAAACCAGCGCAGGTGGAGTTGTCTCAACCACTACAGGCTACTGTGGCACAATGCAGCAAAATCATAGAAATGGACAGGTAGAGAGTGACATTGTAGCGACTAGTGAACCTTATACTCCACTGCGTAAAATACAGAGATTGAGAAATTGTACTCTTATTAAGTCTTAGCAATTTTCGTTCATTCAGTGTTTTCTTAAATTTATTTTCGTACAAAGCAGTTTTCATCGCTAATGTGATTAATGTAAAAAGATTAATCTCTCGGATAAAGTTTTTACCTCAACAATGTTGCTATCGCCAATGGCAAAGACATGGATAGGCTATGTTTAAATGCACAGTGTTCACTAATAACTACAACAACTAGGCCTACGCCTTATTTTCATTATTTTTTCGATGAAAAGATTTTTGTCACTGTTGACAAAAACGTCGGTATGTTTACAAAACACATCTGGCAACTTTATTTTGGCATGACGCCAAACTGGTTGTCTGTTGTGGCCAAAAGTGGTGAAATGCAGGAAAAAATGTAATATTTAAACAACTTGGAGATGATAAATTGCAAGAGAGACAGGTCTACAGTTCCCAGCATCACTTTATCTCCCCATTCTTGTTTTTTCAAATAGATAGAATGACAGCTTGCATGCTTTCCTGTGGAATTTTTCCATGTATAAAACACACATTGAGCAGACTACTCAGGTGATTGCACCACTTGAATCAGCATAGAAAATGTGTTCAGCAAAGATCCATCTTTGCCAGCTGCGCGATTCAGTGGTAATTTGTGCAGCAGAGATTTAATTTTGAAGCTGTTACACATCAACTCATCAGTCCCTCCAAAATTTCCATGTGAGTTAATATTTTGCTTCACAAAATTACCATTTTCACAGTTTGTTGATGAGTTCAGCAATGCCGCAATGTGGTTTTTCCACATGATAGTGACTGCTTTATTTCCTGTTTCACCTCCCACTGCAGATGGAAGTCAAGATTTCTTGCTTTTTCTGATGTTCTGCCAGAATTCTTGAGGAGATCTGCTACGTAAATCTGCTGCCATGGCAACCGTTTGTATGTTTCTTAGAACTTCCGACTAGCTTTCATGGCATATTTGAATTCTCTTTTTTTAATATGACGAAACAATCAGAGAACAGTATAAATAGCATACAACTCGGCCAAATCCTGTAATATTTTTAATGCAACGGTTTTGTACATTTTTCTAAAACATCGAGGTTGGCAGATTTTAGAACCCGGTGTCAAGCGAACTTTCTGACCTTTGCGAAGTTCTGATCCATTAATGTTTGTCAGTATTTTTGATTCTCAGAGTAAAGATAGTTTGGTGATTACTTTTTGATGTTAGTTGTGTAAATTAAAACTATTTGGTGAGATGTCAGATACCCGCAACAAGCTACAGTACGAGAATAACTATAACAACTGAAATATATTGGACTTAGTCTGAGACCTCAATTATTTTTATTTTTCTAACCCTAACCCCACACGCTTACCTAAACACCAATCCCTAAGCCCTAATCATCAGTTTTCTAAGCGTATTTGATATGTAGATTATTACTCTGTGCAGGCGCACATGGCATGAAATCAGAAATTTCGCAAGTCAGAAATTTTGCTTGGCACCGGATAGTAGGAAAAAGCAAAAATTGGATTTCAAGTTTGGGAAAACATGTTGGAAACATTAAGGCAGAGGCACCTTGTTCAGGTCTGGTCGAAACTGAACTCTCTGCAAAGGCCTGCAACGCATGTTGCGCCCTGCAGCAGACCTAGTTCATATTTGAGCTTCAGAAGTAAGAATCAGTGCATTTCTTCGTTCTTGAGCAAAACACTCCAACCTGCATTTGATCTTATGTCACAGGAGAAGTGAACTCTGCCGCTACAAGAGTTCACTTAGCCGGTGGCACAAGCAGGCCCGGTTTTAAGCCTATTTGACCGATTTTGTCAAATTGGGCCCCGCGTCAGCAGCGACGGAGTTACGGTTTGAAACATTTTTTTTTTTTTAAGAAAAGCATACTAGGCCATAACTTAAAAGTGCGTTTTTTTTGTTTCAATCATTGCCTTCTTTTGTCTCTATCCCGGCGGATGCTAGCGGAGACCAGGAATATCTAGAAGCTCCGGGATGGAAGTTTCTAGATATCCCTGGCAGAGACAAATGGATTTATTTTTTTCAAATCCAAATCCGATCGAACAATTTTATTTCAAAAACAATCCAAACTGAAGATGATCTGAATGCATCAGAAGACAATGCCAAAGCAGAAAACTTACTTATGTCCGAAAAAATCCCAAACATCATGCAGTGATAGATGATCCGTGAGTACAATTGTAATTAACGTGCATTAAGACACAATTAGTGCATGAAGACACAATTTGACCAGCACATACAATTAAAAATGTAAGAAATAACTTAACAATTACAGATCCTATAACATTCCAGTTAACAGCTTTTCATGAAATGAAAAAGAATGTGCTTTATTTTTGCAAAGTTTCACCTTAGATAAAACTTCCAAATGGGGAGAGTGTTGAAAGACCTGGAATGATGCACTCTCAGCCTGCTGATTAAATTTATTGCTTTTACTGCAAACTTTTAGTAAGTAAGAACACAACCAGTTTATTACCAACAAATGGATTCAAAAACTGGTGTACTCTTCATGCAAGGTTATGTGAGCATGGAAATTCAAAGAATCGTTTGGAAGCCACATTGTGTTTCTAGAGGTTACACCAAAGACTTTGTAAAGGGCAGACAATTGGCACTGAGCATGAAAAACCGTCAAGGTTTAAATTATGTTCCACTAGGTGCAAGTGAATTGGCTGAGCTGTTAATTACCATTATACTTTAGACCTTTTCAAGAAAAAACTACGAAGAATAACCACCCAAAAGAGAATGTTTTCATACGAGACAGAAGACCAACCTTTGGATGATCCAAAAGAAACGTACAAAGACCAGTGCTTTAACTTAGTGCTAGGCCAAACAATTTATTCCATAGAATAGAGTGTAGATTTGAACAACTTACAGGCCATGTGAAATTATTCATTTCTAAACAACTTTCAAAGTATACAGGATGCAGAAATAAAAAAACACACAGAAGAAATTGAACCATTTTTATGGTAGGCGTGATAAAGAAAAGGTTAAAAATCACTGCTGTAATTTGATAGCCTACTACTAGTTATTCAAATAGAGCATCTTTTTCATTTTTTTGTTTTTCACTATGGTTTCATTTGTATTTTGTTGTTTTGCATAAACTTGTGCGGGCAGTCAGTTAATGACAGCTACGGCCGTCGCTTCCTGTCCCTGCAGTCCTGGTGAAGTTTCTGTGCTTGGCCAGGATGCAGAAATAAAACTGAACCGAACATCAGGCGTAACGATACTGGAGAGAAGAAAGTTTTCAGAGCTTCAAGCCCTTCAGCCAACGGTTATCCATCAACGTCTTTCGTTTTCTGGTAACTCCGTCTCCATCAGTAGACCTAATCTGCTTTATTGTGGTAACTGTTATGTAATTGTTCTTTGTTTCAACCCCCCCAGCATTTTAGTAATTTGGACAGAACACTTTTCCTTTCAGAAATGTTCCATGTTGCAGAGAGGGGAAGAGCTCACGTCCTATTGAAAATTTATTGGCTCCCCACCTTGGGAGGTGTGACTCCTGGTTGAAAACCACCAATTTACAGGATTTTGTAATGTTTTCATTGCTTTGAAGATTTTCTTGACAATGCCCGTAACAGTTGTATCAGGTGAAAATAATTTATCAAAACTAATTCAAACACACAATCAACAATTTCGCAAGAGAGAGTAAACAATGTGGCAATCCTATCTATAGAAAATGGCAATGTTAAAATCATTGACCTTGAAAATATATTGAGAGACTTTGCAAGTTAACAAAGCTTGGAGTCTTTTTCTAAACGATTAGTGTATAAGCATTATGTCTGTAATTGTAAGAGTTGGTATTTAAAAAAACAATTGAAGCTTTCATTATCCTTCAGAATTTTAGCATATCAAGCATTTCATTTTTTGTTAAAGGACGAATATGTCAGGCAAAATAAGCACATACTCTATATACACTTTTACTTTTGTCTAGATTGGGGGCCCCGCCATCAGTTTTCTAATTGGGCCCCGAAATTTATAGCGCCGGCCCTGGACACAAGATATGAGCACAAACCAGGGCCCCGACATGGGGAAGTGCCGCCCCGCGGCGAGTCGAAAAGTGCCGTCCCTCCCACAACCACTACCACCACCTTCCACATCTGATGGTCACTAGCACGATTCACATGTAACCTGAGAACGAATGTGTGAAAGCGGTTGAATCAGAT
>JGI24022J15233_10006919_pt1 | contig 12400 bp, 8 predicted proteins | sample Ectturendosymbi2_FD_15233 | JGI IMG/M metagenome (IMG submission 15233)
GACGTTCCGCCGCTTGGTTGTCAGCTTAGATCATGCAGAAAAAAATTATGTGCCGAAAACCGTGAGGTATTTCGAGACCTTCTAGGGCTTCTGCCCCGCGACCCCCCGAGACGAAAAACGGGTGAAGAAGTGAATGAATGAAGAAAATTCAGGGCCACCAACCCTCTGAGCTAGTGAGTCATGGAATGGTTGTCCAGTCAAAACGCATTGCGATTTCAGATGAGACAACAGACTGGCCATACCAGGTTGTGTCTGTGAACGCTCGCGTGCTTTTTTTTCTATGTGAAGCACGATTGTGAATTATTTATGAGCTTTACCAGCATTTTTGTTAGTTTGGAGAACGCATTTTCTTCAATTTCATTGGCCTGCGGCAGCTTTGATTTACTGTTGCTCCACTGTGCTTACCTGCGCGTTGACGTTTCACAACTTCGCTACGGATGAATGTATAAACAAGTGATCAAAACAGCATCTCTTAACTGCGTGCCGCTTTGGTGTGGATTTCATACAAACCTTTTCAGGAGGGTTAGTGTATGAAATTAGATTTTTTTTGGATTTGCTCGAACGCCATGAACAAATTCTGGTGTTTTTTCCAATGGTTTACTGGTGTTTACGACTCGATACTAAGACAATTAAAAGCTCAAGGTTTGCTATATCTTTCGAGGAATCAGCCGACAGGGCTCTGCTTTCACCTTTTTGCGATAATTCAAACTTACACATTTAAGTAAGTACTCTCCACAAGAGAGGTAAGCAAGTAATCAAAGGCTAATTTTTTTGCTGATTGAAAAAATGTACTTACTGAAATCCTTGAATACGGAGTATTTACTTAAAGCCTTGACAATATGGAGTTTATCATACAGCTAATTGATGAATGGTCAGAGCATTTTGCGATAAACGTCATAAAAATGTATTTAACCCGGCTTCTGCGAAACACACAGGCAGAAACAAGAGTGATATACAGGCAGACTAATTTTTAAGGGCCTTGTTCCGTTAACCATGTCTAGTGCTATGTCACGTTTACGGTGTATTTTTGTATTCATTTAATGTTTCTCTTCACACGCCTCAGCGGCGTATGCACTCAATACCGTCGTCAAACTGCGTTTCAGACAGGTACATCCGACGTGAAGTTGGTACCATGTCAGTTTGACGCCAAGCTGCAGTTTAGCGTCCATTTATCTCGCCCACTTGCTTTTCGCTGTTGTTGCTCGTGGTGTCTGCTTCGTTGCTAAGTGCACGCACCAAAAATAATGCCTAAAACTGGCAATAAAAATCGGCATTCTTCGGTGCATACGTAATGGCAGTTCACGCCTGAGCGATCGCAGCCCGAAAGAAGCATAACGCCCCAGGCACGGCAGACCGAGTTATGGGTTTGGAAGTCAGTGCAAGAGAGCGCTCTGCTCCGAGGAGCTGCAATCCGTGTGTGAGGCAAGTGGAGCCGTTGTGTTTTCTTAGATGCAGCTAATTGGTGTTAATCAGTGATTGACGTATTTAGACGTGTTGCGAGTGAATATCTGACCATTTTAGCACCGACTCCCGCAAAACAATACAAGACTGTTGTTCGCGCCAGTCGACGAGATGGTCAGGGCAACACCAGTTTTGACTGTCCTTGCAGGCAAAAGTAAAAGGCTTCCAAGAATCGCTTCACCATGTCGGGCGAAATTGTCTAGACCTCCGAGAGTTCTTATTACAAAACCATGGGTGGTTTTGATGCCGTTCATAGTGTCGTCAAAGAATGGATGTGTTTGGTAGTGACGAGCATTGAGAGTTTCATTGAGAACGAAAAGACTTGTGCATGTTTCAGGAATAGTCGCAGATTCTTCGTAAATTTTTTGGAAAGGGCCGAACTCTGGATTCGAGAAACTATCGTGGACGCTGTAAAAAAAGCTTGCCAAACTGAGACGAGACACTGAAACATGCAGTAAACTAAAGTTAAAACACAACAAAACCAGCTGTCAAAGAAGTTGTGAAGGCAGTTGATCACATAATACGTCGTAAAGTTGTCCAACTCCTTTCTCATCCTGTTTTTAGTGAGGTTAACTGGAATAATATAATACGACTGTTTTACCGAATGACATTTTTTCTATCGGTTTGTTTGCAGGAATTTAAACAATTTTTCTGGTATTACATAAAAAGAACTAATCGAAAGGAACGTGCTGACTACATTTTTCGAAAGTTTGCCTGGCAACAGCAGGGCCAGTGGATGTGTTTTTTTAATCATGAGCCAAACTAAAAAAAAATCCTGTCCCTCAGCCCAAAACAACAATATATTAATGTTTTTCAAACGCTCCGCTCACTGCTAGTGCCAGGTAGCTGAAAGAAGTCTCTATGTTGGATTTTTGATCATTCTTAGTAGTTGCAAGTACAGTTCAGATGAGGTCATGAGGTTTACTTGTACAATGCAGGTATATTTGCAGGAAGCAAGACCTGTTCACATTTTTGTGGTGTTTTTTTTGCGAAGAGCGCAAGGCCTATTTGTGTTTTACTCTATGCTCTTTATTGTTTTTGCTCACTGTTTGTCAGTTTTGGCATTCTTTGAGGGGTTTTCCCCTTCATCAAACCTGCATGGTCAGACGTTGCGGTCGTTTGACCGAGCAGTTCCTTAAACTTCGTGGAAAAGGCAAGGCAACTGGAGACAGCTCTTTGGTTATGCGTTGCTGAGCTGGGCTGTCATTGACAGGTCGTGTGCAGGGCGCGTTGTTGAATGGTTGAAGCACATCTAATGTGTCTCATGAAGAGATGCTTTAGTGCCCGTTTACTATTCTGCTGATGAGATGCACCTCATCGCTAGTTTTAGATTCGAACGAGACTACAATATCGATAATTTTCTTTTGTAAGGTGTTTAGCCGCTAGAGGTCGATCATTAAATCTAATCAAGAAAGACTTAAAACTTCTGGATGCCTACTTCGTAGGCGAAATATATGCTCTGTAAGATCTTAGTGTCTGATTCTTTGCTGAGAAAGGATTTCTTTCAATGGACAATGTTCTGGAGGGCTCTGTTGGTTTGTTGATGGGACGTTAGTACTTGATAAATGCATTATTGTCGCAAGGTACATGTTACTTTGATAGGCAAGTATATTGTAATTTTGTATTAATGGCATGATCGTTTTCTAGAGCAGTTGCCCTACATTCGACAAAACCTATATTCTGACAAATTCGGAAGCTGCTCTCAGAAGACGAAAACGCACACTGAAATTCCATCAAAAGAATTTGTACCTACATGCTCTGCCCAGGCAAACGGAAACGTTGCTGAAAAGCGTCATCCTGTTAAGTTTGCTCGCCCATAAGAAACATTGTTGGGCTGAGTTTTATTTTGTGGATAGTTTGGGAATACACGGGTTACATGCTTACTTCAACACAACGTAATTCAGAACCTTTGTTTGCATCACTGTTCGTGTCAGAACTGTTGCTTGTTTTAAGATGAACAAATCTGCAACACTTGACTTCCAAGGTTCATGTTTAAAGAACGAATATCTTTGGAAGTGCGTTTGAAATACGGGTGCTAGCTGCGTTTGATGGAAGTGGGCGTTCGAGGTGTAGTCGGTAATGGTACGATTTACCACTGACCATCGGAAGATTCTGGAATTTTTTGTTGAAAACAGTGAAAGAAAACCTACAGTATCGCTGGCTGCAGAGGTTTGTCATTGCTGAAAAACTAGTGGAAGCCGGAGTACAAGTTGGAAAGGCTGTTGAACGTCCTCATTAGCTCTGCCTTACCGGGGGGTGCATATGGATCAGCCTACCGCGTCCAAGCTTTGTGCCCATAAATTATAGTTTACAGAGAAGAATGTATTTAGAAGACCAGAACTCACCATCTCAAAACTGTTTTGAAGGAGCAGCTGGCGAATGAAATTTGAGAAAGCACCAGGTCGAGATTTTGATTTTAAGATGAACAGGTAGTTAGGTGACAACTGACGGTGTTTTGAAAAAATCGTCCCAGTTGGATGATCTGCCTCGCTTGCGTTGTGTTGTTAACGTAATATAAAAACAGGGACCTACAAACTACGGCCCGCGAGCTATTCCACCCGGCCCGCGAAGACATTTTGTCAATAATAAAACAACAGTGCATTTACGAAGCATTTGTTGATTTGGTAGAATGTAACATATCTCAAAACAATCACATTACATAAGATGTCCGGCCCTCGAAACGGTTGTGTAGTAGCTTATGTGGTACTCTGACAAAAACATTTGGAGGCCCCTGTGCTAAAACAATGTTGCCTGCATGAGTATGTGGGAAGACATCATATTGGGGGAACTACGACGAAAAGTGCTTACTGCTTATCCTTATAAAATATCACTGTCCTGATCTCACTTACGCCAGATGTCAGTTTTCATTGTCCAAGATGTAAGAATACGGTTAGAGCGCGAGCTGTTAACTTTTTGTAAATATGCCTGCTTCCGTGATAATGCCCGAGAGCTCACAAAAGCTTTGCCAATACACTTTTCCTCCAACTTTTCGGAAGTGCTCCCGAAAGTTCTCCCACCATTCGGGTATTTTGCGCACGGTTCATTCAGCGTCAGTTGTTACCTACAGTACATTAACTTCTACATGAGATGTTTCCTCTGTCCCGCAACTTAGCCACTAGCGCCTGGGTTTAGATCAGGGCTTCTCAACCGGGCCCTCGACCCCCCTTGGAGGCCACGGAGCAGTTCTCTGGGGGCCACGAGCAGAGGCCTTTATTAAATATCTCTGCCGTAATATTGCAAAACCCTGTTGGTGAGCAGGGGCCACAAGTGTTGAGAGTCTTTGCAAGGGGGCCACACATCATGAAAGATTGAGAACCACTGATATTTTCTGCACTGCTTGTGGGGACCACCTCCAAGACCCCCGTCCCGTAATTCTGTGTTGTTCCTCTCATAGTTACCCCCAATGCACTTTAAAACTGTAAAAAAGAATATTTCTCCAATTTGAGAATGTACTGCTAAGTAATTGACCTCATGCAAACCGCTCTGAATTGCTTTTTCCGGTAAGCCTTCTGTTTTGTGAACGTCTCTCAGATGGTTGCATCCACTGCGTTCACCCAATGGACTTTAATACTCGAGAGGCAAGTGTAACACATGCGCGTTAGTGTAAGGCTCCTTGCATTTAATCGCCAGCAAAAGTGAATAAATCATAAAACATTAAGTTCAGGCGAAGCGTTGCTGTGGAATCTTCAACTTTACTACATCTTGTGTTATCTGAGTCAAGAAGTGCTCGCAACCCAAAAAAATGTTTTGGACAGTGATTGATATTCTTGCAGAGTTTTTTCGTGATCGAAAGTAACAAACCAAGTGTTACTCTGTGACAATGTAGCGGAGAGATGCATGTTTTATGTTTTCCTCACGCAACGGGAGCGTGGGTTATTGGATTTGAACAAGTTTTATATTTAGGAACTTTTGACTGCAACGTCGCAATGTTTTGCGATCACGACGACATCTGTTGAAGCACGTTTTGGAGAAAGTTGTCGGTAACCTGGCAAATTCAAATTACCTGAATCGTTACCGACCACGCGGCGTACTGCGGCAAACATAGCTTGTACATTAATCAAGCTAAATGTGAAATTTAGGTGAGGCGCAGCATGTAACGTGCCACTGCAATTTCCAGTCGCTAAACCACTGCGATTTTCAAATGCGGTCAGTGGTAAAATCGAGGATTTGCAATGAAACCACAAAAAACGCTAACGGTTTGCAATCATTGCTCTGACCTTGATTATCGAGCCCCTAAGCTGGGCGTCGAAAATCGTCCAGCTGGATTTTATGGCCCCGGCCTCTTGAAAAACGAATTTTGTGGCCGGCAGTGCATTTTGGTATCACCTCAAGTGCCTCGCGCTTATTCATTAAGGGCTCTCGGAACTGGACGTCGCTGCTGCTCAGCTCGGCTCTCGGCTTCGACGCACGGTCATGTTGGGTTATCAGAGATTGTTTTTGGATGTGTGCGGCGCGGTCTACTTGTCAGCATGGCAACATACACGGTTTTGATATGTTGGGAATGTAACATGCGTGTGCAGATGAGCGACAGAGAGCAATAGAGATATCGACCTGTTGGGTTGCATAATGGATGACTGTGCTACCTTGTGTGGCATTCAAAGTTTGAAGGCAGGAATCCGGATAGTTGTCAGATACATAGAAACTGATGCAGATATCCTGTCTAAATCACGCTAAACAGCAGTATCGAGGTAGAATGGTTGTGGTGAAAAGTGAACTTTCTGGAATCTTGGCGGATGGTTTGTGCGTCGAAGATTTTGTTTGCTAATGAAACGAACTTTCTGCCTAATATTTACACCTAGATTCTGCGAGTTTAAATAGTGTACGTAATGGTTTCGTGAAAAACGGTGGAATTTGAAGTTTTAGTGCATTTAGACATTGTGTAGGTTTGCGGAAGGATTACAGGTCTGCGTCACTTACAAGAGGCATATTTGTACGGTAGTGTTGCAACCTCTCCGGTGGTTTTGCGTTGATTGTGTGATTCACCACGAACGGGATGCGCGTGAAGAACAACACCATAGATATATGTGGCGGGAGCAAGCAATAATAGAGTGATCATGGCATGTGAACTCTATTGTTGCTTGCTACCACAGTGCGAAGCTTTGCGCATATGCCGCTCGGGATTTCCGATCGCAACAGTAGAATCCTAAGTATGGATGCTCGGCGTGAAACAACATGAATCATAAAGTTTGTGCTGTCCATTGCACGAGATTCAAACAGAAGATGGATCGTTGGTTCAAGGATACTAATTTTTTGGGGTCTAAGACCGGACGCGGTTTTGAAAAAAGTGCGAGCCTGAATCTAATGTTTTAATGTTCCAACCATTTATCGTATTTTTAAGCAAGGTTCAACTCATTAACCATGAACTACACATCTTTTCCTATCGTGAAGTTGGCGACGCTTTTGTTCAGATCTTTTGGGGTGTTTGCAGCGGAGTTAAAAATACAGATATGCACCGAACATGTTCCCTAGAAACTTTGATTGGTTTAGACTTTCCTTCATAAACCACGTGGCGAGTAGTATGAACTAGCAAAACAACCATTCTACTCATGTCTCGCCCTCCGATGCTGGCTTAAGCAAACTCTGCTTGACAGCGACGGCCGTGGGGGAAACTGATATCAGTGATTCGTGTAGTGTTCGTTAATAACTATCAGCTGGTATTTGTGGTATTTTGCGCCGAAGCAACGCAGTTTAAACGTAACTGAATAGAAACGTCTTCTTCGTAAGGTTCAGTGTGAACTTTACGTTTATTGTTCCTTCGCAGCCCCAACCAATTGCCTGCTCCTACACCTATGCGTGAAGGATCCATTAAAAACCTACTCATGAATGTATGATATACTATATCAGGGGTGGCCAACCCGCGGCTCCTTACCCGGTTTCATGTGGCTCTTACGTAATTACCAGAAGTCCCACTAAATAACATGCATAACAACCAGTGCCTTTCTTCTCTGTCATTATCAGGTTGGTGTGTGATATTTGCAACAAATCTAGCTGAGCAAAGGTATGTGTGTGAGTGAGGAAGAGATGGGGTGATGTTCGTGTGTGCCCGGGTGTATGATGTGGCTCTTTGCGGTAACACAGTAAAGAAATGTGGCTCTTGGTCTCTGACTGGGTGGCCACCCCTGTACTATATGAATGTTGGCAAAAAACAACACCAGCGAAAACGTTTTGTAATCTTTCGTTTGCAACGGCGCTCAAACTGGATTTCATGAATGTAAGACGGGCTGTTTCCTGACGTAAAGCTTCGCCTTGATAAAACTGTATTGGTGGAGTTAACAAAATTCACTTCAGGCATGTTTAGATCTGTTATTCTCATATGTAAATGCAGGAAGCTAAGCTGCATGTGTTAACTTTTTACTATTTTACGTTTGCTTAACTAAAACTTAAAAATGCACGTAAGATGATAAAACAATAGCAAATATTTCTGCAGTGCAGCAGATTTAATCTTGAACCGGAAAAAAATCACGCAAGATGGTTTAAGACTGGATCGAGACTGCCAAATGTGGATGCGCGTTCAACGCATTACTGTGCTGTGCTCGCTCAACTTGTAAAAGTCCTAACGCGTGCCCTGGTGTGACTAGCAGGCGCAACATTAGTTCCTATGTTAGTATGTACTTTGAAACTTGGTCGCACGCTTTACGCATTGCGTGCTGGAAATAACCACCACTGGACAATTGAAGCTGTCTTGGTCATGCGTGCGCGACTATTGCACAGTGCCAGTTTGTTCGTGTTTGGTTAGAAAAAGAAAAAAACGCATGCACAGATTATTTTCTTGTGTACGAAAGCGTGTTGTTGCCTGAATAGCAGTTACACTCTTTTCGTACATACCAGTTTCATCCTCACTGGTCCCGTGTGCGTAAGAAGCAGACGCGGATCTTGAATTGGGGTTTCGTAGCCGTTGCGAAAAGGCGCATCAAACAGACTATAACGTGCATTGTGAGAAGTCACGAAAAAGATGTACATTTGTTTAGAAGGAACGTCCATGTTATTTGAGGGAGGAACTGTTCGCAGCGGACCGCCCATCATGTAGCGGCTGGTGGTAAGAAACAACGGTTTTCGTCGCTTTGAATCGTCTTGGCCAGAGAATAAAGCAATAGATTGCGGTACAACACGCGGTGTTCCATTACATTTTCTTCGAGGAAGGTCTATGAAAATTTTCAAAATTATGCCCTGAGCAGGCATGTGCTCATAGCTACTTTTGAGAAAATGTACACTGTGTACAGTAATAGACAAACGCATTTGAATTTATACAGGTATGACTGTTTAAGTTTGAAAAGAGTTCTACCTCATGTACAAGCGGCAGAGATGGGATTTTCTGCGAAGAGTGCGACCGGAAGAGAGCAATCTCAAGTGCAGTGACGGAATGAGTGCTATCGCAAGAACGAGTGCTATCTTAAGGGAAAAAGTGCTAACTCAAGGATAATGACTGAAAGAATACTATCCCAAGTGCAAGCGGCGCAGATGGATTTTTTGCGAAGTGTTGACAGCAGGGTTGCGGAGTCGGAGTCGTAAAGAGACGGAGGTTTTTGGGTGGAGTCGGAATCGGATTCCTAACAACACTGGGAGTCGGAGTCGGATTTGTTGTCCGACTCCGACTCCGAAATTCCAATTGGATCATTTTTTATATCACACTCCTAAATTGGGAATTCCTGTTGAAATGGTCAATTTCTTTTGAAACTTGTGTTCAAACAGAGATTTCTTGCTGTGCACCACGATTTGAATTGATTTTAACAGCCAAATTTCATTCCCTTTATATTAAGGAGTCGGAGTCGGAAATTTTGGAAAGGTCGGAGTTGGAGTCGGGTATTTTACCTCCGACTCCGCAACCCTGGTTGACAGTGATTTCTGCAACAAAATGCGAAGCTGCAAAATGCGTAAAGCCGTGAATGTCGAGCCACTTATCCGGATCGAGAGATCTTTGCTACGATGGTTCAGCCACGTGACAACAATGTCCCAGGAAAGATAGGCGAGGCGAGTCCTGCTGGCTACACTCTAGGTAAGGGAAAGCGGCCAAGAGGTCGTCCGTTAGGACCAGGTGGTGTGATTACATGTCCGAGCTTGCCTGTCTCCCCGTGTTTTTTTAGAGACAGCAGAAGTATCAGATGTTGCTGAAAACCGTGAGGTATTTCGCGACATCATGGGGCTGGTGACCTCACGACCATCCCGAGAGGAAAAGCAGATGTGGAAATGAATGAATTAACTGTGCAAGTTGTCTCAATAGCCAAAGATTTGCAAAAAGACCATTTTCAGTTGGTTCGTTTGTTTTTCAATTTTGTGATGACTGTGTGTTTACCGAAATACTCTTGAGCTGATATCGCAAAAAAGGTCGTGCGTAACCTTCTAGATCAACCTCATCAGCTTTCAGACGGGTGTGCAGGAACACCTTTGATTGTAAAATTCTAGACAATCAAGTGTTGGCATTCAGCGTGCGAAATGGTTCTGCAGCGGCACGCATCACGGACGCCGAAATGAGGGGAGGGGGCTACGACCCCCTTGTTTTTGCACTTTGACATCTTGCTATTAACTTCGTAGCAGAAAAATGTTATTTTCTTAGTTTCAGAGTTGGCAAAATGAATTTTCACCCTGTTGGCCCACCTGGAAAAAATCATTTTTCGACCACCCACTGCAAAAATCCACTATTTCCCCCCTCCCCTGGAAAAAATCCCTCCGACGCCAGTGGTACGCATCAGCAGGTTACGCAACGAAATGTAGTTTGGCGTACTCTATGCAGATGCGGTTCAGTGGTTCTTTGCAAGACTCTTACTCATTCGTAAATGCAAGTTGGCGAGTTCGTGTTTTGTTTTGACAAAGAGCGAGAGGCTAACCAAACGTGACAGACTTTCAAGCAAACCTTGTCGACCGTAAAAAGACCGCGTTTTCTTAGTCTGACAATGTGCTTGTGCTTTTAGCTTGGTGTACCTTTCATGCATAATACCTATTAGCTGGTTGTGTTGCAAACTGGATGAACTTCTGAATTTTGGGAAATGATGGAGGAGCACTTCCACAGCGATTCTGGTGAGACTGGGCGAATTTCACGGCGCTTCTGAGGACAACACAAACTATCTAATGAAAAACCTGGACTTAAAAGAAAATCAGTGTGTTTTCCCTGCTTATACGTCGTGCTTCGCTATGGTAAAGGATGTTTGCACAGCACATATTGATGACCAAACATCCTATGCAGTTATAGAGTGAAGAGTTTAGTGCATTTTGTTGGACACGTAATGTACTTTTCAAAGGTTGTTTATTCTCGTATGTAAGCAATAAAAATCGCCGGGACAGCAATCCCAGCCTTGCTGTGCAAGACTGAAAGGTTAGGATGGAAGTACAATTCGATAAAATAATAAAAAAACTTTGCAAGCACATCTTTCGTCACGCTTTTTATATTTTACAATTTCGAGCGTTTGTCGAATTAAAGCGTGAGTGAATTAGTGAACAGGGCATGTTTCCATGCCTAAATCTTGCGACCGGATTTCTACATTGCTCTCGTCATTTTTGACGCTTTAAAAATAAGGCTTGATATAAAAAAATCAGTTAAAGAAGGAACTGCCACGCGTATACAAAAATCGCGTTAAGTCTTCGCGTGGAACTGCATGCTCCAGCTCACATTGCACCTTCCGCAACCGGACGGGCGCTGCATCTTACGTCAAGCCCTCTTACCTCAAGCTGAGAGGGAGAGCGTCAGATAGGCTTTGTTCGATCCGCTTGATTCGGTTTCAGTACCGCTTCGTTTAACATTTGCTTTCGCGCAAACGCTGTTGATGAAATAGCATTGATCAACAAGTAACGCTTTTCCCGATGCCTTTGGACGTTGACTGGCTACGAAACTTTCCAATTTGAACCACAACTTTCAGCGTTTTCTGGTGAACCGCGAAGCTCATTTGTAAGTGAAGAGCAAGGCCTGAAGTGGAAAATAGAAGGCACGTTTTTCGAAATGTAGCAACATTTGTTTCAACAACTAAATGCCGCATCTGCGGATGAATCGTAAACAATAGGGCTTTGCAACGAAAACCATCCATTACACCCATACGCAGAAATTTAGACATAAGCTGTTCACGCCATTTGTGCGTTTTCGTGACCAAGGCAGGAAGTGTTCAAGGAGTCTGAGGGGTTTCAAAGTTCTAGGCACCGTTTCAGCCAGATTATCTCGATCTATTTTCAAAGTTTCTGCAAGAGTTTTTCATATCACCCTGAAGCACCCCACTGTCAGAACACATTAAAATTTGTTGGCCGTTCTCAAAAAAGTCAATTTCATCGATCGTCCTTTGAGCCCCATTGCTGAGGTACAGCCTCCGATCGATTGTCGTCTTTGAACGCGCGCAGCGATCACGAGCCAGAGCAGCATTTAACAGACATTTTCGACACGCCGATCAATTAGGCACTGCGCAGTGGAGGCTTCAATGCCCGTTTGCTATTTGCTTTGCAAAAAGGCATCCACCACGGAAAACTTCCAAGAAGCAAAATTGCCTCGCAAAACGGCTTACTTAATGAATGGTTCTTCATAGTTGTATTTGTATGCCGAAACACAACGGTTATTTGTGTGAATGCATGGTACGCGGTGTGGTGATATGCGTCTGTCAAATGATTGTCCTTATGAAACTGATCAAGCTTGCTGCTTCATGTCGCGGTCATTAGCATAGTGTGCGATCCTCTATAACCTTGACTGAGTGCAGAGTGCATCATTCATTCAGTTGACACTGTCATGTACTGAAGTTGAGAGATCATCAACAAAAAACGGTAACTATGTTAGGTCACTGTAAATTTTCTTTACAGACGTTCCCCGCTCACCAGGACCACTAGATGGCAGTATGTACACACAGGTGATGAAGAGCAAGCGCGGGGGAGCAGAAGAAGCGCCGGAAGAGATTGAGGAAGATAAATTTAAGAGGTCGGGTGAGAGCAAGAGCAGTTAATTGATGTCAACGTTTCTATCGCCCCTCAGCAG
>JGI24022J15233_10006921_pt1 | contig 12398 bp, 6 predicted proteins | sample Ectturendosymbi2_FD_15233 | JGI IMG/M metagenome (IMG submission 15233)
TAATGATAACATCATATGAAGATAAATCATGCAAATTTTTATTTTCAGAAGTGTGTGTATCAAACTGGTAGACCTTCGCATGAATCTGTACCAAGCAGCAGCTCTGAGTTTGAGGCAGGAGTTTGGTCACTCCTGCCTTAAACCCTAACCTAAGATAATATCAAACCAAGGGTTCACAACCTGGGATGCATGTACCCCATGGGGTAGATTTTCCTATCTTAAAGGGCACATTTGAGGTTAGAAATGGAAGAGAAAAATTATGTTTGCATATTATTCATTTCGAAATACTCGCATTTATACATAGGCCAACATCAGTGAATATATTTTCAAAATCAGTAGATGCTTATCGGTACAGTAAATACATTTTTTTATTTTCCTCAGCGTTTTTGTCAGAAGAAATTTTCTGTTTTAAACAGTTGAATTCGTTTATAGCGGCTTCCTCTGTAACGTCACTTCGCCTATGACGTTACATTTTATTCGGTACCGATGGCATCTTTCACATGCATTTCAATTCGGTTATAACGTCAAAACGTAACTCTCTTTCCATGATTTTTTTCTTTTAAATGACTTTCTTTGTTGTCAGAAGTGAGTTGCTTTTGACATCCTTCACATCTGACACCATGAGGGAATGGTCGTTTTCTCGATCCTAGACTTGTCATGGTAATAATTACGAATAGCCTATCACACATCTGGAAAGAAACAATAAACGTTTTCAACATTTCTGTAATAGACATTTACATGCATGTTTCAGACTGCTACTTTTCCCACGGTATCGATTCCTAGTGAATCAACTGAAAACACCATCACTGACAGACGACAAAATTTTGGTTAATATCTGAACAGATTCAGATTGTCCGAATGGGGCCTGAAACCTATTCCAAATCTGTTTTGAGTTGCTTTGCTTGTTGATTGTTTCGAAAAAGAATTGGTAGCTATAAAACACTTTCCAAGTACTATATACAAGTATTGTCATTTGTAACACTGGTCCATATTACGCAAACAGCCACCAGGATTGGTCCAAATTACACAATGCATTCACAAAACAACTTCAAAATTTCCTTGTTTCAGCCAGTCTTCTAAAATTTGATGTTAAGATCAATGCTGCAACAGATAACAGAAGAGTTCCAAAAAATCACGAAAAACGTGGCATTGAAAAAAACGAGGGCTTGGTCTAGATCAAAATCATTATAACCAGTCACGACTTTGGTCCAGATTACACACCACACTAGCCCAAATTACACACATCACTCCAAATAGAATATATACTGAATACACTGTATTGAAAATATCTTTACTGTTCAGAATTTTTGAGCAACTTGCGCTTGCCCTGAAAAACAGAGTTTCCCCTGAAAATGTTCACTGTATTAAATATATTTCTTACCATTCAGGGTTTTAAGCAACTCTGCGCTTTTAGCCACATAACGACAGAGCTCTGAGCTTTGTTTGTGACATCCGTTGACTCGTCTACTTCTGCAGAAACAAATGGGGCTGCACTTGCCTCTTTTATGTTCATATCATATCTAATCACATCACCTATTGCTCGATTTAAATCGTTCTGAATTATGTTTGAGAAGTCGGAAAACACAGTAGATGTCTATTAATGTCTAGCTAATCTTTCATATGTAAAAGTTCCACATAATTGCCACGATTAGAAGAGGTCGAACTCTCATCGTTATCACGAAATGCTAATTGCTGTTTGGCTGGGAAGCAATTTACATTAATGAGGTCTTTCAAAATCTCTCGGTTTTCCCTTACCTTTGCATTGTGAACGCTGATATTTAGTCTCCGCTCTTCGTTCAAAGCCAAAGTCTATTCTTGCGCTTCCAAACGGGTTTAAAACAATTTGGTTTTGAATGGGATTTGTTCACCTTGCATGTCTGCTGAGGCTTCTTGGTAAATTTTTCATGTCAAAAAATCCTGCTGTAGTCCACGCACATTTTCCTAGCAAGTTGTCCCAATGTGGCTTGTCGCCTCGTCGGTCACGCCAGTGATGCCATATCAGTTCGATAGAACTGCCTAATTATGTCGTAACAATGAAACGTTTTCATTGAGGATGAGATATTGGCTACCTCCCTCCGCCGCCTATCACCATAGCAGCATGTCTGACCAGCTACTGATGTGCCTGGCCAGCTACTGATGATATTCAGTATATTGTACACAACGTGAAGTAAGTGCCAGACTATGGAATGCGAGAGCATATGGTTGAAGGAGTGAATGTATTAAAAGTGTATACCATACCAACATTATTACAGTATAGCTGACGTGAAGGTTACAGAGCTGACATAAAGGTAGTTACACGGCAAGCGCTCACCAACACAGTTTATCACAAACTGCTCAATTTGAAAGCGACCCGGTGAAAGGAGGCACAAACAGTCGCTGCCTCCCTTCGTGACTTTCCCCTGATTTGAAGAAATACGCAAATTTAGATGTATTGACTATGAAAAATGATTAGAATCATGCAATAAATGCACCTTTTCAACATGAAAGACAAATATTTATTCAATTTGTTATTTTGTATCCCCAATTCGTTATCCACATTTCATGATTATGGTAGGGAAGGCACTGCCTCGTGCCGTCACGCCATAAACGTAGCCAGGGGTCGGTCAACAGGGTCATGCCCTCCAAATTTTTGGAAAATAAAGTTATTTTGTGCTTTGAGAGGCGGTATCCCAAACAAAATAGTGTTTTTCGCCGAGACTTAAACATTTCTGCCCCCCAAATTTTTTTTTTCCCCTCCAAACTTCTGTGCTGCCTACGCTATTTTTTCACGTCGCCGATTTTTTATCATTCAGAATTTCGAACAACTTGTGCTTGCCCTGAAAAACAGAGTTGCCCTGAACTCTTTCACTGTATTGAAATGTTTTTTATCTTCAAGGATTTTTGAGCAACTTGCGCTTGCCCTGAAATTTTTATCTGTGTTGGATATAATTTTTACATTCAGGATTTTTGAGCAATTTGTGCCTGCCCTGAAAAACAGAGTTTGTCCTGATATTTTTTATTGCATTGAAATATTTTTTATCTTTCAGGATTTTTGAGCAATTTGCGCTTGCCCTAAAAATAGAATGTGCACTGAATTCACTGTATTGAAGATACATTTTTTATCCCTCAGGATTTTTAGCAAGTTGGGCTTGGCCTGAAAAACAGAGCGTGCCCTGAATTCACTGTATTCAATATATATTTTTTATCATTGAAAATTTTGAACAACTTGCGATGGCCCTGGAACACAGAGTTTGCCATGAATTTTTTACTGCAATCAAATATTTTTTATCTTGCAGGACATTTGAGCAACTTGCGCTTGCCCTGAAAACAGAGTTTGCCCTGATTTTTTTCAAGCCAGGGGAGGGCGGCCGCCCCCCCCCGCCTTGTACGCCACTGGTTATGAGTGGTCTATTATGAAAAGATCTGTTTTGAACGGACACCGTAAGTCCTACGCTTTCAAAGAGACCCACAATGGCAAACGTAATGTGTAAGTAGGCTCACTACGCTTTCAAAGGGGCCCAACAGCAACTGTAATGCATAAGTAGGCTACTTTGTTTTCAAAGGGGTCCCCAACAGCGATTGCAATATGTAAATACCTTGCTTTCAAAGGGGCCCAAAGTAACTGTAATATATAAGCACTTTTATTTCAAAGGGCCCCCAACTTCACTGATTTCTAGTGCTTTATATTTCAATTTGGGGGTCGAAGCTTTTTTGGGGGGGCTAAGTGGTGACAGGGCAGAATTTTGGGTCCCTGTGGCAGGGTGGGCCCTCCCCAACTGGGGGGCATGGAGTGCGGATGATACGGCTCTGGTGAAAGTACTTTTAACATTTGGCGCTCCATCAATGTTTTATTTGTTTTTTCTATTTGCGAGCGTAAATAGGAGAAAAACTACTACTACAAAGTCCAGATTCAAAAAAGTAAAGCACATTTTAAACTGCACTGCAACTTAACAAGGCAAAATTATGAATGTCATCCAGCACACTCGTTCCTGTTTATCATTGCACTGGGCGGCTATATGCTTCTGTTTTCATCAGTCAACCATGCGCATAATGTATTGCGTTTAATAAATGTTTCTGCATCTGTGATGTGGCAGCAGTTGTAAAATCTTTGCAAATAACATTTCTTCTTAATAAAGAACAGTTTGAATTCCAAGCCAGTGCTTTAAGAATAACTATACAATTAGGGTTTTGGGATAACTTTGAGCGTATACATGGGTTGCTCTGCTGTGAAGTCTGATTCTTTTTATGTATTGCATCATAAAGCGGATAACTGATCGTGCGCCCAGACGTTAACTTTAAACAAAAACGCGTCTGCGGTTGTGGTTACTGCAAACGAGAATGGCAATCAGTTCATGTTAGCGATTTTCTCCAAGTCAGTTCTTCTTCGAACGAAAGCGCCTTTCAACAAGAGTGGATTGCAGAGTAAGTTCAACTCGCTTATCAGTTCGGCTTGTTCGGCTAGAATTAGATTGATGTACGTTTGCACTTGGGTTCTCCGCTCAGATTTCCAACACAGAGCTTCCTTTACAACCTTCAGCTGAATTAGCGGTACACTGTCTAACGTTCACCCCAGCAGCATATTTATGTAGTTATTTAGCTATCCTAAAAATTATCATCCCAAAAATCATAGCACGGTTGACTGAGCACGAAGACGTCATAACACCACTGCTGAACGGGGCCCCGCGCCTACTTCTTGCAATGGGCCCCGCACCTGCTAGGGCCGGTTCTGGTGACAACAACATATGATTCTATTTCTTGGTTTCAAGATCGGTGATATTTAATTCGCTTTATGATCCAGAAACTGTGCTGGGGTTATTTCACCTTTAATTTAACACAATTGGTTGAAGTGGTCACATGACGAGACAACACACAAAGCGTTAGGGTTATATTTCAACCTACAGTGCATGCAACGCAGACAAGAAGCCACTATCTGCTGGTCAACAATAAAACCATGGCATAGCTTGCCCATATTAGGAAATGGCAAAATACTGTAGCTTCAGCAGTTCTTCTGTATGACGAGGCAAAATAGACACTGCTTTCAAGTTTTCGGAGTGTAAATTTCCGATGAACTCCGGAACAGAAGTCACTTTTTTGGAACAGGAACAGGAGTCAATTATTGAGACTCCGATCACCTCTGATTTGAATCACATACTAACCAGTGACGGAGGTACAAGCCTGCTCTCTTATGCATCATGTAGCACGTATAGCCTGGTCAGTGCTAATGATTCGCTTGTGCTGTATTTTGTAGCTGGTAATTTGTTTGTCCGATTTGCTTTCTTGCACTTCATAACTGATCTTTTCATTGCATTTAATGCTGATAGTCCTTGCCCTGAAGTCTTCAAAATGTCCACTGTTATAGTGCTATGAACCGAAGTTAGAGCCTATGTTAACTTGAGTTAGATTCCGAAGTATTTTTTGGTATTGTGTTTTTTACCTCATGATGAAAACACTGCTTTGGATTGATTGATTTGTTTCATATGACTCAGCTAATGAACAGAAACAATAGCCCTACAAAGAGCCATCGTGCAATAGGGAAACCAATTGTTAGTGGACATTAGAATAAATGTAAACACAATGACAAAATAATTGATCGATTTATTTTGCTTTTAGTAGAACACGATTGATAAAAATTTGGATATAAACAGCAATTGGATTTTGAAACTGTCAGTTCATCGGATTTGGATTGGGTTTTAAAATGAAATTGTCAGATTGGACTTGGATTTGAAAAACCTAAATCCGTTATCTCTGTCAGCGGCACACAAAAGCATGTAAATTGTTTTTATCAAGATTTGAAATATTTTTGTAAAATATTTAGCTTGAGGCTGAAACCGTTTGTTATCTCTAAATTTTAGAGCACGAGGTGACAGTTGGAATTTTACTAGTTTCATAAAAACAATTTAATTCTGCATATGGCTTGCGCACAACCTCGACATGATGGGAATGAATGTGATAGTGGAATCACAAGAAAATGCAAAAATCATGAGGCACCACGAAGCACATGGACGGTTTAGATTGCTTCGCAATACTGAAGAAAAACAGACACCAAGAAAACGCGCCAGCTACTCTTGCAATCGGTCACCCATGGTTTCTATGGAGTCTGGAAAAACATGGAAAAAAATTGGTAATTTTCCAACCTCGAAAAGTCTGGTAAAATGTGTTTTGGTCTGTTAGTATGGAAATGGAAAATAATTTTCCAGCTTGATCTTGATCTTTTGACATACACTTTCATAATATTTTATGCAAGACTGATAAAATTTTATTATATTTTGTTAAGTATTATAGTGCCCGCATTTGACCTGGGTAGGTCATTCGGAAAAAGTCTGGAAATGTATATTCAAAATTGCGTAGGAATCCTGATCACCGTAATACAAGAATAGTGAAGATTTGTAAAAAGCATCAGAGCTTTTAAGTTATCGGATGAAAATTTTATGATTCACATCGGTGAAAAAAAGCCATACAGATACTTTCTAAACGCCGCAACACTTCTGACATAATGGTTAACAAGTCACCTTTTATGTTTAGCTTCTGGCGAGAGCTACTGTAGTAACTTATCGGCTTGACTTTTCTAGATTTTATCTATTAAATCTCAACTACAACGAACGCAGTTCGTTGCGACAAACAATAAAAGACACGCCCTGGACTCAGTTACTACTCGTTTAACGAGGTTCACTGTTACGGAATGCGCGCGTTTATCGAATGCAAGGCTGTGGGCACAGCACGCAGGAAGAGAAACGCACGAACATCGCAACACGATACGACCAGTCCTCTCCCTTTTAGAGATTTTGTCCCTAGATTGGAACTTTTAACCCTTTTTAGGGACTTACAGATTTTTAGGGATATTCGGCAACGTTTGAAAATGTGTAAAATGAATTTTGCAAATCATGTTTGGTTCTGCTACCTGCTCAGGAATCCATAAAATGCTTATGAGACAGCAAAAGAAGGATGTAATGCGATCCAAATTTTTATTACGTTTTCCTGGGACACGTGACATCCGTTATTTCCAGACCAAATTGTTTTTGACTTCCCGGCCTCCATTTTTAATTACTTTCACAACAAAATCGTATCTGCGCAGCGAAAAACATACATAGCATACAAATTTTATGCACTGTGCTCCCAAAAAGGTGAATTTTTAGAGGGGAATTTTTGTTTGTGCGTAAAAAACGTCATGCGCGCTTTAGATCCGTTTTCTTCATATCAAGTCATGATGTAGAAAGACTCTTCACATATAAGGTTTCTGAGGTCATTTTTGCCCGAACATGTTTTGGACATTGAAATGCTAAGGTAGTAAGGTGCACAAAGTTTGCTACACACCAGGTGCACCTGGGTAGTATTGCATCCCAATGTTCTATATACAGGCTTTTAGGGACATTTTTGTAAAATAATTCTGACATTCTATTTGTCTCTGAAAATCAGGAAAATTCATGGAAACACAGGTTTCTAACATTTCTCTTAGTATGTGAAATCAACAAAAAACAAGCTCCCGGGTAGTGGACCCACTGGGATTCTGAGCAGCACTGATGGCGCTCCTACCTTATGCTGCACCACCACAGATTTAAGGATTTTTTAGTATTGTTCTTGGGATTTTTTAAGTTGCATTTATGAGAGCCCTGGGTACGACCCATCATAGCTTCTTTATGGCCATGTGTACTAAATATGTTGCTGCAGCCCTGGCCACATATTTGCGAACAGTTGTGGAGATACTACAATGAGTATAACGGTGCTAGCAAAGAGTTGCCATAGGGAAGTCTTTATCAGCAACTTGTAAGCCAGACCTCCATAACATCAGTTCTGTTTCTGATTTTTTAAGCCAGTCATCGTTTCAAAACCCTGTTAACGACAACACCACCTGAAAATGGCATCCTGTTTTCTTACCAGTAAAGAAGTCATCTACTTCATAAATCACTCTGGGCCAGTGGTTCTCAAACGGGTGCCACTTGGCTCACCAACGGAGAAATTTTTTAAAGAAGGAAAAAGCTGTGGAAAAAACTGCTTTTCCTGGGAGGAAAAGCTGTGGATGAAAAAACCGTAAGTTTTTACTATTTGTTCAACACATAAAAACTGCAGAACGAGGTTGGTTTATATCGGAATGTCTACAGCAGGCAAGGACAAGCTGCTTTACTGCGGTGACTGACGTTATAAGAGAGTCTGTTCGGTAACTAGTTCATAATCTTCTATTGTTTCTTCATAGTAGGCATTGTGAAACTTTCGCAGTTGTATTTTTTGTGATTTTTGTTGGGGAGGAATTGACAGCGTTTGGATTTTTTAAGGGGGGATATGAAAAAACTTTAAGAACCACTGCTCGAGGCAGATAAACAGATTTTCAAAATCACTCAGAAACTGGAAACAAAAAGATTATAAGTGAACAATACCCTACGTGGTAGCTAGCACAAATTTCTCTTCACTCTGTTGTTCTTTAATCCATTTCAACTAGAAGTTGAATAGATGTTGATAAGCATCATTGTGACATCTCCCTAACCGTAATCACTATGGTTAAAAGCAAAGACGTTGTTGCTTGAAATGAGAAACTAAATTTAAAAGTATAATTGTCTGTTCAATACATCTTACGCTACAATTTCTTCAGACAGTAGGCTTGCAAAGCAGTGTAGATATTGAACAGATGAATGTTCCTTGGCAGTTTCCTTTGCGGAAAGCAAAAGAGCAGCTCTGAACGATATGCGCCAGGACTTTAAGGCTAAGTCTACTTAGAAGTTTAGACTTACTGTTGACTTTGACCAGCTTGGGACACTAAGCGGGGCGAAGAGTTTTTTGAGAGGGGCCCAAATTTTTTAAATTATGTCCAACACATTTTTTCAGGGGAGGGGAATTTTTTTCAAAGGGCTTCGCCCCCTAATGACGGGCGTGGTTCACCGTTTAACCAAGAGAACGTAGTTATGGGATCAATCTAACTATTGGCCTGTTAGAGAAAATTAAAATTTTATAAAAGCCATAGTCTGGCTCCGGTAAAAACTGAAAATTTCACTCCTGCTCGGAGTTTTTATTCAAATTCCGACTTTTGGGTCCTGCTCTGGCAAAAATTAAACTTCGGCCGCAGTCCACTACGTCACCGTGATCACCTCTGATCCATACCCAGTGCAAATCTGGTCAAGCAGAAGTTATCCGAATCCGTCACAATTCTGGAAGGTTACAAGAATAAATCCAAATCCATGTACATCTCTGGTGTTATGTTCTGGCATGTGAAGGGAAGGAGGTATATTTGTTGCAGCAGGGTTAGGCTGGAATTGTGGAATTAACTGAGAACAATGACATATATATGTGTTATATGTCATTGCTGAGAATGAAGTAAAATGAAATCTAAACAACTGCTTTCGTGAAAAGCTTAGATCTTGTAACCTGGAAACAAAAGTGCTGAAGCAACATTCGGCACCACTTTATAGCCAGTTGTGCGCCATTTTTGCCTCCTTGGACAACAATATCCGGTGACAAAGCATATGCGAAATTTCAGATTTCATTTGACTCGAGCTTGCAAAGCAACGATTCGAAGTGGCTTGACACATATGACTCGGGCACATCACTGGTCAAAATGGTGTCCGTTCGTAACAGACCCGTTATGAACATTATCCGTTATGAACGTAATGTTACGAACAGATGCTTTGAAAGGTGACCGTCAAAAATTTTAAACCCCATCTTGTGCTACATAATAATGTGCTTAGTACATTGAAATGCCACCCAGCACTGTTTTCATAGTTTTGGATTCAAAGGCACTGGCTCCAGGCCAGTGACGCCGGAGAAGCGGTCAGGCAGGAAGAGTTAAGGGCAATGGACAGGCAGAAAGAGTTAAGGGCAATGGAAACTTACAAAAAACAAAAAAATCGTTACCAATATGCTTGCTTCTGTTCTGCAACAATGTTGACTCAAATACAAACAGAAATTGTAGAAAACCAATCTAAAATTTCCGGGTGCGCGATTAGCTGCAACAATTTTGTTTCAATTCGATCTTGATAAACCATGAAGTAACTTTTACCAAAAAGGCACCACCGCCCCGTTCCCCCCCTTTTGAAAGGACAGGGGTTAATGCCCGCGTCATGCCTTCGCTCTCCGGCGTCCCTGGTCCAGGCTAAGGGCCTGTTCTGCACTTAATGTGTTCTTGCTGTCGACACAAACTACACCGACGTGATGAGGCAAGGGGAGCACCATTCTCCAGGCGACGAATTACTGCGCTAGGCGCAGTAAACTCCCAACAATGTCACAACTCACAAGTACTTTCTTCAATACAGTAAATTTGCTTCCGAAAGAGCGCAGGTTCGACCACGGGGGAGCCAAACTTGCTCTTTGCCCCGGGCGCCATCTGACCTCGTTATACCCCTGACAAACTGGTCAACTCATAGAAAAAGTGTTACAAGCTGCCCTGTTTTTCAAAAAATGTGAAATGAACTTTTTTCAACATGCGTTTACACTGTCGCAAACCGAAACTGTCTTTTGCCGACCTTTTGCTTTAAATTGAAACACAAATTATTCCAAGACTGAGCATTTATTTTCACTCAAGGCCCATAAAAAATATCCAAGATGCATTAGCGCTTTCTCCGCAATGGGTGCACACACACACACCACACTAGTTCAACGTAAATGAATAACGTGTGAGCGGGTAATACGACAAGCGGCGTCGTTATGAGTGAAGGCACCGACATGGTTTCTGTCGTTGTGTCACAACGCCTGAGGGCTTTCAACAAATGACGTCACGTTCTTCACAAATATTCTTTACTCTCTCCCACGAAACATGTACAAACGAACATTGCAATCTTCCAGAACAAATTTTCGACATTGTGGAGAAATTCACGCCATCCACGTTTCCTACGATCTGCTCCTTTCCCGGTGCGCGAAGAAACATTGGATGTATGGGCGTCGGAAGGTGGGGGCTTGCTCCCCTGGATTTCGAAAATTTCAGTAAAGAAAGGTTGTTTTGTTAGTTTCAAGTGAGAAAAAACAAATTTCACCACTTTTGCCCCCCTCTAGAAAGTTTGGAAAAAATCCTTTCGACGCCCATGATTGGATGCATCACGACACCTATTCCATGGATGGAACATGAGGAAAGAAAAACTGTATGTGGTATTCTGGTAACGGCAAGAAACTCAGAAAATTGCTGTTAAAGACTGTTAAGGCTTTATCGGCGTGGCCTCGTTTATTTGTACAAAAGTTCTGGCGAGAGCAACACGCTCTTGCATTGAAACGCAATGCAGTGCGTTTCTTGCCTCTACCAAAACTTGCGAAACGTGCAGTCAAATCGCATTAACCAAGCACAAGCATATGCAAAGGAAATTACCATCTTGGTTTCTTGTCGGAAGCACGACTAGCAAGTTGTGAAGCGACATGATATTTCACTGCCGCAACAACCCCGGTTATCTTCCTTCATCAATGGCAAGGTCAGCGGTGTGTCATAGCAAGACAGCTCAAGGACACACCTCCAGGTCTAACGTGGCTCTCAGCAAGGAAAATCGTAACCTTGTGACTCGAATTTGATGCGGCAAACATCCGTTTGCCGAGTCTGCCTTTATGAATAATGCATTGACAAAGTGCTAATATGGGCTGTCCAGTTGGAGGTACCTTGGGAACCGTCTGAGAGCTTGACGAAATGAGTTGCCCAACGACCTCTCGAAAAACTGTAATTACTAATAAACGAATGAACAAGAAAAACGATACTGGATGCACAGTACCTTGGAAAGTTTATCTCAACTTGACTGGGGCGAATCGACTTCAACATAATCGCACTTGCAACTGAACTTTCCATTTTACACGTAAAATATCAAATACACAAAGCACGTCTCTTACGAACAGTACACAGTACGTATGCTCCGACTCGCTCATACTATGCATCGTCAATTCGTCACAGTGGTGGGATTTTTTGTATTCAAAAATGTGAACTCATGCATCACCAGTTGCGGTGACTGTTCTTTCAACCAGTTCGACGTTTCGAGCCTTGTTGAAAAAAGGTATGAGCATAGCAATGTATACTTCAAACAACTTAACCTTTCACACACAAAGATCCAATTTTGGGCTCCTTAGAACAAATCCGAACGCACAGCGATACTATCACTACGACAATCTTTTTCAACCGGTGAGCCATGGCCCAGTTGTAGGCCATGACGCTTTTGCAGTAAGCCACCAAGCTTGGAATAAATCAGAATGAAAGCATTATGAGACTTGCATAATGCATAATGATGTCATCATGATCAAATAAGATAGACAAGTTGCAAAAAAATTCGACCTACATGTTAGGTTTGTGACATAACTTCTACTTAACAATGCTAGGTGAAGCTGTATTTATGAGAACAGCTTCTTCTTTCTTTTGAACGAGTTCTTCTTTTATCCACTGCTTGGCCGCACTAGATCTCGGGGCAGGTGTTGAGCAGCCATTCGATTGTCTTATCGTCCAGAACCGCCAGGCCATGCAGTCCATGGGGAGG
>JGI24022J15233_10006926_pt1 | contig 12394 bp, 6 predicted proteins | sample Ectturendosymbi2_FD_15233 | JGI IMG/M metagenome (IMG submission 15233)
TACACTCTAGTATTCATATCATAAATTCTCTTCTCGCAGCTAACTGTATGTGCATTTGACGAGTAAGCACATTCTCGACTAGCGGAAAAAACAAACGGGAACCTTGCGAATAAGCGAAAACGTAACTTTTACAAACGATGACGTCATGAATTACGTCATAGGAGCCCTCCAGAAAAAAATTGCCCCGGGCCCCCTACCCTTTAATCCGGCTCTGGGGCCACGACGTTCTGTTGAAAGTGACAAGTAGGCCACAGCCTAAAAAAGGTTGGGAACCGCTGATCTAAGCGCAGTATGAACGAAGTATCTAACGCAGTATACGCGAAGCAATCATCTAAGCACAATAATACGAAGCATCCAAACGCAAGGTTTCACGTTTGGAAACGCAAAAATGGCTTGCTGGTCCAACATCTCCCCTATACGAAAGAAGAAGCCAATATACTGATACAAATAAGTACCAAGTGAGTGGACTTCTTTCGTATGAAAATAAGCTTAAAATGCGCCTACGTTTGTTCAAAAGTGCGCATTTGGCTTCATGTTGAAACCAGGGCTGTAGAGCCAGAACTCAAATTTCAGGCTCCAGCTCTGGCTCCAACTCCAGGCGTCTAAAGTTTTTGGCTCCAGCTCCGGTTCCAAAATGATTTGGTCGATTAAAATTGAAAAACATTGCATTATTTGTACAACCAGCTTGCCCTAAAAACTAGGGCTGTGGAAACGAAACTTAAATTTCAGGTTCCACTCCAGCTCCGGCTTCACCATCTAAAAGCTTTTGGCTCCGGCTCCGGCTCCGACTCCAGCTATACAAAATTACTTTGGCTCCAGCTCCACAGCCTTGGTTGAAACCACTTGTGCACGTAAGTAGCTCTGGTGTTCACCATGGTTTTATATGTTGTGAAATCCCTGTAGTAGCAGCAAAATATCCCCCTCGTGCCCGCCCTTTTTCAAATGCCAAGTGATTTGTTAAAGTAAGATGTTGCATTGTTTACCGCAAACAGGGCGATTCAAAAAAACAAATGCCCTCAGAGCATAGCTGAGTATTCCCAAGCTTGCAGTTGGGAGACTGAAAGAAACCCTTCGGTTGTCTAGCTGATGCCCCCAATCGCAAAATTTGGAGAAGAGTTTAATTTTCATATATGCCATTAAATGTCATTTAGCACAAAAAATTAGGAATTAGCAACTTAATATTTAAACAGCGTTTGTTTCAGCTATGGGCCACATGCAATACTTGTAAGTCCAATCTTAAAAAAAACCTTAGCATTACAATTAAGAGAAGCATGAAAAGTAGGCAATAACACGAGCTATACTCCACAATAACCACATTCATCCACACGAAAGAAGCACGCAGGAAAAGAAATAAACAAAACGAATCAAGAAAGCGAGAAAACGACCAAGGAAAATTCACGAAGGCAAAAACAGCAAGAGATTCCAGTGGAAAATTTCAACAACAATATTTTCTTAAAAGCTAACCATTACTTCTCAGAAGTGAATCAAATGTATAGAAAATTTAATACTTTGATAGCGATGATTCACACAGATTTTCATTATCATTGTTATATCGGCTCAGACGCATAAAACACAAGTTAGAAGAACACAAGGGTACAAAAATGCTCAGCCTATACACATTATTTGTTATTTCGTACACGTAGGCTGATGAACAAACACTAAAGCAACACACCAGGCCGGTCGTTGTCATACAGAAGCGTTATACAATATGGGAGAAAAATTGAGATTTCTTACAAGCACCAGACAACTGAAGTGAGCGGATAAAAATTTTGGATGTGACGCACATCGATGAACAAAAGCATACAACTATTTTCTAATCAAGGCGTCAGATGCCCTCACGAAATAGATAACTTGATTTGGGCGAACACGTAGTCTATCAACATTAGATTTGCTTGAAATTTTGTTTACAACAAGCATTTTCTTGAGCTCTCACCAGAGCCCATTGTCAGTTCTTAAAATGCAGTGAATGCTGCCATGCTGGCGCTTAGCCCCGGACCACTCTGTGAGCTTGTAGGACTCCGCCAGACCCGCATTTACATTTGACAAGGTTTGGTTGCAAAAAGTCATAATTTTAGGCATCATATGTTCTAACCCACCCATCAAGTACTAGAAAACGGGAAGCATTCCGTCTTTCGCTCATGTCACAGAGTTATCTGGTTCTTCAGTTGACACATTAAAACCCTAACTATTTCTATGAGCAAACATCCTTCTGATGCAAGATAAGAATCCTACAAAACTGTACAACAAGGTCTGCTACAAGCGTTATTACAAACATGCATCATGACCTTTCTTAATGCTTGTGGTCCAGTATTTCACGTTACACCTACGACACCTATACACTGTTAGACAATACCTGCTGCAAAGTGGGAAAAGCCACCTACGAAAAGCTTCGGTTTCTGCCATGCATTTTGTAATTTTCGCTTACCATTGCAACAGTCATATTTTAAAATCTATTTCAACAAAGATTATTACAAAAGACATTCGACTTCGTTGAGAGAATGCAAAGCAACGTACCGGAGAAGAAACAAATTTAGCAATGATTTATTAGGTAAAAACTACGGTAAAAACGAACATGCAGTATATGAATTAACAACATGGTTTATTTGCAAAGTGCATTGGGAACACATCCCTGACGGAGTTGGGCGCAACAACGAAAAAAATATCGTCATGAAATTTTTCTTTGAAAAAATATTTTCGCAAAATTTCTTTGAGATAACATTTCTTTCAGTTTCAAACAATTTGTCAGTTAAAATAAATTTTTCAAAAACCATCTTTTTACATGGCGCAAACGGGTCACCATATAAGTGCGTTAAACTCAGCAAAACAAAATGGCCAATTACACAATGGTCTGCATGGAATCTGAGGGGCAGGTGTGGAAAGCGGACCGTACGTTTCTAAAAGAAGAAAAACTTCGAAACACGTGATGCAACGACGTTGTGGAGTTCGCACAAAAGATCAACGCTATAGCAAGCTCACTACAAGAACTCATACCCGTTGAAAAGTGACAAAAATATTGAATGTTCAAGTTATTTGAAAATGATAAGTCGTACATTAAATAAATTATGGAGGATGTGCGATAATTTATCTTGTAATTATATGTCCGAAAGCATATAAAAGAAATTTGAAACTTTCAGCCTATATGCTCCCTTATTCGTATCGCAGTTCATTACTCTCAGTTACTGTTGCAACGTTTACTTTTCCAGCAATATCCAATAACTTTGTGGGGTCAGAGTTTCAAATTATTCGGTGTCTGCATCGTACCGCTCCTCTATATCAGCTCGAGTGTCTAGATAGCTGGTCCTAAACTGCGGCTTTGGAATCCATCTCTCTTCCTGTGATGGTGGCAAACGAATTGAAGAATCACGCGGTTTCTCCAAGCACTTTTTGTTTGAAGTTGGCCTACCAGCTGCTCCGCCGAAGCCACTGCGGCGCCTTGACCTACGAGAATTTCTTTCCGCAGGTGGTCGACGCTGCTCATCCGTTGAAACTTTTGACTTCGTGTTTTCTCGTCGACATTTGCAAGCTGCTTTCATTCCACTGCGGAAAATCATTGAAAATTTGTACAGCATAAAAAATGGACATAGTGATCCGACTACATGCAGAAGAAGAAAAACCAGGGACATGTCAAGTGTCGTCTGTGACAAGCTGTTGTAGTGGTTTTGGCGAAACGTAGCTGAGGTTGTCGCGATAGAGTGTGATAGTATGCCGGTTTTAGAGTTGTAACTGCTGTTGCCAGGAATAACTGGCATAATGCCCATGTTGTCTGGTGATGTAGAACGCATCGAGTCTACGACGGTAGAACTTGTGCTATCGTTTCCCAGGTTTGACAGTACATCTAAAGCTGAGAGCAACAGCAACGGAGACACCAACATAGTGTTTACCGTACAAGTGACCAGGTTGGCTTTTGTTTCAGAAAGCTCACCGAAAAACGATTGCGCACTATCAACTGGTACTGACAGTGGAGTCGATGCAAGATCCGGCACATTCATGGGCACCGAACTTGTATTAAAACGTTTAAAAGTTGGATGCCTCAACAAATCCGGTGGTAAAGGAATAGAAGTGGTTATGGGCGATTTTGTATTATTGTCCTGGTGCAGTTGTATGCAGTCGGTAGCCGCGTTGAATAAATCCGTCTTCTGACAATTGGCAGACACTTGCGCGCTGTGCTCAAGTTTGTGAGAATATTCAGCGTTTGAATGGGTTATGCTGTTTACTTGTGCGCTGTGAGTAGCCATATTCTGCAAAGTTGCGCTTTCGACGAATTTTGAAGATTCGTTTTCTGTCGGTGTTTTCGCAGAGGATTTTCTTCTTCCGTGGTGCTGTTTGGCAAAATAAGCTTGAGCTTGTCCGTCTTCAAAAGAATCCAGGTTTGCTGCAGCCGATTTTCTTTTTCGCCAGATTACAGTGGTCAGTGCCACAGCAAACACAAGACAGACAGTGGGGACATATAACAAAAATATGTACATAATGGCTATCGAACGCTTCCCCTGGCCAGAGACACTTATATAACTACGGTAAGAGTTAAAAATGACCGTTTCATTCCAGTGAATATTTCCATAGAGCAGGAACTGTACGCCTGGTAGCACAACGCTTAAAACCGCCAGTGCACCACTTGTAAACCACGCCGCTATTAGAAACATCGTGATTGGCAAACGACGAAGATGTTTGGCGGCAGTTTTAGACCATTTTTTGCTTCTTCCTTTGCTTGCGTTTGACTGCCCCTCTCCCACTAGATGAGAGATCTTAGCCAAATACTCGGCAGGGTTGATGCGCAAAATCGTAATCCATCTCTCTAGTACCACACCCAGTAGGTTGTAAATGGTTGATGCCACTGACAAGTGCCAGAATGTGCCTGAGACTGATATCAATACGAATAGTTTTTCTTGAGAGTTGCTGGCAACATTTAGGCCTAGAGGCATTGAAAATACTCCGTAGGCAGAAACGGCTACAGTAGGAATGACCAATACACTCGAAATGATTCCGGACAATCCCAACGAAAACCGCAAAGCTCTTTGCATCTGTGAAAAAATATGGTATTTTGTTTGTTAACAACTTATATCAAAACTATTTGAAGGTTTAATGGCAAAAAAAATTTCACGCATGCCTCGAATACCGATAGCTCATAGTAGGATATGGGAGCAGTGGCGTAGGAGCACAGCCTGCCGCCCCTGGCCCTAGCAGAAAATTCCGCCCCCTGGTGGGGACAGTGGTGTGATATTTATGACGTCATCGTGCTCAGTCAACCATGGTATGATCTTTTGTTTTGTTTTTGAAAACCTTTTTGCAAGAACATTCGCCAAATTTAGCGTAAATTGTCGATTGCTTAACCTCTCCGAACACCATGCCGGGGCCCAATACACAGCTGCCGCTGGTAATAACTACATGATGATATCACCATAGCAGCAGAGTATTCGAACAGCTATACAACTAACAACTATTATAAACAGCACAGAAAACCTCCTTAAGTTGGACTGTTTCAAACTAAAATATAAGATTATGAGGCTTACAACAAATTCAGATAGATGAACGTAAAAAACAAGAATTTTGTCACATGTACTCAACAATTAGTATTTTCGAACAAATACAAGATTTGTAGTGGACGGGAGTTGGTGTGACCGAAGTCCCCATCACTCGACTCCCAGGACAGTCAAACTAAAATTTTCAAAACGAATGACAGGAAACCGGAATGCAAACAAAAATGAAGAAATTAACGAAGGGGAAATGCAACTAGAAAGAAAATCACCAATGATAATTATCTACATTGAGACAATTGACCGGAATACTTGAGCACAACAACTGTAGTCCTAATGGTTTTGCGAAAAAGAAATTATTTTCGCGCGTATGTCAATAGACAAGAAACGCGGTAGGCTGCACCAGTCCTAAGCCAAACAAATTCTGCAGCCTAAAGACAGCTCCCATATTCAACAAAAACATTACCAGAAACGCACTCTACCATGCAAAGGTCGGACAGTCACATCTGCACACACACAGCAGGCGCATTCAGTCAGAATATGAAAGATATCGCATGAGAAACACACTACGCTCTGCCGGCCGAAGTTTCAGCCAGCTAATGCTGCATTTTATCAGCACAAGGCATAACCGCCTCATCAATCCTGACGCTAACACTCCGATCATAATATTTCGTTCTTACTCAAGCTGAAGTCGTCGAGCCTTTGACGAAGCAAAATCAGAGACTTCATCTCCAACATCAAGCTTTTCGATAAATTCACTTTCGATGGAAAGAATTGTCAAAGCCGATAACCGACCTTCCCCATATAGAGCGCAAATAGGATTTTATCTATTTGAGTTTAGAGAAACTCCTCTCGCAAATGGCAATGGAAACACCAATGGTAAGATAAAGTTGAAGGCACAAATATAAATACGGAGTCGAGTCAAGTAGACGACAATTTGTTAGCCATTGTAAAACGTCAATCGCAGTAGCAATGCGTTCAAAAGTATACCGCTGCTTCGTACGAGTCGTTTAAATCTATCAATTTCCACAATCAACTCCGAAAAGTCAATTTCTTCTTCATATGCTATTAAGAGCATTCAAACAAGTCTCGTGGTTTTGTTTTGCAGATGCTCGTGTGAGTTCAAAAATGCAAACATATCATTCAACTGAGTAATTCCGTTGAATCTTTTTTCCGCTTCAATCTTATGTCTGTCCAAAGCTTCAAACATACATCGTTTCACCTCTTCAACAGCAGTTAGACCTGCGACTTCCGCGTTTTCTCCAACCATTCTCTTTTTCCTACGCACTCTCTGTTCTTCAACAGGAACATCTTGCTCTTTACATACTGTATTTTTAACGCGGCATCAATGGACCAGATCATCTCGTTTTTCAGTTAAAAAATCGACAAACGCTTTCAGGTTGTGGGAACATTGCGACAACGACAGGCCTTTTTGCTGCAGTTTAGTTTGAGCTTCATGTGATTCTTGGAGAATAACTTTCCAAAATGTTATAAATATCTAAACTTACAAGGTATGGTTGACCTGCTACTTGCTGTAGCAAATGTTACTGCGATTAGTTGGGTGAAATTAAGCTCATTTGGACGACATAAGACTAAAAACAATTGGTACACAATGTTTTTCATTACTGGCTGCGCAGCGTTGCAACACAGCACTTACATTTTCTCAGCAAAACCTGCGTACATTAAACGCCCTTGGATAAACAGCCTTTTAGTCACCTATTAAAGTGACTCCACCGGGTAAGCGAAAGTATTAAGCAATTTCCCTTTCCTATCAATAAAACACAAAACAATAGCTTAACTACTGCAGAGCTTTCTGATTAACTGCGGCAATTAGTTGCTTTACTGCTTTAAAAACCCAGCTGCAACTGTTGTGGCTGAACCTTGACCAACTAACGATGCTGGAGCTTACTACAGTAGACCAATGTTGCCAACTCTTCTTACAACGAATATACCAAATCTAGTCTAAACATATACCAAATTTATATCTGTATTGAAAACTAACAATTTAATGCTATTTTTTCAATGCCTTTTTATTGCTTCGTGTAGATCATCAATTAACAGTTGCTGTTGAGCAATGAGAGATGCTGCAAGCTCAATTTCTACTTTCTTAACTTTAGCAGTGACAGATTTATTAATCACTGGAAAATTCATCCTTCCAACACCTGCAAATACATTTTCATTTCTTTTGTGGTCCAATCAGCACATCATTATGCTCTATAATAACTGGAAATTATCTTTTTGCACAGCAGAAGGGATACTGACATCAGCAGAATGTTGCTTTGCAAGCCACGCATGCTCTACCAGTCACTCTGCTAAATCTTCTGCCACTCTGCGTATGCAGATTTTCCACATTTGGATGCATTGGCTGACTAAAAGCGCATACCTAGAGCTAAGTTCTGTTTTTTTATAACTTCTCAGCTCTCTTTCCATCTCTTTTTCCGCTTACCCAAAGTGCATGCTTAGTCCCATGTCAAGCAAAATCACCAAATTTTTTTATATGGTTTCAACACCACTGTCGGTTTTTCTGTTTCCGCTTTGCAATAAACCAAATAAATTGATTTAAAATCTCAACTAAACCCTCTGACAAAAATGTACCAAATATATACCAAATTTTTCATATACCAAATGAAAAACTTACAATCTACCAAGCACTTCGAAAATTTGAAAAGTTTCGTATATATATACACCAGTTGGTTGTTGGCAACACTGGAGTAGACGCGTTTCGAGTAGATTTCCGAAATAGCGGCCGTTGTTACACAATAATATTGAGAGACAGGTAGCGACAAACCGGTGGCGAGCATAAGATGGCTGGAACCACGGCGCTAGTAATATCGGCTGTGTCGCCCTCATTAGCCAAAGAAGATTTTCGTGGGGCGTGGGACTTAGCTGATGAAAGAAAGCTTAAATTTTAATCAGTCTGAATAATTTCCTTAGCTGTTTTCAATTATCTCTGCTTACAATAGGCGACTAGATTTTGCCGCCCCCTGGAAGGTGCCGCCCCTGGCTGTCGCCAGAGTAGCCAGTGGGTTGCTACGCCATTGTATGGGAGTGCAAGTGGTGCGATCGCACCGCCACATCTAAAAAGTTGACGGAAATCGGGAAAAAGTTGGCAAAAGTCAGGCAAAAGTTTTGAAGAACTTTCAAAATTATCTTGCAAATCTGAGAGATTAATTACATATTTTCACCATACTTTAATGTAAAAAATATAAATTTCCGTTATTGCTAACTGTTCTTGAAAAGTGCATGCAGCAGTAATACCCAACTTGTGTTGTCAGTTTGAATAGAATTGTGCTGCGATGCCGGTTTGATTTAGTTTTCGCCTCGGGAAAATATCCGAAAATCAGGCAAAAATGTTTGGCACCCCCAAATATTTTCGTTCCCCTACAGAGAGACATTTTATAGGATTCGGCTAGCTGTAAAAAGTTTATCATCGAAAAAACGTGAAATATGAAGCCCTGCGTTAGACTGGTTCTGAACGTCTTTGACGTATCAGAATATAGCGTTTCTCAGGAACAACAAAACTTCTTTGTAAAAGAAATACATGCACGCGAAGGTTTTCGGGTATGTTGTTGAACACCTAAGCAGTTGGAAGTATAATAATATAAGACAAGTAAACTTGAACGTTGAAATGCTGCTCTTGTAAAACACATCCAAAAGTTTTAAGGTTTCCTCGTTTCCACAAAAAATGAATACCTGCAAAGCATGGGCGTCGGAAGAATTTTTTGCAAGGAGCTAAAAGTGATGTAATTTCATTTTATCAACTTGAAACTAATAGAAAAATATTTTTATACTAGAAAGCTAATACGAAAATATCAAATTTCAAAATACAGGGACCAAGACCTCCTTGTCCCCCTTCCGACACCCATGCAGGAAATATGTTCTCCAACTTACTGCGGTCTGGTTACAATTTAGGCTGTGTGAGGTACAATCTACACGAACGCAGATCTTAAGAAACAAAGAATGACTGTTGAACAGCTCTAAACCAAGCACAAAAAATGAACAAAAAAATTTGGGCTGATCCCAGAATCTTACCGGAATGTTTACAGATACATGGCACAAGCCATTTAAAACATAACTTTATTTTTAAACACAAGCATGTTCAGAGTTTTGTCGCGATCAAGTTAATGTGTCTGATCGAATTAACCATGTAGTTCTATAGGACAATGTTTAACAAAATGATTCTCCAAATATTTTTTCGACAAATCCTGGACTGAAGAAAAGCACCAAAATGTTTTTAAATAGGCATGAGACTTACCCAAACTGAATTTTTGTAGCGAAGTAAACGCTTTTCTGAAGGTGGATCAGATTTGGTGTACCGCTTGACACGCACTCCGGAAAATGCTGCAAGCATGGTCAAGATATTGACCACCACGCTAGCTATAGCAACACAAGCAAATACCGCCCCTAAAGTCACGGTTGCGGTTTTACACCCTGGAGAAACAGCCCTCCAAACCGTTTCAGGTCTGTCGACATTTTTTGAATCTGACAGTGTAGAGAAAACCGACGAGCAGAAAGGCAAACGATAAACAGTTCGAACTTGTGTCATCCCTTTAGGACCAAGGAGTATCCACTCACTCAGCATGAAAAGCTTTCAGCAACACGAATGTTCTGTGAATCAAGATAAAGTTCTTTTACTGAAAGTATATTTCTGGTGTTCATAAGTATAAAGAAATTACCACAAAACTAGTTTCTATAGAGTTACATTAGAACACCGAAAACTCATTGAAAACATCTTAGGATGTTTTCGTTTTCAAATGCAGTACTTCCACCCGTGCGACCATTTGCTTTTTAACTTTCCTGAATCTTTATATAATTGCTTTTGTTGTCTCAAGCAATGATGCTTTGTTTTTCCGAAGACTGCTGTTTATCGTCTTTTGAGGTTCTCTAAAATGCTTATCGAAAGTCGCTTTCGTCACCCATCTTGTTTTTTCTCAGTGCTTCCTTTCAGCTGTTTTCTCTTTGTCTATATTTTCGAGTGGTGCTAAATGAACATCATCAGTCTGCCAATAAGCCACTTTCTTTTTGTTTGTATAAATGACTACTTTTAATCTCCTGTGTTCAAGATTCAGCGAAGTGAACAATGATTGGGAAACAGTATCTGTTACTATCATTTAGTTGCGATGGTATCGCTTCACAAGTGATGTCGCGAACCGAATCAGTGACTAGATTTGATCCGTGTTTTCTAATAAGTCGAGCATTTTTCGAAATACGTAGGCGCGAATGCATATGTGTTTCCTGACTTTTTCTTGCATCTCTATGGCCTGACTTGAAATCAAACTAGCTTGTTACGTAATTTTTTTTGCATAGGATCAAATAATGAGACCTATGTTTTTGTGTATCCAGTTGTTGTGACTTAAGCTGTTTCTCAGTGCTTACCTGCGAGATTTTTGCAGATAAGATAATTAAGCTTTCTTGTTTCACATCCTTAGCTATACTCTGTCGAAACGGTGTGTTGTTTTCGATATGCATCTGAAACAGTGCTGCTGATGAACAGCTTGCCTGCAAAAGCATTCTTATCGGCAATCTAGATCATGCTTTATTGGACCCAAAAATGTCGAACCGCAGAAATAGAGTGTCGCTTGTCCGGAAATGACAAACCGTGCTGTGTGTAAGCAGAATTCGTGCACAGAGAAGATCTGCGATGGGCTTCGTGTTCACATGATGAACTATTTATTAGTCACGGTTATTCCGCAGTGATGTATTCATATAAAACAGTAAGTAAACCCACACAAATGGCCTGAATGGACGGAAACTGTAGCACTGCGTATCTTTTCCATAAATTGTACAATATGTGCATTAGGTCGGTAATGTTTGACAAGACTGCATGCAAAAGACGCTGATTACGTTGCCCATAGAAACCTACAAAGTACATCTTAAATTTGCAACATCTGCTTGTGCTATCTCCTAACAAAACTGAAGAAACGATCTCAGTTAAATATTAAACGCAAAATTGCGGTCCTCTATGTAAGCAGTTTAACCCTGTCGCTTCAGATACACCTTGGAAATTGAGGAGCCCCCGGGTTAATAAGAATTAACAAATGCTGAATGGTCAATATGTTTCTATTATTGTAAGCATGGGCATCGGAAGGAAGTAGGGGGAGGCTTGCCCCCCTAGATTTTGAAAATTTCAGCACAAAAAGGTTGTTTTCTCAATTTCAAGTGGGAAAAAACAAATTTTACCACTTTTGGCTCCCCCTGGAAAAAATCCTTCCGACGCCCATGATTGCAAGGTACACTCTGAATGACAGAAACGTTTTTATAGAGAGGGGGAACTTTCTGCAAGCAGTCCAAAAGAAAAATTTTGAACTAATTCAGGCATACAACAAATTCACTAATCACGTGAACACGAAGCAAAGCAATGTAGCGTAAAAGGGTGTACTATAAATAACACCGACGAGTTTTCCCAGGAGCAGCAGAAATAGCTACTACGCTGTGATATAAGTTAGAGGGCTGTTATGTCAGCTGTTAAGCTATTCACAAACAAGTCGCCAACCTTGTGTCGAATCGCGACTAGGAAATACCTGAAATCACTCATTTCAGCAATGCAAAAACATTGAAGCATATATGAAACCACTACGGCAGTATGCTGAAGATGTGTATGCTTGTTTTCCGACTTCAGGTCATGGGACTGGATTCCTCGAGAAAAACGTTGGTGTATTTTTCAGAGTATGACGTTAACGGTCACTTGCTATTGGCCGTCAGGTCATCGTATTCCTGCACAGAAATTTGTGTTTGGGGCAATAGTATGTCGTCCAAACCGTTCGCCTTGAGTTCTGGAATCCGTCAAGGGTGTGTTATGTGCTTCTGTCACCACTCCTCTTCACAGCCTAAATTGGATAGGCACAGGACCGTCGCCAGCGGGGGGGCCAGTGGTGCCCGGCCTCCCCATTTGAAATCGGTGCCCCCATTTCACGTTTGGCCCT
>JGI24022J15233_10006927_pt1 | contig 12394 bp, 6 predicted proteins | sample Ectturendosymbi2_FD_15233 | JGI IMG/M metagenome (IMG submission 15233)
CCCAAAGCAGCTGCATCGGCTTAAGGCCGGCCCTGGCTTTAGAAAGTGAAAACAATTCACATGAAAGCGAACCACGAATTCCATCTTGACACAGTGATAAGTAAGCTGTTGATAGCCAACTAGTTTCATCAAAATATTTTTACTACAAAACACATAAAAATGAACCATCTTCCAACGGTTTGGTGACGACCGACTAATCCGTTTTTGTGGTAGCTTATGGACATTTTGTGATTGTGGTGTAACCATAACAATGTTATGCAACTACTATTACGAGTGTGCAGCGTGAACAGGGTGAGGACTATTCAATGCAATATGCAGTTAACAGAAGCGAGGTTTCGGCACCAGTTGCACCTAAGTAGCATAGCAGCGCCACAGATAGGTGTGCATCGGCGTGTACCTGACAGCAAGATGTAAGAATAGGCGTAAAACTTATTTTGCAGAACATTCCTAACAAAGTCGTTCATTTTGTTATTCACACCGAATTTTCCTCTGACTGATCCTCAAAATCTGACTTTTCAACCCTGCGTTGATTTATGACTGTCTTCTCATACGTGAAACACGCACTAACTCTACACCAAAAAGGATTCAGACAAATAGACAATGAGCAATATAATTCTCACACAGGTTCCTGCGCAGTCTACGTTCAAATTTTATATCATCATCACCTCAACGTAACTTAATCCTACGTTTATCATGTCAACTGCCAAATTCATCAAAGAAATCATCTAAATCTATTTTTCAGCTAGCACCTTTCAATTTGAAGTATATCAGTGTTACCCACTCTTTCACTGGTAATGGAATTTCTGGGAAATGTTTTCACTAATTTCACTTTTGAAAAATTTCTCTCGCATGAAGCACTGGTGACGGAGTTCCAGCTACCAGTAACAGTCAAGCGCAGCTTTTTTAGTAGTTATGAATGGCAAAAATTGTCGAGCAATATAGGCAGCTTTGACTCTTTCCGAAACAAATTGCTTGCCGAAAAAAACTGGGGGGGCCAAACGGGGGCCAAGGCCCACCCAGGCCCCCCCTTAGAATCGCCACTGTTTCCGGAAAATGGCATGCGCCCAGACTGTCGGCGCCCATGGCTCTATACAATATTTTGTTCGACCCAGTTTCTAATCCGTAGTTGCTGTGTTTGTGCAAGTCATGATTTACAGGAATATCTGACGGTCTGTAGCAATCTTTCACATCAGCGCGCTTCCTCGCACAAAACCTAATATTTTCAATTACTTGCAGCCAGGGGCGTGCGAAAGTCTGATCATGCGCGGGACGAATACTTGATCGCATACCCGTACCAAATTCTAGTATTGAGGAATGCGAGACATACGGACACAGCAAACTGCCTGTCCAGATCTTTGCCACGTGCAACAGGATTACCTCACAAAAACTTACCTCATGTTAGAATTACGAAGAAAAAAGATGTCCGAGTCTCGTACCACATTACGCAACAATAGCAAGGGACTTAAACGTTGTAGAATGTACATGCAAGAGCACTAAGGGCACTGAGTTTTGCACGGTATTCCTGACGTGAAAAAAGTGAAGTACGTTTCAGGAAAACGCTGGTGCTCTGCTCTAAAAACAGTACGTTTTTCAATGTATCGTACTTGGCGCCGAAGGTGTTTTAACAACTCCGCACAATGTTCTTTCTGAAAAATTTGCTGTATTATTTTGATCCTTTTACAACAATTGAAACAATTGAAAACGAAGAATATATCACCAAATGATATAGTCCTGCGACACAAATCGCATTGCCACTAAAGCAGACAAGACATCATCGAAGCATAAAGCGTTCTTTACTCATAAATCCAACTTTGAACAAGCAAATTTAAGAGGTCCTGGTTTTTGTTCGCTGTGCAGTCCGTATTGCTATTGACTGAAAGTACGATCCTCATGATTTCTTTGATTGCAGTGTATATTTCATAAACATAGGACCAATTTTTGACATCTGTTGCACAAAACCGATGTTTTTTTAATGAATTGATAAATAAAACAACGAATGATGAGCTTATGTAACGCTATGAATTCAAAGCGTTTCAGTGCGATCCAGCAAATCTTAACGTGGCAGTACAGAAAGTGGAAAGCAACATCCGGGCTACACAGCAACTTCGTAGATCAACAGATCAGCTACAAGGGCAGTTTGGCGACATCGCAAGACTGCAGCAGAAAATTTCGCAGTTCTTTAATTCAGCCGCGCGGAACAAGAAATTGATAAAATAGCAATTCAGCAACAGGGGATTGCTGGAACATTTAAGAAGTCCGCGTCCTTGAACGTGTATTTCGTGAAACTGCCGCCTGTCGCGAAAAGGTTATGTTCGTAAAAGGACACGCAATGTGGTGATTAAAGCTACTAACTTTTAATGACCACTATCAACATCTCTGTTCTTTAATCTATCTCTAAACATATTCTACAAAGCGAAGGCGTATCGACAATTTGCTGAACAACTATTTTCGCCTCTGTTATATTACAGTGGTGTAATCTTTTCAGTTCATTCATTCATTCATTCATTCGATCGTTTTCAAAACCGTGTTTTCTCTCAGGAGGGTCACGGAGAGACAACCCCAGAAACTCTCGAAATTAACCGCGGTTTTCAGCAATCTCTGATAGTTATCATGGTCCACACCATAAACACAAGATGGAATCGCGCCACCTGGTCATTGGTTGGCCTCTGGGGCGTGTCGCATTGGTGTATCCGGCAGAACTCACCTTGCAATCTTTTCGTGGGAATTTTGATCACGTGGCCGAACCATCGCAGCTGGGAACTCTCGTTGTGAAATAGCCTGTTTACATGGTACATTTCATTGTGGCCTAATTGTGGCTTTTGGTCGATTGTGGCTTTTATATTCTGCGTCACGCTTAAGAGTGTGGCTTTCTTAAGCGTGACACAGAAAATAGAGAGCCACAATCGACCAAAAGCCACAATTTGGCCACACTGAAATGTGCCATGTAAACAGGCTAAAAGTGGCTCGACGCCGCAGATTTACACATTTCACAGCAGAGCACTTTGTCGCGAAGCGTTACTACTCCTTGAACTCGCTGCTGCTTGTACTTAAATGACACTTTCGGTCATTACCCAGATTTCTGAAGATACATGCGGACATGGGCGTCGGAAGAAGGGTGCAGGAGACCTTGGCTCACTTGATTTTGAAATTTGACATTTTCTTATTGATTTTTTTAAGAGAAATGTTTTTCTCTTAGTTTTGAGTTGGTAAAATGAAGGCTAGCCCCGCAGGTGTAGGAGCAGGCAATTTTTGGGGGGTGCAAATGATATTTTACCCAAATTTTCCTAAATTTGCCCGAAAAACGTGTATGTTACAAAATTTCTCTATAAACATTTTCTGTTGCTGTTGATACATTATATTTTCCTCTACCAATTTACCATAGACTTGAAAATAGAAAATTTCGTCCAACTGAAAAAAGAACATTGTCAGAAGCCGGCTGGACCAGTAGTACTCATAAGCATCTGCCTCATAGTTTTGATTTGACGTTTCATTCACATCCCAGCTGTTTCTGTCAGAAAGAAACCTCACAACTAACTGAGGCAGGCCTAAAGCTGCTTCCTTCTCTGAAGAAAATGTGTTCATCCAAACACTTTAGTTAAAGTAAAAACAAAAGCTTTTCTGTACTTGCTTGGCATAGACTCCTGCACCCCCAGATTCTACACCACTAGTTGGCCCCAATGGAAAACTCCATTATTGGCCCCTCCCTGTTAAAATTCTTCCGACACCCATGTATGAGGACAGGAACAAAGGACATTTTAAAATCTGAAAGCTTAGCGGTGTTTGAAAGCTCTATTTTGCTATCACGGCAGGATGAAGCTCACGCATATATTGCATTTGCTGTGTCAACTTTTGCAGTTCAAATATTTATATGTGCAACCGGTAGTTGTTACAGGATGTATTGTCTCTTGCCAATAAGACCAACCCGATTAAAACCGTATCCATTCTTGCAGCAAGCAAATTAAGAATGAGCCGTTCGTTACCAGAGAAATATTCACCCAAGACCCCTCATGGTCGAGATCCAGGTGCTTGGTCTGGCGAGTCTGAGTGGCGGCCTAAGAGTTTCAACGCACCTTACAATAGGTAAGTGGCATAAATGTGGTGCTTAGAATAAGACGGTGTTTGCTCATTTAGTTTTGTTTTACCAAACTAAAGTAAAGTTAGAAGTAAGCAGATTAGATATTGCAGTAAAACTGGTAGGAGGATGTTCTGGCTTTAAATTTAAACTCAGATTTGTGACACTGCTTCTTAAATTAGAGAAAGATATNAATTCTAAGATTCTATCTTTTGTTCAAAACCAATACCGGTAAAACCACGACTGCATCTTGCTATTTTTATTCCTTTAGATACCCATCGGAGTTGATGAAATATGATTTATAACTTAATGTTGATAAAAGCTATGAGTTAATAAAAATAAAATTATTTAGCGAATACAATTCTTTGATTCTCTATTACAGTATATTTCCTTTTTCTGCTGAAACAAGCCAAACGGACGCTGCGGGCTTTAATCATAAATTTTTTTGACAGGAAAATCTTTTTAACCCTTTGACAGCATTTTTGATAACATTTTCTTTTGCAGCGTCAACAACATACTGAAGATATAGGAACTAAAAGTAACGCTCCACTTAAATTCATTTTGTAAATCACATCGTATACTTGAAGAGAAGGCAGATTACGCGAATATTTTAAATAAGAATTCACCAGTAGATTTGCTGAAACAATTGGCTTTTACCGCTGTTTGCAAATATTTTAAGGCAGCAGTTTTCTTTTTTTAGCAATACCTTTGCTAAAGAATACTGACAGCGTAAATAAAAAAGTATTCTTTTGGTGCAACTTTATGGATTTATGCCAAAAATCTTTTACTGATTTTGAAAGGATTCAAGTCGTTCTAAAATATCTCGAAGCATATACGAAGCAATTTCTTACTATGGTTTTGTTCAGCTTGTCCCTCCTTCAGTTCGCTTTTTTCAGCTCCAAGACGCAAAATAATAGCAGATCTCTATTGATAATTTGGCCGTCAAAAGGTTTTCAATCTGAGCTTCTATTTTGTACACATTTTGTCACTTTTTTCCTATGCAAAAATATCCGTCAGAATAATTTTATGTTATTAAATTTTCAAACACACAATCCTACCTCATCCAAAGTTATTATCAATAACTATAATATTTCCCCAAAGATAACCTGAAATAGCTAGGTGTTCTTGACAATAAGTTAAGCTGGAAACTTCATGTAAAAAAGGTGAAAACTCAACTATCAAGAGCTTGGGGAGTTTTATGTAAACTTAAACATTACACAACACATTCTGTAACTACCTTACTTACCCAATCCTCAAATGAGGACGTGCTTCAAACGCAACAATTCCGCCACTCTTTAATCTCCAAAATAAAGTTATAACACTAATAAGACCACTTAAGCAAACATCTCTGGAAGAGTCTTTCCAGCACCTAAACATATCACGCTTTACGAAACTTTATATCTTGTCAGTAGGTAAATTTATGCACTCTTACTACAACAAACTTCTTCCATATCATTTTTTTATAACTACTTTGATTTTTTTGATAACTACTTTAGCCATTTTTTGATAACTACTTTATTCCAATTAGTTGAATACATTCTTACCCCACAAAACTATCCGCTTCTAACAAAATGTTTTTACCTAGAGTCAACTCTTCTTCAGGAAAATGTGCCTTTACATTTGTTGGCCCAAAAGTGTGGTCTTCAATACCAGACTGTACTAAGTTTTCTACCACTTTTACCTTCAAACGGAAACTTAAGAAACACCTCCTACATGAAAAAGATACATAACTATATATTTTAGCAATCTTTCACTTATCAAAAACTAAATGCTGAGAGTTTCGGAAATTTGATGAATATAAAATTGTCTGTTATTTATGTATCTTCACCTATTTTTTCTCGTTCTTTCCTGTGCACATCCCATTTTTCGAGTTGAAACTATAATTCATAGCTTTTTGTTTTGTTTTGTCTGGCTTTTAAACCTCATCAATTTTTTTGACTTTTTATACTTTGTTTAAACATTTTTTGACCACACCAAATTTCCTCAAATAAATTTGACCCACTCCTTTGTGTACATAGGCATGTTCTCTTCATCTGTAAATTTACTTCACCATGTTCTACAGTATGTTTGTTTGTTTTTGTCTATGTTTGTTTGTTTCTGCATTTGATTACCAACTATTGTTTTCTTGACACTGCACACAAAATGATAAACGGGGTTGGTTGACTAGATGACCACCATGGTCCTTCACCAATCCTATATGTCACAGTGACACTCGTGTTTACATTGATCAGCTATTTTGCCATTGTGCTTTCATTTATTTTGATTTCCATTGACAGTTGAGTTCCTTTTTGCACAATGGCTGTCAGCATTGTTTCTGTTTAGCTGAGTCATATGAAACGATAAATAAACTTGAAACTTGTCACCACATCTCTCACTGCTGATGCAGTCGAAAACAAACTCCACAAGTCATGCATCGAGATGGTAAATTCCGAGACCGAGACCTGGTTTACGTCAAGTCTAGACTTTTTTAAAAAGGTCGAGACCAAGTCCAGGACCTGAATGTTCGAGACCTGGAAATTTGTTAAATTCACCAAAATTTAATAAATGTTATCAACACTCTCAAGTTGTAGTTTTGTGGAACTCCTTGCAATTTTATCTTTGTTTGGATTTTCCTTTCCGAAATATACGACAAGAAGAGTGAGCAGGTTGAATTACGGAAGTTTATTAAGCCACATCGATGGGGCATTGAAAGTCTCAAGACAATAGGCTCGAAATCTGCAGCCTTCGAGACCAAGTCGTGGCCTGATAGCTTCGAGACGGAGAATCACAAACACGAGTCTCATGACCAAGTCTTGAGACTCAACCACTGAATCTCACCAATAATTTTTCATCATGCCTGCTGCCATATTACAGGTTAACATTTTTGAAAAGGGAGGTAGCTGATAAAAACCTGGAGTTGATGATGAGGTAGCTGATAAAAACCTGGAGTTGATGAAAACTGTTTAGACAGCTATTTATCGCCACAAAGGGAAAGTTGGTCGTGGTCGTGGTCTTGGTCATGAATTCGAAAAATGCATAATTTTCATCAATCATCACGTGCCTTCTTTTTAGCAATCTGTGTGTGCGCCACACTGAAGATTTTTGTAACTTGTATTTTAATTGTACAGTAATTTTATGTCATGCTTTGCTTTGCAGGCACCAAAACCACGGCTCACGTGAATCATCAGCGAGCACCAGCACACCCGAAAGCATCCACTCTTCGTCTGGAGACGACCTCGATTATGAACCAGCTGTTCTTTCTGCGGAGGAATATTATGAAGCTGTTAAACACGATGGAGGTTCATCGGTTTTGTTTTTCGTATTCAGGTTTCTATAAGGTCGTAACTACGGGGGGGGGGCGCAGGAGGCTTCTCCTACCCTGGAAAAAATGTGTTGGACATAGTTTAAAACTATTGGAGATAGTTTAAAAAATTTGGCGTCCCTTGGTGTCCCTAGTTGGTCACGAGCCTGCTGAAAGCCCAATTGACTCACTGTGTTGGAAAAGCTGGATCAGCGTTTGAATTCATTGGAAAGTTTGAGCCTTCTTTGGCTCGATCGCCTTAGCTTAGGATTCTTTGGCCACGGTGTTAAATACGTTGCTCACCGAGCGGAGTAATTCATTGTTTTCGAGCTGTTTTCCAGCCGTGTTGAGATTCAAATAAGTTTATAGGCTACATTCAGCGTTCTAAAAAATTCATTAAAACTAGCTTTTGACCAGAAGCCAACGTTAAACTAGATTTTATTTTAACTGTAAATGTTTTTTCCTTTATCATAGTCCTATAAGCCTGTCAAATGCAAACAGCCTTGCAAAAGTATATTCTAAGTAAGCTGAGTGCGACATAATGGCTTTATAGCACGGTGTTTCATTTGCGAGATTTTCGCAACCTATGACCAAACTTTTAAGCTGATATCAAAGCGTGAATAAAATAGTTAGATGAGTAAATAGTCTCTCCGTTTAGTTAGATAATTTTGGCATCAATTTCTGTGTTAACTTCCAACTAAAACGCGGTTTCAATCCAATGTCGCTTTGCTTTTGTTAGTTCTCGGTCAACCATTGCGTTTGTTTTCCTAAGAAAACTTTTAATTTACGCAAGGTTTATGTTTGAAAAGAAGCAGCAGAATTTCTTTGAATTATTGAAATGTTGCGCAACACTTTTAGATTGTCATCAGAAAGATTGTCATTATTCTAAAAAAAGCTTGTCAAAATTAAAAGTGTTTGAAATTTTTGCAAGGAAAAATAGGAAAAAGCATAGCCATCATCAGAGGTCGCTGAAAACCATAAGGTATTTCGAAACCTGCTAGGTCTGCTGGCCCTGCAACTCTCCTGAGCGGGAAAGCGGGTGTGAAAGTGCATGAGTGAATAGCAGATTCACAAGTTTCCAGGAGGTTAAGTGTAAAATTATAGGAGCAAATCGATTGCCAGTTGTTTGCATAAACATGAAGCTTTTCGTACTTATAGTTTCACCACTTCTACTATTAGAAACCATGTCAGCCACTTCCACAATTATTAGGTCGCGCTCAGAATGTTTGTTGCAACTAAGTTCAATGACAATTAAAAATTCTGGGTTTGCTGCAAGCTTTCGAGGAATCAGCTGTGGGCTGTGCTTCCGGGACTTTGCGATGAATTGGACCTGTACATGCCTATGTTCAAACAATTAATCTTCACGCAGATGTCATCTTATCCAATATAGATTTTAAATCTTATTGAAACATGTTCTTTTTGAATAAGTATTCAGGACTGAAGTTGCGTGGAGTTATGTGAAATCGATACCATATTAAAATGTGTGATGATTGAATCGACTGAGTCACGTTTGTGGAGACTAATTACATTCAATGACGTATCTTTACAGAAATTTTGCAGGCTAACTTTTTCCTGTATTAATCTGCAGCAACATCTCCCCTTCATCATGGGTCGGAGACAACTGGCCTTGACTTTCCACTAATATCACCTCCTGTTCCACCTAAATCGCCCAAATTCTTTGAGGATCAATCAAAGCAAGACGTTACGTTCTTCCAAGTCGTCATTCATTCGTCAGATTTGCCAACGATGGGCGACGACGCTCCTTGGCATAGTGCTACTGCGCGTCACCCAAACACTGGCTTGACGCCGTCATACCTTCACGAAAAACCTCTTCCACCCACACCAGAAGAAAATTACGTTGACTGTGATGAAAATTCAGGCTGGTCAGCCAAACTTCAGTGCTCCTTTGATGTGAATCGAGCAAACAATGTGACCAACATACCGGTTAGACACACACCTGAAACACGTAGACCTAACCCGTCACAGTTTTCAGTTCCTAAGTGGACGACAAAGAATGGTGATTGCAAGCCAATGCCACCTACTGGTATCGTCGGATCTCCAAACCCCAAAACAATGTCAAAACCTGTGCATCCCTTAACGTTGCGGTCTAAAACAGAGTCGTGCTTAGGGAAACCGTTAACCCCGCCAAAGCCGCAACGCACAAACACGGATATCGCGAACCTTCCCACTGGACAGAGCGATGATACCTTTCAGAGGTCCACCGGAGGCATATCGACACCCGGAAAACTTGGCGCAAATTCAGCACTACACAAGGTTACAAATGCAATCGCATCAAAAAATTTCGACAGTAACAAACCTCAAACAGCAGCGACCGCGTTGGTCTCATCAGAACACCGCAGTTATCCGACGGATCTAAAGCCTCCGCTTCCACTGAAGCCGGTTGGCAGGTCTGCTGTGGCGGTTGGAAATCGCAACGAACAATACGTCAGTAAATCACCCAGCAGCGTTCTAACAAAAGCTAAGATGTTCGAGCCGGGCCCACGCTAAGTATTGGAACATTTTTTCGGGCAATGAAGACGTATGCCAGCTCCGCAACCCTAGTGGTACCAACGATCTTACATTGATTGATAGTGACGACTCGATTTATTTGCCGGAAGGATCATTTCAAATGATCTTTCCGGCAAATAAATCGAGTTTTTAAGCACGCTTTTTCTGGATCCTTCAACGCCTATGCAATAAAAGGTTTGACAAGCACTGATCTATTTCCCGTGATGCCGTGTATCCTTTTTTATATCAAGTTCTAAGAATGATACGTCTGTTTCTGTTCTGAAACCAGCGTTCAGTTGTTTCCTAACATTTTCGCTGACTTGAAAGTTGTACTTGGGTTTTCTGGTCATACAAGCTGCAATTTTCGTCCCATCGTTTCTTGCGCTTTAGAATGTCTTAAGTGAATTTCGTTTGAGCGTACCAAAAGTTCGACAACCTGCAATAAATTGTATGAATTTGCTAGCATGAGTGCACCTTCCATACTCCGGCGTGACAGACATATTAAAATGTTTCGACACAGCAGTTTAAAGCAGACGCGTAGCCAGAAATTTTGATAGGGAGGGGAAAACAACAACAAAGTCTAAATATTTGAATGTTTGATGCCCTTTGTTTTTAAGGCACTATCCAGAGAATGTGCACTTCTCTGGTGTTTTTTTCTCAATGATTATGTCCAGATTTAAGCTGGCAAATAGAAAGTCCATTTTCGTTGAATTGACAAATTTGAAGCTTTGTTTTTAGTGAAATTCCAAGGTCCTGCTTTGGATAAAAATGACCATTTGGTCGTAAAATTTCTTGCAAAAGTGCTTGTGAAAATCTCGATGCTATACGTGCAAGATCTGCAGTATGCTTTTTACAGCCAATATTGCACTTGAGTAAGAAGTCTTCGTGGCCGCCATGATGATTGCGCTTTATATATTTACACGCTTTTAATGTACACCAACACGCGTTCAATCGAAGCCGAGAAGCAACTTTGCTCCAAGACACCGACTTCCGCTTGGAAGTACGCCTTCTGCAAAATTTTCGCGCATGTAAGACGTGGACCTTGAACAAATCTTGAGCTGATAACGTGAAGGCTAGAGTTCTTCAACACATTTAAAAAGTGTTTGGAGTTTATGTCGATATTAAACGCTATGAAATGCGACTGCGATGGCATTTTTGTACGCTACTTGCACTGAGGTTACATTCCAAAAACGATTAGGTGTGCTACGTATTTAGAGTTAACAGTATATTTCACAAATATGATCAAGACAATATTGTAAATTGGGGAAAGTTCCACATGTCCTCCGAACAAATTCGCGTATGTTTGACCCACCAAGTCTACACAAAGTGTGAAACTGGTGGTGGTTTTGCGAAAACGATGCCACAATCGATTATCACCACGGCTCTGCACTAAAGTCAAGAAATACTTGTTGCCGCAGCAGCAAAACACAACGACGGTTGGTTAGTTGATCCAAGCTTGTGGTTTCCAAGTGTGGGTCGAAACCCAAACAACAATGGCGAAGGGTCGAAAAATGGGTCGTGCCGAAGCGATTCAATTCTGGGTTGTATATTTTCAACGTTGACACTGCTTGTCTTTGTATGTTTGTAGCGTAGGTATTTTAAGAGTTTGTATGTTTGTAGCGTAGGTATTTTAAGAGTAGATCGCTGAAATTAAAAATGATCTTGGCAGCTTGCGGGCAAACATCATCCATGCAACACGTTTTTTTCTTACGTTCTTCGAGGCTTGGGCCGCGCGGTGTTTACCAAACTCAGTTTTGGGTCGCGCTCAAAAAAGTTTGGGAACCGCTGATCTAGCCATTGTAGCGTAAGCAGTGGAAATTTTTTGAAAATCCATTAGTGTTTAATAAAAAAATATAATTTAATGGGAGAAAATTAAATTTAGTTTCATTTTAGTCATATGCGATTTAAAGCTTGCAAGCTATATTTAAGTAATGGGTAGTGTCAATGCCCTCAACACAGTACTTACAAAAAAAACATCTTTCTGCTTGCGTTAGATTTTGCTGCAAACTCTTCCCGTTGCAGCGGGATGATTCCAAATTTACTGTAGGATACGGTGGCAATTAACATCATGCGAAAATTTTAACACTTTCAGACTGTACAGGTCGGACTCCAATTACTTGACAAAACTGTTTTTTACTCCTCGCCGGTGTCAAGCGAAATTTCTGACTTCACGCCATGTGTGCATGCACAGAGTGAAATTCTACATATCAAATACGCTGACAAAACTGATGATTAGGGCTTAGGTTTTAGTGTTTAGGTATGTGGATCGGGTTAGAAAAATAAAGACTAAGTCCAATATATTTCTGTGGTTATAGTTATTCCCGTGCTGGAACTTGTTGTGGGTGTCTGACATCTAACCAAAAAGTTTTAATTTACACAACATACATCAAAAAAGCAGACACCAAACTTTATTCCTTTATTCTGAGAAGCAAAATAACTGACAAACAATAACAGGTCGGAAATTTCGCAGAGGTCAGAAATTTCGCTTGACACCGGCAAGGTAATGTGAAATAATTGATGAAAACATTTAGACG
>JGI24022J15233_10006930_pt1 | contig 12393 bp, 6 predicted proteins | sample Ectturendosymbi2_FD_15233 | JGI IMG/M metagenome (IMG submission 15233)
AATGGAAAATATAAACCTCACTTCTACAAGATTATTTGGTTAGCTGGTGTTGCCAACAGGCATGAAATTATATTACTAATTTCTTGGGTTAAACTGATACAGTTAATGTTTATTTGAGCATAAAACAATGCATGTATGTCACAATGCTGGTTTAGATGAAACTTATCCTATAGAGTAAATATATTATTACTAATCATTATGTTTATGTTTGCACTTTAACTTTCAAATGCAGTAAAACATTTGTTTTCATCACTGGAGTAAAACATTTGTTTTCATCACTGCATGACCTTATGAAGCAGAAAGTTGGTGAAACGGTTTCATGAATTTGTAAGCTATGTAACTAAAACAAAAAGCTAAAATTGCAGGGTTGAATAACAAGCAGATAATATGAATTTATCCTTGGTAAATTGCCATGTTTGTGTTGAATAGTACCATTTTCCTTGCTTTCATTCGCACTGCATTTTTCAAATGTATCTGATGGAAATATTTGTCAGATAATATTTAAAATGTGGATCTGCTCATGAAAGTACAAACTGCTTGGTACAAGACTAAGCTAGTGGCTCTTGATGGTTTTACTCAATAAAGAATTATCTTCATATGCAAAATGTCAGTAGACAAGAATATACTTTTTTAAAGAATAGGGAAACCTTGAGTACAAATCCCTCAGCCCAACCATTGTTTTTTTCTGTTAATCCTAATGTGAATGTCCATGCTGTTACAGATCACAACATACAGCATTATTGTAGGTATTGAAACGCATCTGTGAAAATTCAAAAATTTTGTAATAAAAAGATATTGTGCTATTTAATGCAATGTTGTATTATATATTATCTCAATAAACTCACCCCCACTTGGGTACCCCGGCTTCCCCTTGTTTTGGCCCTGAATATATGATGAGCACNGACTGGTCATTTTGCATTGCTTTGCATGNTTGCTGAAATCCTACAAGTCGGAGGGTCTCACATTTTTTACAAGCTGCAGTAACCCTTCTAATGTCNACCTGTTTTGGATTGTTCCATCCCGGAGTTTCTAGATACCCCTGACCAACGTAAATTCAAAGATGACTGTGGTCGATTTCCACCACACAGTTTTTAGGCCAGCCACAATTGATGAAAGCCCAATTATTACGTGTTTAGTAAACACAGTGTTTGATAATAAGTTACGACGCACTGCGAAATCTGCTACAAGTAGTTCCTTGAAAAACATATCATTTATGGAATAGCATGCCTACTCGAATTAGCAGAATTTATGCAACAAAAATACAACAGCAGTTCAGTGCAAATTAACAGGACGATAAAGTATTCCTGCTACACATGGTAAGCCATTCGCAAAAAGATGTCCAGATGCTGGGTGATAGGCTCCAGGAACACGTAAGCCGGTTCCCAAAATGGACCGTTCACCTTTGACGGACTGATATGTAAACCGGATTGTGTGAAGCCGCCTTTATACTGTATCTAATTACCTGTTACGTACCAATGCCATGTTTGTGCCATTATCCATATCATAATAAAGACAATGCTTAGCTAATGTCAAACAATCAATGTTCTATAGTTGTTATGCCAACTTGTGTTTTAGCCCATGCAATCAGCACAAGACTGTTGCTCTAACACACCACACAGCCCATAACAGAAAGTGTTGCTTGCCCCAATAAAAAGTTCCAAATGGCCCATAGTTTGCCGGCCACTGATGGACATGTTATTGAAGACTTTTATAATACACTAGCATTCCTTAAGCAGTGAATAAACGTTGTGTTTAAATGCCTACTGGACACATCTTAAGAGCAAAGTTGTTCGATTTTAAACTTTAAAAAATGCTTCTTATTTCAAACTATTGATTAATGGTTGTATTCTGCCCAGTTGTTCCTGTGTTTATGAGCAACCTGCACACTGCATGTTATAAAGCATTTCTTTTTATCTTAATTGTTGCTGAAGATGACAACAATTGATTTTTAAAATGTCTAACATGCTTTCATTTAAACCATTGATTGTTGCATTAATATTGGTTCTTATCAGACTTTGGCAGGCTTTTAAATTTTACCTGTTTAAACATTAATGCATTTTTTACATAATTATGTCAAACAGTACTTTTCATAGACACCTATAAAGATGTTATCATTGCTGGCTTCACATATATCATAGGCTTTAGAAGTATCGAATGTCATTGATTATATAAAAGTTGAGTACTATATAATGAAAACTTATTCTAAGCACAACATAAGCTAGCTAATTGGTCAAGGTATATAATGTTATTTGCTTAAATGGCAATGCAAATTTCTATGTTTTTATGCATTGCTCAATCACTAAATACCTTTTAGATACAGAAAAAAATACTTAATATATAAGGGTACAATGCTCAAATACTAGTTTAGTTAAAGCCAGTAGCAGGAGAAAAGCAGAACTTGTTTGGGAAACCTCAGTAGGAGCGGAACAATTATAACTTCTATAAACTGCTAATTGAGCTTTTTTGCTGAGCATAAGCAAACCATTTCCATGTTCACACAGCATTTACATTGATCATGCAGGCTGCAGCATATTAGATACACATTTGTGTTGATGTGCTTCTCTATCTACTGGGTTCTGCAAGTATAAGTTTTCCATGATTTCACAATGTTAGCTTTCTATCACCTTACTTGAGAATAACATGCATCTTTTTGTGTCAGTGGCTAGATCAAGGATCAAGTTGGTGTTACAGACTCTTGGAAACTATGCCAAATCAAAAGCAATAACCAGTACAGAGTCACATTTCAAATCCATAGCTTATTTTTTTAAGCAGTTAGGAGCCTAAGATAAAGCCTTTGCTGGTCAGAGTGGATCACATTCACAAATTAAAATATATATAGTTATATGAAGACACTTTAATTAGTTCTAATAACTATGGCTTTATAAGGAAGATCTTCACAACTGTATATTCCACTTATGTTTGAGATCAACATAATGTAATTTCTAAACTTTTGATGTACTAAACATGACAATAATATTGTTTTAAGTCAGTATGGATGAAACATGACACAATCTAGATCAGTGGTTCTCAAACTTTTCTGCACATTGACCCCCAATTAAAGCATGCAATTTTCTGTAGACCCCATGGCCTAGCCCAACAGTTACTAATACAAGGAATTGTTATCCATCCTACTGCGTAGCCTACTGCTGTACCACCAGTCCAGTGATACCAGGTTATTTTGTAAAAACAACCCAATTTCAAAAACAGGCCCAAAATAGGCAATTTAAAAGAAAAAGCAAGCCTAACTTGTGTTTGGTAGGTAAAATCAAAAAACAAAACCAGCAGGTAAACCAAATGTAAAAACAGGGAGGCAAATCTGAAAAACAAGCTCAAAATGTGAATATTTACACAAAAACACACCCAAATCTTGTTTTGCAACAAATTGAAACAGCAATAGTACCATAAAATTTGAAAAAAAGCAATCTGCAAAAAACAAGCAACCAGCAAGTCTTAAAAAAAAACGCAAATCCACAAAAAAGCATGCCCAAATTCGCTGGAACACCGCAAGGTTGACAACACTGTTGAATACTGTACCAGTCTAACAACTGCTGGACTGCAACACATGCACTACAATATTGTTTGTGACATAACAAACAGAACAGTTTTCATGATGTCATCACAATGGATGATCTAATAAAAAACTATTCGAATCAAATGTACTTTTAAACTACTGTAGCTGAGATTTGATCAGCCCTCTTAATTTTCTTTGATTTGCTAAAAAACGCCGTTTGTATTCCTTGCCCGATTAACAATAATTTTGAATATGAGGCTTCATTGCACCAGTAGACCCCAGCAGTTATTCATTAACCCCCTGGCCATTCAGTGACTCCCATTTGACCCCATGACTATTTATAAAAATAAACCCCTTGGATGGTCCAATTGACCCTTGGGGGTCGATATCGACCACTTTGAGAACCACTGATCTAGATGTATTGTCATGACTATAAAAGACACCATTTTTGTGTGTTTTAAAAATACTAATGTGATATGTGCATGTCCTACAAATATTTACAATTTTGGCTAACGTAAGAGCCTTCATTAAAAGGATGAAAGTTGAGAATCATCTCTACTGCAATAGCCTTTTAAATAATTTCATGTGCATTGGATGGCTCTTTCAGCCAACTAACAGTTTTATTAAAAAATATGTCTAATCGATATGCTTTGTTAACAATGCATATCATAACTAAAGAGACTGACCCAAACATTCTGCAACTTTGCTCATATCAGTCGGTTTTGATTTTGCTACGCATCTGTTTAACTTGAGCTCAACTTTTTACATGTTTCCCAAATATTGCAAAGAATATGTGACTGTGATATCAGTTGAACTTGCAATACCATTTCACTTATATTTACAACTGCTTTGATACTTTCTAGCTTTCTGTACATTTCTAAGTCGATGAAAAAAGAAAAAGACAATTTTGTTACCAACATTTTAGTGGTGGTAGTGAGTTGTACTATACCCAGGGTTTTTTAAGGTGTTTTAGGGACCCGAATCAGGTCCCTAGAATCAGAGAAAAATGGGTCCCTAGAATCAGAGAAATCAGGTCCCTACAGGTCCACACCAGGTACCTAACATTTTCCTTAAAAAACCTGCTATACCTACAATATAGAACAAAATGTTAAGATACGAAGTGCCTAATGGTTCAAATTTTGAAGAGATATTTTCATTGCAGAATAGCAATCACATCTAGATGTAATAAAATAAGTAAACAGAATAAAACAAGCTTTAATTCAATATACATATCAAGTATTTGATAAAAGTCATAAGGATTGTACAATAAATAAAAACTTGTTTTTGGTTAATGCCAAAAAATCGTCTCTTCTGCTAATAAAACAATTTTTACCCTTAACATCCGAACTTCTCGCATGGCAATTTTTTTAACCATTTTATCATCTTCACTTTCCAAGAACTTCTTGATGGCAACAATTTGACCAGTTTCTTTATGTTTGCATTTCATCACCATTCCATATGATCCTTCACCCACCATGCCCAAATTATCATACTTCTCCATTGATTCAAAGATTATACAACATTTCGCATAGACAAATACTTCATTTTCTTATTAGTGACAAACCCACATAAATTAACTATGATTTCCCAATGGAAAAACACATCCAAAAACATCAAGCCATTTTGAACAAAAAAATTCTGGAAATAAAAATAGAATCAACTTCAATGCAATCAGCAAAATATCACCAAGTTACGATCAATGCCAATTGGCATAAAAACTTCTTAATCTGTTTAAGCAAGCCTTTTTTTTATTTAATTAGACATCACTGATTATATTTATCATATTTATTATTAATCTTAATGTTATCTATAAAAATACTCTTTAATTCATAGTTTCAACAATTAATAACAACATCTATACTACTGGGAAGTATATAGGTTACCTTTGCCCAACAAAACAGTATAGCAGAAACTATTTGTTTTTATTGTTCTTTAGTATTGTCTTTAAGAGGAAAGAAGTTTAGTTTGGGTTTTTACTTACTAACAACCAAAATACCTTTTATGAAATACAAATGACATGCTCTTTTGACTTGGGCATTATCATAAAACAAGTCTGTTTCAAGCAGCCAAATCTGAAAGTTAAAACAATACACACATAGTGTCATTGGATATGTTTAGCCATGGTTAATTGATATGAAATATTAGTACAGTTGGCTACAGTGCAATTTTTGATAATGATGAATCAAGGAATGAGACTAAAGTCAATTTCTATATAATCGTGGGGGTTTATACCATTTTGTTTGCCTTGGAAGCTTCACAAGCACCATTTAAATTTAAACTACTGGAAAACGCCATCAGGGATCAGTTAATTCTCACTCTTATAGGATGGTAAATAATGCAGGAAGACAAATACTAGTTATTTCTCTTAGGTATGGTGGGCTAGGTTTGACAAATCCTTAGGAAACTGCCAAGACGCAATATGATTACTCCATTCTGATCACTGCAAAATTAACAGACCAAATTTAAAACCAAAAACTCGACCTCAAATAGAACCCCTCAGACCAGCAATATACCAAAAACATGAAAAGTAGAATAGGACAGAAGAACACAAAATGCTGAAATAGTTGTAATGAACTATTAGAGCAGGGGTTCCCAACCTTTCTCTTACCATGTACGCCTTCAGCATTCCGACAGATCAGCATGTCCCCTACAGAATTTCAACAGATAAGCATGTACCCCTTCACAATTTCGACAGATGAACATGTACCCCTGAGATTTCTTATGACACAATAATTTATGATTATTCATAATATATATATCTACCAATAAGCATATAACGACTTTTGATAATAATATTAACTGATATATGTATAAATATTTGGAAATAAACTATATGTAAATATATTTCTATCTTCTACTGCTAACCTTAAATGTTCCCCTTCGGATAGGCAAATGTACCTCAGGTTGGGAACCCCTATATTAGAGGAACTGACCCTCATTCACAACAAAAGGAGCAATGGAAAAAGGAGCATCTTCTTGGTTGTCAGCTTTGCCACTAAAAGCAGTTGGATATGCCCTAAGCAAACAAGAATTCATGGATGCCATCTGCATAAGATATGGATGGAAGGTGAAGGGCATATCCACCGACTGTGCTTGTGGAGAGACAAATTCTGTGGATCACAGCCTCATATGTAAACCGGGTAGTTGCACTTCAATGAGGCCAACTCAGTGAAAGACTCTGAGGCACAGATAATGAGTGATGTGTGTAGAGATGGTCAGACAGAACCCACACTTCTGCCAGTCAGTGGAAACGATTTTGAAAGAAAAGTCTACACTGCTGGCAATGCAAGGTTGGATATTTCTGCAAGAGGACTATGGAATAGCTGTGAGAAAACCTTCTTTGACATGAGGATCTCACATCCTACCTCACAGCCATATTCTGATAAGGTCCTTGCACAGATCTACCAACAACATGAAAAAGAGAAGGATAAGTACAGTCAGAGTGATTGACATTGAGAAGTCTTCATTCAATCCCCTTGTCTTTACAACACGTGGTGGAATAGCACCAGAGTCAATAAAAGAGTGGCTGAAAAAACAGCTGAAAAACGTAGTGAGCTATATGCGTCTGGAATGACTTCCTTTCCACGATGGGTGTAAGCAAGGAATCGATCAGCAAATTTTTTTTAATTTGCTGATCGATTCCTTGCTTACACCCATCGTGGAAAGTACATACTTGAATAGAGATGTGTGCAAGTTTGCATCATCGCAAAAAGATGAAAGCAGAGGGCAGTCGACTAATTCCTCGAAAGCATGCAGAAACACTAGTGCTTTTAAGTGTATTGACTTTCATTAGAACAAAGCTCAGATTTGCTCTTTTNAGCACCCTTGCTGAAATGTGAGGCTTTTGAGGCAAATGAAGCGATGTTCACCTCTAGGATCTCACGGACATTGACTTCAGTTTAATTCGTANGCCCACAATNATGTAAAGCTGAATTATGTTGTCAATGACATGATGCCAATCTTATTTGTAAAATAGGTGGATATATCTTATGAGTCATGACATTCTTTTCTATCTAAACTTATTTTGTTTTTCATGTAACCAACCCTTATTAGATTAATGTTTGCTGCTAAACTTATTTTAATCTGTTTATACCCTTGTTTCTTCAATCTAATTTGGTGACGCCATGTGTTTGGTGGAACATGCATTCAACAATGGTACTCACTCCATTCTGGTCTCTGTGTGTAATTGCATTACTTCTTCATGATTTATGTGGATAAACATTCCTTTTTGCCCTTGTTACTTGCTTTTGTAATGAAATGCTTTGTTTCAATGCATTGCTCTCTGCCTCATAATCCTATTGTTGCCCACTTCTTTCACCAATGTGCATGCTACACCTACTCATCTGGACATACCTCTACTCTTCACCCATTGCTTACCCACCATCATCTGTGTTACATTGATGTCTATTGTGTATTCAATTCAACATTTATTTGTGTTTCATTAATATTGTTTTTATGTCTTTTGGGTTTGCCACTCACATTGGTTAAATCGGTCACATGGATATTTTGTGCGATACGTCTGGTCCAAATTTTTTCTTGTTCATTTTTTTGTAATTTGTTACTTGTGACTTTTGTTACTTTTGCATGCATTTTTTACTTGTCTGCTTATTACCTTGGTTGATCCAATGCATTAGATACAATGCTTTATAGCCTATTTCATTTGGGTTTGACGATTTACCTTACTGATACCATACTAATACTACACTATCACAAAGTAACAAACCCACCTTACATAAGGTAGGGCTTCTCAAACTTTTCTGTGAAACTATTTTATAAGTTTTTTAGCGCACCCACTTGATCGATAGATGTAAATAATAAGTGTAAAAGTCTAGTTGCAAATCTCAAGAGGCATTTTTGTCTATGTCAAAATAATAAAAATGCACACAATCTATGAACATAACTATATACAGTAATAAAAGTACCACATGATGGAAACAATAAGGCAAAAAAATGAACAAAACACACTTCAGTTTATAGACGTTATCAAGCACCAATGATGTGATAGATGCGCTTGACGATTTTTACACAGATGATCCATTCGTAGATTGATACAAGGCAACGCAGGGTAATTCTCAATATTTTTCAAAAAGGATTGGTTTTTGGACTTAATGATTATCAATTGTAAGAATGCCACTTCACACAGATATGCTGTGCAAAAAGTTAAGAGTTTGTGAATGGCTTCATCAAAAATGACTAGGCATTAATTTCTTATTTTTATCCAAAAATGACATAAACTCTGTTTTGAAAATTCCAGTTACAAACTTTTATGGTTTAACAACTCCGCATACTCTTCCTAGAAATGGCAGGTGTGTTGCCTCTTGAAAACCCAATTGTGTATGGTTTGCGGATCCTACCTTTCCTGAATCAAAGTCCAAAACAGGGGTGGTGGAACCAAGGGTATCGCATGGCCTAGAACCTCCACATTTTTCAGGGGAGACATGGTCCCTCGCTTTTACATAGCAAATTTTGCTTATATGTTTAAGCAACGTAATTGGTATTGGGTGCATTGTTAAAGTAAATCGCTTAATTAAAAAATCGTCCATACTTTTTGATGTGTAGTTGTGACCCCCACGTTTAAAAAGGCACCACGGGTCCAAAGTACTTCTGAAACTGTATATGAAGCTTTTAACTTTAGTCTAAAACTACTCAGTATGCTCTGGAAAGAGTTAGCCTAGCAAACACAAGCATGAGAGATGGTACGGGCCACTAACAGTCCGGTCTTCCGGTTGTCCACTAAGGTTTTGAAACAGTCTGCTAACAATTTTTTTAGCAGTGACATCATTCCAGGCTACTAAGCTCTGCTCACTAATTAGACGAAAATTTTTATTTTTTGCAAAGTTTCAAAATCTAACAACAATTTTTTTTGCTGCTGTTCACTCCATTTTGCGGTTCTGCAAACGTTCAATTTCACTTGTTTCCACGCAAATGAGTGAACCATGTTATGAATCAAAGCAGAGGGTTGCCGAATTTCGCTTCTTTGAAACCAGATTTTGATTGAAATTCTGGCATTTTTCATTGCACTTGGCTCTTTTTTGAAAATTTTTTCAGTCAGAAAGGGCTTAGCTCTGGCAAAAAATTGTCTGAGTTGCATATTCATTGAAATCTCTTTTAACGAGAGTCTATCGCCATGCAAGATGCAAAAAATATTGCAAAGAATTTACTGTTTCCTTAAAAATATAACGAAAGTGCTATTACGGGGAAAGAAAATGCTTCTAAAGATTGGAACTATATTATATTGATCTTTGTGACGAGTTTTAATGACTGTTTTGTTTTTTATTAAAGTTTTATCATGTCTATATGACTTAAGACTCTGGCATTTTTTTGACTTTTTTTATTAGGACAAGGTCTTTTTTTGATGAAGACAAGTTGGCAACCCTGTCAAAGCAACACTTTCATTTATAGTATGTTGCTATCGCTGATGTGTAAGGTTTAGGTTTAGAGGTTAGGGTTAAAAGGTTTAGCAAGTCAAACTAGCAAGTTACTAGCAAGTCAAAGTGTAGTGCAGTCTGTGCAAACTCATCATACATTAGTGTTATGTTACAGGCGACGAAGGAATAAGTTTTCAAAAGGAAGGTCTGCTGACAGACCTATAGCCACTGCCTTAAGACTACATGGTTTTAGTATCCAAAGGACAATGAACTGAAAACTTAAGTGTTGTTACTTTGCTTTTCAGGTTAAATTAAATTACGAGCCACAGGCCGGGACAGAAAATAATTTGCTGAGGATAAACGGGCCGGGCGTGTCTTGTTAGGTCTGGGTAGGCCGGGCTGCAAAAGTGCTAGACCCCAAATGGTGTCGCGACCCATTGTTTGAGAAGAAATTATATAAGGTACCTTTAACTACCATGCACAACCACAACCGTGTGGTGTGGTGGTAACACTCTCTCAGTGTGATCGAAAAAAGAAGCATAAACCAAAGGACGTGATAACTGCAAAGTCATTACGGCTGATAACCAGTGTCTGTATGTAGGAAGCTGGTAACAATTTGTGAAGATGCACGGAATTATATCCTTTGTGCAGTAGCTTGTGGATGTTTGGGGTGAGTATTAAGATTAAGTTCAGGGTTAACCATTAAGTTTAGGAGGTTTAGGTTTAGAGTTACTGTTAGGTTAAAGGTTAGTGTTAGGTTAGGTAGGGCTAAGTTAAGGTTTAGCCTAATCCTAACATTATTGTCACTAACCTTAAACCCATCAGCCTAACATTACTAACCCTAACATCCACAACCCACTGTGCAAAGATTGTGATTGTACCTAATTTTGTAAATTGCTACCAGCCATCTGACGATTTCTAGTTATAAGCCGTAATAACTGACTGAGCAGTCTGTAAATACCACGGCACAAGATCACTAAGATTGCTAAGACAAAATCACAAGATCACTAAGACCACTAACTAAGACTGCTACATCGCTAAGAAATAAGATCGTTAAGATCACTAGTCTATTAAGATTAATATCTGATCTTCGCATTGATTCTTGACGATCTTAGCAATCACAGTGATCTTAGTGATCTCAGCAATCTTGTGGTATATTTGCAGGTGTGCATTTGAGAGAGCGTTGCAACTGCCATGATGTTGATGTTATGTTGTGGCTCTGCATGGTTGGTAGGTGAATGTAAGCTACCTTATAAAAAAAAAGGGGGGTTATTATTGCGCGTATCTTCGTAAATTCTTACTGCAAATGGCTATAATGCATGCTCCTTGTCAGCCCATGGTAACGAGTAGACTAAATCTTTTTTAACGCCATTTGATTTTCTGATTTTGGTGTTCTGTTCAGCAAGAATTGACCCACGATTGGACAGAATCTAATTTCAGTCTCATTCCTTGATTCAACGTGTCTTAAGCAAACAGTGATTTTCTATTTCAAGAGGTTCAGTAACTCAGTACAACAGTGAACAACCTCAATCAGCACAACAGCGAACAACCCCATAACATTTTTTCTGAAACGTCTTAATAGAAATCACTTATGTCTTTCTTATCATCAAGCACAACCGCGTCTACAGTTTCCACCGATATAACCTTTAACCTTTACAAGTCATAAAAATGCAAAGATGTGGGAAACCAATTGCTCCCAAAAGGTCTTTGCAAACGCACTGGCAAATTGTCGTAGTAGCTCATAGTTTAATTTAATTTATTTGTTTATAGCAGACACGAAGTCCATAGTATGAACATAGTGATGTGCCCGAGTCATTTTTGTCGAGTAAGAGTTACAAACCCTTCGAGTCAGAGTCGTCTAAATTTTTATCTGAATCACGCAGTCTGTATTACGCAGAACGAAAGAACTTCACCAGCGTGTTTTAACAGAGTGCTTTGAAAAGCACTTTGAAAAAAGACATGGTTTTACTTTGCTTCTCAAAAAAGAAACTTTTTGGCACTGTCCCACCTCTTTTGAATAAACCTATGGGTTTAATAACAACATTATTGGAAAAACAGTTCAAAGATAGTCCTTCGCAAAGTAGGCTACTCCCAACCTGTCGTTGCAGAGATTTCGCTCTGCGGTTTCATAGGTGCATGCACATTTTTTTATTGAATTCAGCATGAATTTTAAACGGGGTAGAAGGCAAATCGTTTTTTCCATCTCACAAACAACAAAACAACAAAGAAAGCTCAACCACTGATCTCTTTGAACAACTAAATTTTGAACAATCATTTTTGAAACCGTTTGTTTAAGGAACTCCTTGCAAAACTTCACAAAAAATGGCCTATGCAAAGTCTCGGGACGAAGAGCTCGAGACCTAGACCGAAATCCTTGGAGACCGAGACCTGAGACCTTCGAGACCGAGACTCCAAAAAACAGTTCTCCGAGACATGTCTCGAGACCGAGACCCAGTGGCGATTCTAGAATGAAAAAACTGGGGGAGCCACCGCGGGGCCAAGGACAAAAGTAAG
>JGI24022J15233_10006931_pt1 | contig 12392 bp, 2 predicted proteins | sample Ectturendosymbi2_FD_15233 | JGI IMG/M metagenome (IMG submission 15233)
AAACTTTGGCCAGCTATAACTCGGCAGCAGATTGAGCTAGAGAGCTGTTCAAACCCTGTAATGACTAGTGGCGTCATGTAGTTTAGAATAAAAAAAAATTTTTTTTGAATTTGGGTGGGGGGTTTTGGGCCACTGGGATCATGACAGGGGTATGTTTTTTGGTTAATTTTATGACGTCATCATCCGATCCAACGCGACAATATTTTGGCACGCAATATTTTTGGTTTCTAAGCAAGAATACGCGTTTTTAGAGCCCTTGATTGAGTTTCTAGCGTTTCTGGTTCAAANGNTATGCCAAAAATATTCCAAATATGACAGGAAACTCCCAGGGGATTAGCAGGGATTAGTGGGGATTTCCCCAATTAATATTCTACCATTTTTGCCATAACTTATCAACTAGAAATGCTAGAATGTCCATCAAACCCTCTAAAAGCTTGGACTGTAGCCTAGAATGCATTTAAATCTCGCGCGGTTTCGTGCCAGTGCCTTTTTTAAAACCTTTTGAATTTTGCCAAAAACTGGGTTTTTAACCCATAATTTTGGCTACAGATATGCTAGCAGGTCAATCAAGGGCTCATAGACACGGATTTTGACCTAGTTTTCAAGAAAATTTTGATTCAAAAGAATGGGTCAATGGGTTAGGGCTAAGGGCCAGGTAAAGGTGGCCAAAAAATTGAAAACATGCCCTCATTATGACGTCACTTCCAGCAAACACCAAACCAAAAGCATAAAAAAATTTTTTTCGATGTCAGCTAGAAGACTTGCTGAATCCGTAGAGGGTTTGAACAGCTCTCTGGCTCTTGCAGCTGGCAATTTATGGCCAAAAAAGAGCGTTAAAGGGTTAAAGTGAACAGTTAAGCAAGAAATGAAGTAGAGCTTTTCTAAAATAGGTCTCTTCAAGGGAATCACCTGTGTCAATCATCTCTGCTGAGTTGGTTGCAAATACATTTGTGCCATCATGCATCTTTATTCTAATGAATGACTCCTGACCCATGGAAGAGTTCAATTTCATTATCAAGATTTGATGCAACCTCTTTAAGCTTCATTCTACACTTCTTTCGATTTTATAATTTCAACAAATCGTCACAGATAGTTTCAATGTTGACCATCTCCAAAAGTTAGGGTAAAATTACCAATGTTTGGTAATCACCAAACATTAGTAATTTTATGGCTTTTTGGCCATAATTTCTAACCAGAAATGTTAGAAACCAATCAAAGGCTCAAAAGACTCAGATTTTAGCCTAGTTTCCACTAAAAACTTGAGAGAAATATTTTCCTTTTGCAGTTGGGGCCCAGGGTCCAAAACCTTGGCCAAACAGGCTTAAACCTATCCCACTTACAATGTTACCCACAAAAAAATCAAAACTAGAAACTAGACTTTCAGCATCTTTAGAGGGTTTGCAAGCTCTGTAGCTCAATTGGCTGGCAAGTTATGGTGGGCAAAGAGATACAAGAAAAGTGACTCACGTAAGGTTTCGAAGTACGAGTGTATCGTACTCTGGCTCACCATCATGTGTTAAAGATAATGGCTATGGGACCCCTTGTCTACACAACCTATATAAGGAGTATGAAAAAGATTTTGCAAACAATCCAATGTATAGCTGTGAAGGCTAACATGAAAACAACAGTTTTTAGGATGTCATGGCATAAAATCATAATTTCTAAGGAATTAATGAGTTAAACTTGTATTTGTGGTAGACGCCTCAGGAAATATAAAATAAAAGAATCAGATGCTTCATTTGAAAGGTAGGTAAGGCAAGTCCTAGATGGGACCAAGCAAAGTCAGAGATGTAACCATGCCACCTGTTCCTTGGTTGACTTCTGGGCTGCTTTCTTGTGGGTGTAGCCAGCAGAACTAGATCTGAAATTGATGAAAACCATGAGGTATTTGAAATTCTCCTAGGACTGCTGTCCCTGTGATCCTTTGAGAATATAGGCGGGTATTTTTGGTATTAAGTGAAAAGCCAATGGAATTATCCTGGTGAATTAATGAAACCTATTAGGTGTTTGTCAAAAAATTATCATGACCAGCATAAGCATCATACGTGAATTTTGTGAAAGCAAACCTTGTTTTTAAAATAGTTAGCTTCTGATAATGAAACACATCTGACATTTTCAAATTTTTAATTTGTTCTTTTCCATATAATGTAATTTTTTTCTGTATATTTGGAAGTTATATATGAAAGTCCTCGACACCTGTAAATTGTTAAGAGTTACTTACTGTGCTGAATACTGTTTTAACAAATAAAGGATGAGATATGCATATTAGTTTTTTATATGGCAGCAATTCAATGTTTAGCAAAATGATATATGTTAAATGAGATTTGTGATTGTTTTGGCTACTGTAATGGTACATTTAATGGCCTACACTGCTGATTTATCACACGATGGATAAAAACCCTGCCATGAAAGATTCAGTAATCAGGCGGAAAAAGAGCTTCCATGGATATCACTACCGACGTCGCAGTAAAGTGAATTTTGCTGAGCAGGTATATTCATTGGCAACCCACATATTCAGTGGTGTATAGTAAGAAGCATAAAAGGCATTTTTATAGATTGTAGTCTATTATTTTGTTATCTATTATTTCTATTATTATTATTTTGTTTTGTGTGATTTCTATATCATTAAGTTTGTTCATGTGTTAATTAATAAAAGCAAACTGTTATGATCTGATTTTGCCAAGCATGTGTGCTGAGTACAAGCATGCAGAGCATTCCTGCAATTTTTGCCACGTGTTTTGCATGCCTGCTAAGCAAATGCAAATTCTTGACATACTTTATCTCTGCTCAAATATTGTGTTTTCATGCAAGATTTGCACTGCTTGGTTATAGTGAAATCAAATCTGCTGTTTAATTGTAAAGAGGGAAAGAAATACTGCCTATAAATGGTATAACCTTTCCTTTAGTAACGTCATTATAACACTCTACCTTTTCTATAGATTTTAATCTAATGTAAGCAGACTGCATCTAGTGCATTTTTCAGTAGACTACATTTAAGTTAATGATGTCACAGCCAATGTTCCCTCAAAAGTGCGCATGTGCAGTACCACTTGACCATTTTCGTAGTGAAATCTCATTTTGTGCACTTGCAACATTCCAAATTTAATATCGTGTTTATATATATATATTGCACAGACATTTTAATGCTTGAAACGCTTCATTGGTTGTATGTCTGCATGGTTACATAATTGTTTGTTTTGTTCACTTAAAATTTTTCTTAGAGGGAACACTGGTCACAGCATTTACTTGAGCATCTGTTGTGGTTTGCGTTGAACTACAAACTGTTTCTACAGGCAGTGGCTGGTTTGTAGTTTCTGAACAGTTTGCAGTTGAACACAGATGTGGTTAAATGTTAAAATTAAGCACTGTAATGTCAAATAATTTATTGTATATGTTTGTGACAAAACTAATTTTGCATACCTAATATTCTGAACTTGACAGAAACTATATGATTCCAGGGCATGCTAAAGTATATACAGTTTTTTAAGGTGTTTTAGGGACCCGGTCCCTAGAATCAGAAAATTATCATCAGGTCCCTAGAATCAGAGAAAATCAGGTCCATACTGGATACCTAACATTTTCCTTAAAAAAAACCCTGGTATGTATATATATATTAATAATCCACAATTGTTGCATTTTTATGGTGTGTTAGCCAGCCACAACCTGATCGTTGATCATTCATGAAGTTAATGTGTCTGTTGTAATGCACGGTTATTAAAATATTTGATGTATAAAGTATTAACTATCTACCCTGAAAAATGAACTTAGTTCTCACTGCATAAGTAGTGGAGAGACTTTGGTTCAAATAAATATGAAACAAATAAATTATTTTTATGTAAGGCAGATAAAGTCCATACCATTGACAGATTTGACAAGTGTTGCTGATATATTTTATCCTAACCAATAACCATGGGTGTCAGACAGAGGGCCAAGGCTCCACCTGGATTTTGAAATGTAACATTTTGTTGCTAATTTTAGTTCAAAAATATTTTTCCCTTAGTTTTATAGTTGGTAAAATGAAATTTCACCACTGTTAGCCAATCCAAGAAATTCCACTATTGCTCCCCGTGGAAAAAAATCCTTCCTGCACCCATGATCTTAACCTTCCCACACAAGCCGATTATTAGAGCTGTATCCAATGTTTGAGGTACCTTGTAAAATGAGACTGTACCGATCCACAAAAATGTAAATTGATGAATATTGATATCGCACTTAAAAATTGTGCAAATGCACAACACGAAGTTTGATTAAAGTTTTTGAATGGGTATTTCATTGGGTAATTCAAAGTTTTCGAATTGGTATTTTACTGTAACTAAAAATACATTTTGTTCAGTGGCGTAATTACAATAAATAATCAGAGAGCATTAAAGACCATCACTGATGCTGGGGCCAAACCAGCACATATATACCATCAGCAAACAGTATATAATTTACAACCATATTTACCGCAGTGCATCCTGCTCCAGCTAAGCCCAACTGAGCTGAGAGTTCGTCAATGTAAACAGTGCATGATATTGACTCTGAACCCCTTTTTGTCTTTCTTTATTGGTTACAGTGAGAGGGTCAAAAGGCAAGCACCCCAATTCACTTGCTTGGTCTGATTCCTGTACCAGATTACCTACAGTCTTAATTTATCTGCAACGATGAATGCAGTTGGTCAAACTTCACCCTATCATTGGTTTACATAAAACTGTGTTTTTTAGTTGCTGATGTTGCAAACTGCTGTATATACTCACGTATAGGTCGTACTTTTTTTTACCAAAAAATTAGGTGCAACCTATACACTGGACAGAAATGCAAACACCAGTCCTCTTGTTAACGGATGTCCATAGAATCAGTCCAAATCAAATCCATTTCACAAAAAGATTCCATTCTGTCTCGCTGTTCCGATTAATTTGAAATTAAAATGTTATTATTACCGGTACCAGTTGCATACTTTAACCTGTTGCATGCTAAAACCAAATTTATTCATCACTTCTCTTCACTCCCCTCATTTATAACGCCGAAAAAAGGGCCAATAAGCTATCTGCCTTGTAGCTGTTCTACTTCACTTCCTTCATTAATCACGCTGAAAGAAGAGCCAATAAGCTATCTGTGTTTTGGGTATTCTGCTTCACTTCCTGAATTTTTTGTCAGATATTCACGAGTGTGGAACCAAAGTTATTTATCTTGGCGCATATCTACAGATTAAGGTGATATAATGACGCACGTTGTTACAGCGCAACAGCTAATATTACAAGCGTGACAACTCAAGTGTGGCAATCTGACAGCATGGTATTTGTAACCAGTGTTTTTTTTAAGGTGTTTTGAGGGACCAAAACGGTCTCTCAAATTCCTCCAACGNTCTCTCAAAATATAGTGACCTGAGATCACGTCAATGGAGAACGGNCTCTCAAATTCCTCCAAGCGGTCTCTTAAAATTTCCTTGCGGTCACCAAAGCGAAACCTTAAAAAAANCCCTGTTTGTAACTNAGGTTTTTTAAAAAAAGATAAATATCTGATAGTTTTTGCATTAGAATGAGCCGTGTAACNTACCAAATTACAGTGTGATCTATATACAGATCAACCACAAATACCTACTTTGACAATCACAAACTAGGGGTGCGACCTATACACGGGTCAACCACAAATACCCACTTTGACAGTCACAAACTAGGGGTGCAACCTATCCACCGGTGTGACCTATACGTGAGTATATACGGTAGTTAAAGTTCGATTTGTGCAAGCCTGCTTAAACTCCGTCTCTGGTTGTAAAAATGTACATTTTGCTTGTAAGACAAGATTTTTTAGCACATTAGGGGTAATTTATTGGAGGAATTACAAGTAAATCAAATGTTAATGTTTTTCACAAATATAGTTATTCCATGTTCCTAATTAACTGTTTTAAAGAATTCAAAATAGTGAAATATGATGGTGATGCAGGTGTATGAAATAGGAAGACAAGCATTTTAGAAAAATAACTATCATATGAAATAGTTTGGCACTTTTGAAACAATTTTAGTAGTAGCAACACAGAGTAGCAACTTTTTTGCTTTTGATTGATTTTGGTTGAGAAATTTCTATTTATTTCAAAAATACTAATATTGTTTTTAAACATTCCCATTGTCTTTTGTTCCATACCAGTTGTGAAGTCTGTGTTTTAGGAACAAGCCAGTGGCACGCTTCAGCTCACATAAACTGAAAAGGAAACCTGAGCTGCTTTTGTTTGGTGTGTTGAAATATGTGTGGCATTTTCCTTACCCGCCTGAGCAAAGCTTGTATTGTAAATTTAAATCCATTGAAACTACGGCTACATTCAATGTAGTACTTGTTGGCAACTTCTTGTGTTTTATCTTAAGTTTTGTTGGAAGCCTGTCATGACAAGAAGCAAAAAATTTCAGGCTTCAGCCTGCCACCAATTGCCGTCACCAAAATAAAAAACCTGCCATGCTAAAATATTATTTATAAAACTATTGTTGTTAGCTTGGTTTTATACTATTGGTTTCAAGGAAATTTCAAAAGATTATATCAAATTTACACAGCAGTCAAAATTCATGAGCCAGATAAAAAAATTTATTGTCATGTAAATGATCCCATTTACCTACTAACTGTACTGTTGTTGTGTTTCAATTGCATTCCAGATTTTATGGCTTATTAATACTGAGTTGTTGTAGTGCTCATAACCCAGGCAAGCTTTGTGTATATCCCTACTCACCTATTTTTTGTGCTTGCACAGTTTGTATTTTTTGTTGATGTCTGGTAGGTTTTTGTCCACTAAAATTATGTTTTTCAGATTTACTGCAAAACTAGTTAGTTTGAAATGTTAAGTTGGTTGTGAAACCTGAAATTACTCCTAACTAATGAGTTACATGTATGGTCCAATTCTTGTCAGTACAGTTGCTTGTGATATGCCCTTGTATTTTGGCATTCAACTGAATGTGATTCAAATTGAATTGTGTGGCAAAAACTTTAGTTGACCTGTGGTGGTCATAAACCTTTGTTTCTTCTAACTCTTCTGATGATATTCTGTCCTTATTAGGCATGAAATTAACCTTTGGTGTCCAAGGCATTACAAAGCTACCTGCTTTTGTTGCAGTATGCTGCAGATTTGGTACATGTTCTGGGCCTGACTCTGAAGAATAACTGTGCTTTCTGCTGCGATCCCAACACTGGTTTGCTTGCATACCCAGCTGGTTGTGTGATAGTTCTTCACAACCCAAGAGCAGACAAGCAGTCATTCGTTTTCAACCCAGGTCAGAAAACTATCACTTGCTTGAGGTTCACCAAAGATGGGAATTTTATTGCAACCGGAGAGGTTTGTTAAGTTGCAGTATTTTTCATTCCAGTCTGTAAAAATTTGTAACTGAAGTCCAATAATAATTTGAGTATTAATATTTTTACTGCTCATGACAATGCTTGATAATTGCGTGTGCTTCGTGGATGAATTTTGTTGAGTATTTAAAGTTCTAAATGCATGCATTTTTAGATTGCAAAAAAGATGTTTTGTTACAATTTGTATTTCTGTTCATTAAATGTAATAAAGGAAGGTTAAGGGAGTAGTTCCTTTTATCTGGGAAGGTGCAGTTGGACTTGCAACGCAGTCATGCAGAAAAACATGCCACCTTCATTTTTAATGGCTGTTGTGAAAAGGCTGTTGATATCTTGCTTTTGCGATATTAGGATTGCTTTTTCTTTCACAAAATTAGTTAATTTCGCTAAAATACCTTAACGCAAACCCCAATNCAATTACAACATCTGTGGAAAATGGATGATAGCTTGGTTGCTGCCAATCGTGCTGCCCAGTTTAATTAAGATAGAACAAATTCAATATANGTCTAAGCACGCACTTTTTCCCGTATCGTNTTACTTTCCGTTTTTATAGCCGCGGCTTGATCTGGGTGGGCGGTTGCTCTTCAATCACGTTTGCCATCTAACTACACGAAATGACAAGATTATTTCGAGGCACATTTACATTTGAGCAGCATTAACATCGACTGTGGCTTGATTCTAAATTCAAAACGTATTTTAGATGAGAATTTTTTCTAGACTTCTGTTATTGCTTCGATGATAAACTGGTGTATTCCCCTAACCTTTGCGTACATAATGATTTATGCACTTTGCAGAGTGGTCACCAACCATGTGTTCGAGTGTTCTCTGTTTCGGAGCGCTCGCAAGTTGCNTCGTTTTCAAGTCATATATACGGAATTTCGTGTGTTTTATTTTCTCCCAACTCAAAGTANGTAATATCCATCGGATATCAGCACGACAACGTCATTAATGTCTGGGACTGGAAGGTAGGTTGCAAAAACTAACCATGTGGTTCTTCTGCCTTGGCGTGTTGGTGCAGGCCGCCTCCGTAGGCGGGCGTAATGCGTTTGTTGGAGTGTAGCTGTTTGTCAATCTAAATATTTAAATAAATTCAAACATGCAGCGCAAGAATTGCTATCACCCAGACATTTTTTTCATTCCTGTGTATCAGCGAAAATGAAACGCGTGACCAAAACAAAATGCGTCAGAATTGTTCAATGCCTGGGTTTCAAATCAAGGCAATAACGTGCAGTCACGTGAACCGGAAGTGCTGGCAAGCAATGTAATATTGACTGGGCGCAGTGCCCAATGCTTTCGTTGTGACCTGCCTTGTCATGCTATTTTGCCATTTAGTAGAAAATTAATGTCACCTCTTAAGTATGGGCTTTGTTATCTGATAATTTAAGAGTTTTTCTATGACAGCCATGCTTTACTTTGCAATCTGCAGAAAAACGTTTTGGCCGCATCGAACAAGGTATCTACCAAAGTGAAATCCGTTGCTTTTTCGGACGACAGCAATTACTTTGTTACTGTTGGAAACCGACATGTCAAGTTTTGGTATCTGGAAAAGGCCTCAACTCCTGACGTGAGTCAAACTTGTGCCTATGATGTTTGTTTATTAATCGGCTTAAATCACGTGATTGCTTTGGATATGCTATCAGCACGCTTGACGCACTGACGTTGTACAATTAAATCCTTTTTGCAGTGTTAACTAGGATGCTTTGATGTTGGAAGCAGTTTGACACCGGGTCGTAAAGTTTGATTTTTTTGTTCTGTTTCGCAAAAGATGTCAACAGTTCCGTTGAAAGGCCGCTCGGCAATCCTGGAGTCCTTTCGCAACCACATGTTCTGTGACGTAGTGTGCGGGCTTGGATCTGAATCTGGATTGACATTCGCCGTTACGCGATCGGGTCTGCTGTGTCAGTTCAATGTGAAACGGACAGTGTCCAGACACGTGGAAATAAAGGTTTGTTCGAAAAACCTTTGTCGCCAGAAGATACTGCGATTTGAACAAAAACGTCAAATCTGTTTTCAATTCAGTCTTTGTCTGTGACTGATGCGCACTTGTTTCTTAGGACAGTTTTTCTCATTTTTGTTTTGGCTCAAACGACGTTCACACCACTGTGAACAAACGAGACGTTTGCACAGCTCGTTTCAGTCATGTTTAGTGGCACCACGCGTCGAATTCGAGTATGTCAATCAGTAAGTGCCTTTGCGAGTGCAAACTGTTTTGCTACGTGTTTGCATAAGACCGTTGTTGTTGCTACCGGCAGAGCGGATCGGGAAGGAGTATTTCCATCATTAACGACACTGTCCTGTGCGGAAGTGGCGACGGATCAATATATCTTTTCACCAGCAGCACGCTCGACTTCATCACCAACATTTCTCCACCGGATTTCGTCCGGTATGTTCATTGAGNCCTTCGAGGCTAGCTTCGACGTCGCCCTTCTTGCCGAAATGAGACCAANCACTGACANAACTGTNGATATTTTCAAGTTGCACTTTTGTTTTGTGTATAATAACTTTCNCTTTGTTCGTTAACACACGGTTTCAGTTTCGTTAGTTGGCTGCGCGTAGCTTTGATGCTNACGCATCGAGCGCCATGCGCCTATTCAGTGCACAGCACGTACTTCGAGTTTTAAATTGCGTATTGCGGTTCCTTTGTGAAGCGAGATGATCCGATGTCATTATAGACTATTGTTGGATTGCGATCTATTTGTTTTGCGAGGCTTGTTGAGCGAAGCTGCTTTATTGCTTCTGGTTTATTTACTCTGCCCAGTGACTCGGACAGTTAACTTTCCGCTTCCAAGGTATGAAGATTTGCCAGGCGGAGGACAATAAACGTATTTCAATTACGTTACATGACATCACAGCACTAAAGGCTTGTTGAAAAAAAGAAATGTGCTTTTGTTTGACAGCATTTAGTCGACATTTTGCAGATTTTTCAAATACCAAAATTATTTCATAGCGTATTCTGGTCTTACTCTTTTTTTTGTTATGTAGCCTGACCAGGGCTTATTCAGAAGTCATTTTGTAACTGAAGGTGAAAACTAACTTCGCATACTTTGGGTTAGGCAGTAGGCATTGGGCGATCAAACTGTGGGTAAGGTGTGCTGTATGTTGAACAGTATTTTTCAACGGTTATTGTCTCTACACGTTATAATTTTTTTCAAAAGCCTGCGTCAGACTAAAATCTATTTGCTTTCTTTATTTTAAATCCACATCGCAGCAAGTGTCAAACTAAACAGCGGTGCTCATGAAATTACTTCGTTATAATTTTGATGATCCGTGGTCTTCACTTTCGCGCTAAACTCGACACACCCAATGCACTAGTTATGCTCATTGACCGGCAAAGCCATGTGAAGGCAGCACTTCCTTAGTTTTGGTGGCCAACTAGGTTGTTGCTCAGTTAGTGAATGATATTTAGCCTTATAATTACGGAATGTGGAATAGTTGCTTGACCCACAATGCTGCCTAAAGCTAACGTCTAAGATTTACCCGCGTTTGCTTTTTCCAAATTAATGTAATCAATCGTTGCAGTTTAAAAACCGCTTCTTAGCACAACGCTAACCGTGAGCGTACATCTATTTCCTAGGGGAGAAATCCTGGCAACTGCGATTGACGTTCGCAACATGTGGCTCCACACGGTGTACGCCGACCATTCGCTACTGATCACCGACGTCGTCGACTTTGCTGAACCTCACACGCATTCGTGTTCACGGTTTCACAACTCGTGCGTTTGGGATGTGAAGGTCGGTGAAAATGATTGCTTCTCGCGTTCGGTGCATTCAAGCATCTCCGTCTTTCAAGCGATTCTTACATTTGCTCAACGAGTTGTTTTCTGACTTTCTTTTGGGGAGATTTTGCATTAACTACGCGCAAGTAACAACATACAAGTTTCTGAGTTGATGATTTAGCCGGCTGCTTTAATGGTTTATGCCAGTGATTTTAACGTGGCGGTCGAGTTCATTTGCTTTTAGATCTATGTCACTAAAATTCTAACCGCATGGCATGTCATTTGACGTCACAATCACTGATTGTTGTCGATATGTTCAGGTTATGCCAGATTCCGGCGAAGTCACTGTTCTACCACAAAACTCTTTCCTCACGTGCTCGAATGACAGCACGCTGCGATTGTGGACAGTTGAAAGCGGACACCACGTACGTTGTCTTCGCCTCCTTCAGTTGTTTACGTGTTTGTTTACTGTTTTTGTTATGATTGGAGATGTCGTTTCGTGGCAGGTTGAACTGAAATAACAACGAAGGTGCTAGTCTTTCATCTTTTAAGACACTGTCATATTTACGAATACGCAGTGAAGGTGAAGTTCACGAAAAGTTAAACAAAATTATTACAGAAAGATAATCCCCAACTGACATCTATCGTGCAAAGCAGCCTTCTCAGGTCACGAGCTTGGATTTGTGGGATTAAGTGGCACCGATGAGCACTCTCGTTTCCATCCAATTGTTTGCCATGATTTTTCGACGATAAGTTGAATTGCATTCTCGTGTTTATTCAACAGAACTTACTGAAAATAATTAACCTCGACGTTGCTGAGAATAGTCCGCTGGAAACTGACGGATCAGCGAAGTTCGAGGCGCGGTCAATCTGCGTTCGCTCAGATGGAAAGCATGCCGCTGTCGGAGATAGAAGCGGAAACATCCAGTAAGATCATGGCCGTCCTATTTATAATTGTTAAATGTCCTGTCACGTTGTGACCGGGGGATCGTCCTCGGCTTTGTGACCGAGTCTAGATTGAATTAGTCTCAGCGAAGTGGGGCGCTCGTCTCAAACAGCACAACGTGAAACGTCTTGCTGTTCATGCGACCGGGATTTCCTGCTGTTTTAATCGAAGGAAATCTGTCCATTTTCCAGCTGTTTTAATCGAAGGAAATCTGTCCCTAGATTATATTTGAATGAAAACTGAAGATGTGTTTAAATACACGAATCTAGTTTCCCAATGAAATAAATTGTGATAGATTTACTTGTGCCACGTTTGTGGCTTACAACTATTGATAAATAGATATGTGCAAGTTCGAATCATCGCACAAGTATGAAAGCAGAAACAAGCAGGCAGATTCCTCAGAAGCTTGCCATGAGGCTAGAG
>JGI24022J15233_10006936_pt1 | contig 12388 bp, 3 predicted proteins | sample Ectturendosymbi2_FD_15233 | JGI IMG/M metagenome (IMG submission 15233)
ATTGGGCAGGTGCTGAAAATAAGTATGAATATAGCTATTTAGAGGAAAGGTTTCTTAAAAAGCATCTCAGCAGTGTTGAATGTAGATTTATTGAGCCAAACATGAAAGATAGTCATGCGGACCCCTATCTCCCTCTTCTCACACCAAGTTCAACCAAAAGAGGTTTGGCATTAAAACGTTTGCTGTTAACATTCACTGGATATATACATTGGTGGTTTATTTTCTTCAGATCTATGAAAACATACCTTGTTGTAGTATTGTTCAATTTTCAGGATTGATCTTTGAAATAACATTTTGTTTTGATTCACCTTCATATATTTAAACCGAAGATCTACTTTCCATAAATTGGTAATATAGCCAGTGATAATAAGCCCATTAATATGTTTCAGTTAGCTGCTTAAAGTTTCATTAGTTCGATTTTTAATTTAAGGAATGGTGCACATAAACCGTGCAGCAATGGACCAACAGTTTCGTACAGTTTTAAGCATGATTCATCGGTCCCTCAAGCCGGCTCATTGGTCCCGACGCATGGGGATCCTTGATCCACTTGGATGACGAATGAAATAATCCATGTAACTTTTAAGGTTGCAGATATTTTGCTCCGTAAATTCCCACAAAGCATACCACAACCCTAAGACACTTACTGTAAAAATTTGAGCAAAAAATATTCCACCGTGTTGTAGCTACGCTCGATATCATAAAAAGTGATTCGTAGATGCCGACTTTCCCCTATGCTTTTTCGCGTTCTCTCGTGCTACTGATATCGCACGTTCATTCAGACTTATAGTGCAACTTCACCGTGGACAAAAAGTTTTCGCCAAGTTACTGCTCAAGTCAAATAAACTATGTGGAAGCGGAAGCGGTAGAATTTTCGTGCTTCCGCTTCCGCAGAAAAAGGACCGCTTCCACCGCTTCCGCTTCCAGCTTCCGCTTCCACGTCCTTGGTATCAAAGCAGTTAGCTTAGGCCCTAGAGTAGACCTAGAGTTTAAACCGAAGCATGCCTTCATCTCGGAATGAATGCAACAAGGTCAGTATCGGTCAGTACTCTAAAACAATCATGGTGTAACAGCGCATAACTTGTTGTACCTGGTTTATATTAACATTTGATAGCTCAGGCAGGCATCATAGTAAACAGCTGACAGCATAAAGTAAGATATTGCCCCTAAAAATAAAAATGTAGTAGAAATAGGTTTACTGCAGGCATGGGCGTCGGAAGGATTTTTTCCAGGGGGGGTAGTAGGGGATTTTCCCAAATTGTTTTCCAGAAGGGAGCCAAAAGTGGTGAAATTTGTTTTTACCCCTCGAAATTGAAAAAACAACCTTTTTTTGCTAATAACTTCAAAACCCAGGGGGGCTTGGTCCCCCCTGCTCCCCCTTCCGACGCCCATGACTGTAGGCCTCCTTTCAAGTTTCTTGTAAATTTTACAAAAATTTTAATACCTCATTCGTTAAGCCAGTTGGTTCCGCAACCCAAAAATTACATTTCGCGACCCATTTGGGGCCACGAACCATAGTTTGAGAAGCCCTGCTCTATGCCATAGGCCGATGGTAAACAGCATGAAGACAAATTCTGCACAGCAGCAAAGTACTGTCGCAACACTCTCAGCTAACCATATGACGTAAGCGCAATGCAGACACGTTTTTCCCTGTAAAGCTCACGAGAAACTGTTCTAGCTGATTTAACTAACATATAGAGCAGGGGTCACCAACGTGGTGCCCGCGGGCACCAGGTCGCCCGCAAGGACCATGAAGGTAGCCCGCGGGCCTGTTCTAAAAATAACATTAGCATGGTCAATGCTTTCACATTAACGAATATCAATACCAAAATAACTGAAGGTAATTTGAGCAAAATTTTTATTTCAGAAGTGTGTATCAAACTAGTAGCCCTTCGCATTAATCGGTCGCCAAGAAGTAGCTCTCAGATTCAAAAAGGTTGGTGACGCCTGATACAGAGCTTCAATAAGCAATCTGTTGAGTTCGTTTTGGCTCCTCAACATGAAACGTCTTGTGATCCCGAAACAACAACGAAAGAACACTTCGATTACTGGAGAAAAATAACTGAAGAAAGCAACTTAGAAGTTTACCGACGGACTCACGACAAGTCGAACGAAGCTGAAGACTAAACAACGACCAAAGACATTAACTCTTTAGAACATTGTCATGTGTACCTATCTGGTGTATTGTAAAATTGTACTTTTCACATTTACTGTAAGTCACACCCAGGAAGATAGTACCTATTACTATATTAAAAATTAACTTCGAATTGTAAATAGAATTCACAATGAAAACAGTTAAAAATATTACTGTAAATATCGTTTCGAAATCCGAAATTTGTCACGTGACCTTGGTGTCGAACCTCGCGTGTATATAAAGAGCGGAACTGGTATATTCAAATAAACTCCTGTTGTGTTGCATATAGCAGTGCTTAACGTTATACTAATAAAACCATAAGTGAATACAATTTTGTTGTGATAAACTGAGCGGTGTCGAGCGAAACCGGCGGGTCAAAGTTTCGTAATTGTTGACTTGGGCGTGCCATGGACACTTCCACTAACCAGTGCTCTCGCGGAATTGTCCTAAATGTGGTTCTCTTCTTCTAGAAGTGGACTGCCACAAATCTCTGTTTACACGAAATCTAGTAAAAACAACCAAACGTAGAATCCAATACTGACAATATTGCTTTTCATCGGAGTTTTGCAGTGTTGGACGGTGTTGCGTTGTTGCGAGCTTTTTGTGAGTGGAAAATTGAACATCAATTAAGTACCGTTTTTTTTCTTTTTTATTATTTTTTTGCAACCACTTTCACAAAGACGGCCTGCATCTTTCTTACCCCCAGATGCACAATATTGTCGTGTTGTTACTGTACTGATAGGAGTCTAGAGTAGACATTCGCATTTCCGCTCGTTTCAAGGTGAATTGTGAAGTTAAGCTTCTGCGCAGTTTCGCAAATTTTAGTTAATATTGGGTCGTGGTAGGAAAGAGTTGCGCGGGGCCCTAGGCCATGGCCTATTTGGCCTATGCGTAAATCCGTCCCTTGCGACATTACCTTCTCAATTATTCCAAAATTTTCAATCATTCTCGATTTTTTTCATTTTGCACGTAGAAAAGGAAAGTAGAGTGGGGCATAAGTGTTTCGAAAATCCTTTTTAAAAGTGGACTTTTCCGGACCTAACTGCAAACGAGGGCGAAAAATTTCCTTCCCCTTCACAAATATTATGTGGCTTCAGTAGACATAGATTGCCGCAGTCAGGAACTACTGCTGAACTCAGGTGTTTGTCAACCCGCATTCAATAGTCACATTCCCATTTCGTAAGTGATGACCTGCGTTGATATGTGTAAGTACGTTTAGTGAAGAGCAGAGAATAGTCCAATTTGGAAAGGATTCAGGAGTCCATTCGATGCTAAATGAATTTACATCCAAAGTGGCATTTCCGATTTATCCTGAACAACTGTTCTGGACCAACGAACCTTCTAGAAATGAACCACACACAGGAAAGCATGCGGTTTCCTGGCGTGCTTCTCAAACATTGTAACACAGGCAGAGGTTGACCTAGATTGTTTAGTGAACGTAAAGTGACAACTGATCTCTAAAGGCCACAATGTATGCAAAACCGTCAAAAATGTCGGCTTGGTAGGTGAAATTTCGTGTAGTTCTTGAACAGATAACTTTATTCAATTGCTGAATTTGTTGAAATAAGAATTTGGATATTTGGACAAGTTTGAAATTTGTAACTTCTTGATGTTCCGTTTTCCAGCCCGCGTCCCATAATGAGATAATTGTAGCCTACTGTTACGTGTTCTGTGACTACACGGAAATGTAGAAGAGCAAAAAGGTTGGCTTCGTCAATCCTGGTTGAGCAGGTTCGGCAAAATCGCAAGCAAGGCTATGGCTATAGTTGAGGCTGAAGGCTATATATTTGACTACTTGGTGTTCAAGATTTTAATTAGCAACGAAGAAGAAATAACCGTTGATTCACGCATCTCAAGATTTGTCAACCTTTTGCTGGTAACGTTGTCAACCCTTTTCTAGCAGTAATAGCACCTAACACATTAGATAACTGAAACGTAGACAACTATACTTGTGGTTCAGTCGGGAGAGAACAAAGATTGTGATTGCACAGAGTAGGGAAGTAGGAACTCCCAATGAGGGCATTGCGCGCAGTTTCACTACTTTTGGGTAGTTTTTACAAGAGGGAATTCCTAACCTGGTGTTCAAGTTCAAAGGCCTTAAATGGGGGCAACATTCGAGAGGTTAGGGAAGAAAGCTTCGTTTTTTCTCGCACATACATTGCACACTAAGTTGTGTTGAGAATTTTTCTTTTCGTTGGTAAGGTTCAGTGTCTTTTTAATAAATAAACTCGTGGAGCAGTAAAAATATGTATATACGGGAATGAGGTATTGTCAGGGTTGTCCATGGGACATATTTATCTGTCCCATTCCCATACCATAGCAATTTATGCCTGCCCATCCCATGGGATTCCCATTACATTATTGTAATATTAATATGGAATACAATTCAATACAAATTATTAAATTTATGAAAGTTTAGGTTTAGTATCTGCTAAATAGGACTACATGTACAAAGAGACATGCAAAACGACAAAATTTATTGACTTTAAAATTCAGAAGTATAGTCTAAGTATGACAATTCAATAACATTCTGACACTCTCATTTTATTTCTGAGTCTCATGAGAAATATGAATGTGTGCTGCCCCATCCCATGGGACGTTTCTCATGGGATCCCCATAGGAATCCCATTCCCATGGACAAGCCTGGGTATTGTATCAAAATTTAGCCGCCAGTATAAACAGTGGTGGACTTAGGGTTGGGAGGGAGGCGAGGCAAGGCCGAAAAAAAACCCTCTGATGATGTCATCATACTCAGCCAACCGTGATAAGCAGGGACGGATTTAGGGAGCGAGGGGCCTAGGTCATCTTAGTTTTTGGAGCTCCACGCAGGTGTGACCCATTTGGTCACTTGTCTTAAAAACGTGAAAGTATGCCCCTCTTACGTGTAGCACCCCCTCAAAGTTTTATCTTTTGTGGTGCCGACTTCGGTTCTGCGATTGCCTTAGATCTTCAACAGAAATTAAAGTCTTTCCTACATTCTTCTCAACAAACAAGAAATGCCAATGCCATCTTTTCCTGAAATTTATAGCTCTCGTGTAGTTCAGAAGTTCTCTTCGTTAAATTTCCGTAATTTGTAACCTTTTTTGTAGGTTTATTTTTCGTATTCACTGTGCTGCAGTGACTAGCCACATTTTAAAAACCACATTTTATGTAAAATCTATTTCCTTAGGTTAGTTTATAAAATCATAATCATTTTTCCTGATTTTGCGAAGTACTGTTTAACCACCAAATGTTTTCAGTCGGTTGAATATCAGCAATCATGACCGTGATGCTGTCGTTCGCTTATGATTTCGTGTGCCTTAAGCTTTTAAAACACAAAGCCTTATCAGGTAAATTCCGTTCTTGATGCTCGCGATCGACTCAGTGATAAAGGTGAACACTGTCACCCAGGAAACTGGGTTCATTTCACATCATTAGCACACAATGTCAAATCTAGATCCTGGAAAATATTCTTTCAAGAACCTGAGCTTATTTTTCAGATGGACAGCGGCAGCCCAGTGGTTTGTTTACACAATTCAACTGACATGTGCTCGGCTTATTACGTCAGCGGATTCTTTTCATTTCGCAATAGAAATGATCGTTGCCAAGGAGACCACAGTATTCTAAGCAGCGTCCTGGATAAAAGTGGAAACAACATTCTTTTCAGTTTCGTCACGCATAAAGTGAAATTTCCTTTTTATCAAAAAGATCATTTAGAGCTCAACAAATCTAATCCAAAATCGACCGACCTTGACCAGCTTTCAACAACAGCCCGGAACAAAGAGGGGAAAAAGTTTTGTCATTACGTTTGTTTATTTCGCACCAAGATTTTTCGTCACGCTTCAATCACTCTAAATGTTGTTTAGATTATCTTTTTGTGCATTTATAGCTTTTGTGTGCAAACTACATTTAACTTTTAGCAAAAAGCACCGGCCAATGTGAAGTTGTGCAACAAAACAGACGTAACTCGATAGGGATTTGCCTTTGTCGATGAATGTGCAAGACTTGGCTTATTTTTACCTGTGAATACCTTAACTTTCTTTACTTTATTCATTAAACTTGAAAGAATATGAATTATCTGCTGGCGTCTTTCTTTACAAGATAGATATGATGATGCTTTCAAGGCATAATTCGAGTAGTAGGGAAGCAAGTGCAGTCACATCTTTCAATAAAGCGAGTCTGCTCATGAACAAAAACCATGCGATTACAAATGATGTAGGCTATTCAGGTTTTTACAGCATGTTTGCTCAAGCGTATTTCATACAAAATTTCATGGACCTTTTTTAAAATCTAATACTGAACGAAACTGAATCATGCAACGACGTCGACTGCAATGGAGTGAGGTTCATTAAAAAATTTTGCAAATCGAGCCTCAGGTCATTTATAAAACAGAAAAGACGCTTGACAATTGCATATGTGGAAAACTCGACGAATTCCTGCTCGATACTTGAAATTTACAGAAATGTTTGTCAATATTTAGAATATCCTATTCGCTATATTTGTCCGCGTTTATCACTTCACAGAAATTTTCACTTTTTTATTATTTCAAAATTTGCAGTAAAAGGCTGAATATTCACTTGTGTTCGATAGCAGTCTTGTTCTGTATGCTGGTGGCAGTGCTCGTGACCATTGCAACAATAGGGTACCTAGAATTTGTCGCGGCTGGGGGCAAAGTCAATTTGGCGCCCCCACCCAGTCGTGGCAGCATAGATACGAAGTGTGAGTTGGGAATAAAGGGGCGTCGACAGCTGATTCATGCCTCGCAAATAGTTGTTTCTAGACGCCTCTGAAAACTGCATATGACTGTAACGCCACGGAACTGTCTTCAGAACCTTTGAATCTTAGAAATTATTAACTATCGTAGAGTTAAGAATCTAATCGTTTCGCGTGAAGCTAGACCTACTTTGAAATTTAGGTCACGATAGAGCATTAAAACTATTACATCACGATATTCCAAACTGAAGTAATGCATTCGAATCGTAGCAGCTAAAACTGCCCAACTTTTTTAATCGAAACGAGAAGAATGTCCGCATCTTTAGAGGGTTCTATTAGCTCTCTTGCTCTATCAGTTGTCGAGTTGTGACTGAACCTGGCCGAGCCAGTTAAGTGGCTTGTGCGGACGTCAAAAGGGTTGCTTTACCATCTAACTTCTAGGACAAAGTTTCCTTGCTTTTGCTTCTACCGCAAATTATCGATTATTTCCTCAAAATAAATAGCGTATAATGAAACGAAAAGAAAGAATCAACTCCCGTTGCGAAAATTTACCGACAAAGTTTGTTAGCAGCAGTTAGTGAGCACCAAATGAAAAGAAACAAGCAAAGCAACACCTACGTGGTAATCTGCCAAGTCTCAAAAAATAGATTGACCTCGTTTTTAATATTGATACAACCCAACTCTGCATTCTTCGTGATGTTATTTTATGGAACATGACGATTGCGTTGTAACGAGTCTTCACTACACCACCGTTTAACCTCGGGAGGATTAACCTTTTTTGCCCATCGGGTTTCATTACAATGCCATCCTAATGTGAAAACCAATGCACGCTGCGTTAAGTAAACTAATACAACAACATTACAGTAGATCAATATGTACTTACGTTGAGCCAGTTAGAATCTTGTTCTTAAAAAGCACCAAAATAAACCACGTGAATCGAGTACGAAACAGCTGCCAAAATTGATTAGAAACACCAAGACAGTGCATTAAGCAATTTGAAACAAGTCTCAAAATAGGTGCCTATCTGACCTGGTAACCTCTATCAATGTCTCGAAGAAAATATATTCACAGTCCCCTGTTTGACGACAAACCCATGACATATTTGAACATATTTGGACGTGACATCATACCTCGTAGTCCGCAATGACCAATCATGTCCTTGGATGTGTTCAATATATGGGTCGAATTAGTATAAAACACACGTAGGAATTACTGAATAGTTGACAGTAGTCACTAGTAATGTACCTAAGGCTGTTGCACAGTTCTACATGGAATTTTGTGAATTTAGTCAACACTTAACGAAATTTCCCATAAATCAAAGTCATTATAGCGAATTTTAGAACCAGACCAATCCATTTTAACATGAAATCCATCAAACCATAAAAGCTCACAAATTTTTCGAGACATCATATTGTTTTTTCGCAACAACATTTTATAGGTTGCGTCGTTGCACTAGCATGCTGCAAGTACTGTGAACAAGGGTTGGTAGATACTTCAACGCAATGGGCAGGAGAACTCTCAAAAACGACCAAAACTTCATGCTTAGGGCCAAACATAGTTTTTATTTATTTTTATAAACAAATATTTTCGTTAACACAACTCCACAAAACAATTGCAAATACCTGGTCTAAAAAAAAGAGACCAACCAGTCGACGGATCTCACCATCCCCAACAACCTATCATCAACTTACTATACTGTTCAGCGAATGAGCGTGAACGTCAGTTGGTTAATGCTTTCAGGCCAGGGTTGCCAGATATTTTTCATAGCTTATGGCGAAAATGTTCCTTAAAATGGTCAAAATGGCGATACAAAATATTTCAAAATACAACAAAATTTGTATAGCCATGGACATAGGGGACAGAAAATGTTTTGGGGCATAATGTTTTTGGCCGAGAAAATCTGTTTTGCCAAAGAAGCAAGTTTGACTATACAACAGCAATTTCTGACATGACCTAAGCGTTGCATTGTCCTGATTGTTGAAAATTGTGTTAGTTAATTTGAATTACCGAATCGGTGTGCACATGAACTTCGCTCAATCAAGAATTCCTGCGCTGTTCTGTAGGCTACAATCAGAATACTGTTGCCACCAGGCGATTAGCTATGGGGGACAACGGGGCAATGCCACCCCCAATTGCAAAGTTTTCAGGTTAATTAAATATTTAAAGTATAAGCCAAAGAAATACTTTAGTGCAAATCAACGAATCTGCCTCAAGGAGCCTATCTTATTTCAGCATTTAGTCGAACGCAAACTTGTATTTGACCTTTAGTAATAATCAATGGCCGCAAGTAAAAACAATTGGAGTAACACTTTTCGCAGTTATTTTGGCGCACCAGCTTGCTGTATCCCACCTAATGGTTATGTAAGTTTCATTTCAAGACCATCGCAAATTCTTCTCTGATAACCGTGGATGTTACAAATACAACCTATCCTTGTTTCGAGTGTCAACGTAGCCTTAAATCAATAGTGTAGATTTTTGTTATTGCACAGTTCTAAAAGTAGATGCGTGAATATGGCGGTGATAGAAATTTTATGTCTTGAAGCTCAAACTTTGGCGATTCAGTTTCAAAGTCTTCTTCATTGCGCCATAGTAACTGTCTAGCAACAACAGCATTCATTCTATATATTTATTTGTGATGACGTGTATTGTGGCGGTTCAATCATAATTATGTGGAGCCTAAACGTTTTCATCAATTATTTCCATTTACCTTGCCGGCGAGTAAAAATCAGTCTTGTCAAGATATTAGACTCCAACCTACTGTTGATAAGCTCAGTGTTTCAACTTTCATCTGATGTTAATAGCCACCTATCTTACAGTAAATAATTTGAAATCATTTAACTGCAACGAAAAGAGTCAAAGGCAAAATCTAACGTAAGTAGCAAGATGCTTTTCATTTTGCAAGGGCTGAGGGAATTGACACTGCCATTACTTACAGATACTGAGATATCTTGCACAGGGGTGCATATTAAAATTTAGGGGCAAGCTCTCAGAAAGGAGTCCCAAAACATCGCCGTTGGGAAAGATAGATGTGGGATTACGTATATAATTGTATATTTTCCCATAATTTTTGCTTTATTTTTGAAAACATATCACTTGCTTCAGAGCTTCTTTAAATGTGGTTCTGAGTGGTACATCACCTTTTTAACTAAACAGTGGTGCAAAGCTCTCAAGGGGGGGGGCACGGTATCTCTGAAGAAGATGGCCCGAGGCGACTGCCTCCTTATCCTTCCCTAATTTCCATCCTTGAGCTTGCAATCTGGCTTGTTGGCAAAGCGCATGTGACTAAAATGAAACTAAATTTGAATGTTTTTCTCATTTGGGCTTCAAATTATTATATTTTCAAGAATCCCCTGATTTCTACAAATTTAACTACGTGCAGTGCTAAACTAACTTTACCTGCAGCTGAGCGCAGTCAATAAGTTTTGTAATACTGGGTTTACTATTGTGTTTACAGTTTAATTCCATCTTATATTTCAATGAAGACATTAAATTTAGCTAAGTCTCATCAAACAGTTTAAATGAAGTAAGTTCAAAGTAGCTACAAAGGTTTTACGGTATAGGTTGAACACAGCTAAATATCTTACGGATTATTATCAAAAATCCAAACATTTTTCAAACGCGGTGAAAGACTCTAGCGTATACGGTTATCAACTACAGACGTGAATAACTTGCTCAAAAATTAGATGACAACGGGATCCACTTATATGCGCCAAAGTTTTGTAGAAGGCCTACTTCGGATGTCATTGCCTCAGAGCAAAGTCGCTGTTCAGCTTCGGTTGAACGTTCTGCGTTGATGTACAGTACATCAGAAGTGTGTAAATACAGTATAAGTGCAATCGTAATGGCGGCCGCGATGACTTCTTGCTCAAGTGGGCATTGAGAGGTTTACTAACGCTTTTGCAAGAAAGCTTTATGAGCATTGATCCAAAGTAAAGATCCAAACCANAAGCTTGGAACTTTACTATCAAAACTTTTAAAACTTGTCAATTCAATGAAAACGAACTTTTTATTTGTCGGCTTAAATCCGAACACAAATGTTCAGGAGAAAACGCAAGAAATATGCATGTTTCATGGATGATGCTTTAAAAACAAGGAGCATCAAAAATATTTAAATGTTGAAACTCTGTTGTTGTTTTCCCCAGCCCTAATGAAATTTCTGGCTACGCGCCTTGTTGCACTGCTGGTATTTACCAAAAGATCTTGTGCTTTGTTTTTGATTTGATCTATGTCGTGGCTGTTAGTAGCAGTATACTTTATTTATCGAAACTGACCAAATTTGGATTGATTATTTATCACAATTTTTGAGCATAATTGTGTCTATTTAAGATCTCAGAATTAATGTGTTTTCAAATTTTAAATGTAGTGCTAAGTGCTAGATATCCAGATATAGCACCGTTGTATACTTGTATATACTACTAGTTGCTAAACCACCACGATGGGTGTAGCCAGGTATAAATTCCATAATGTGCCCCTAATTTGGCCAATTGTACAAAAAGGTCGTACTACGGTTGGGTGAACATGATGACGTCATCGAAACGCAAACAATAAGGTTTGTCCCCCCCAAAGTTTTTTAGCAAACGCGGTCCCTGAAACCGGTTATTTTCAACACTCAGGAAGGGAATCGTCCTTGTGAGAGTGCACATGGTGACATTTTGAGGGTTTTCTTTCCGGAATGTGATACCACATGCAAATTCGGCCAAAGTTTCAGAAATATTCAAAAAAGGTCAAAAGGCCAAACGAAACATCTGCGGCCAAACCACTTCTGAAAACACCAAAATCTTACAATTCGGATTAAAAAAACTGAGTTCCCAAACCCGCTGTGAACGCTGGATTCCCGTCCTATTGTGACGCAAATATCCCGTCCTATTGTGACGCAATTATCGATAGTCTCATTGTCCAGAACCGCTAGGCCGTGCTGTCCATGGGAATGTGAACGGATTGGACAATGAAGGACAACATGGTCAACGGTCTGTTCCTCCGCGCCACGCTCACAAGCCGCAGAAGGGACCAGTCTCATACCCCATTTGAGTAAGCAGGAGTGTGTGCGGAGACAGTTAAGCCATACCCACGCTGTTCTTGGCTGGGCCATTCCGGGAGGGTAGACGCCGGTGTCGGGTATGAAAGTGCGAAGTCTTTCATGAGTCAAATCGCATGCGGGAGCTGAATGCTGGTGACAGAAGCTCCGCCTTGAAACGTCACTAAGGTTCGTGACTGGCCGCTTTGCGTGTTTTGATGATCTCAAAGAGATTTCGCAACTCGATAGCATACATTGACATTTGAAATTTCCTAATTATTACCTAATATACAGACCTCGATCTGTCGCTCACCCAGATGCCATGCCCGTGGGTAATTTAAATATTCCGACCGTCCAGGCGACCTGCATTGATTTCTGTTTGGTAAAAACACGGTGACATTTCCTGCTATTCATTTTATTTTTCAGGATAGATTTTGTCAAATATCAGATGATTTTTCAAGGAGGATTTACCGCAGTCGTCAGAATTGTACCTTTTTTTCTTTCAGAATGGACTCAAATTGGCCTTCGTTGAAATTTTAACAAACAACCTG
>JGI24022J15233_10006937_pt1 | contig 12387 bp, 9 predicted proteins | sample Ectturendosymbi2_FD_15233 | JGI IMG/M metagenome (IMG submission 15233)
TTGAGTCCCGTTGCAATGATTTGTTGATACCGCGCTGTAGGGGGCCCGCATAATGCTTCTTGCACAGGGCCCGCAAAACCCTAAGGCCACCACTGTTTATAATGAAGTTCAAAACCTACTGTAAGTAGGTTGACCCCGGGATTTCATAGCTTTCAAAATGTTGACTGTCCAACAGTATAAGTTGCATGGATGTTTTGGTGTTTACAAGCATATTTCCTGGCAAAAAAGGCTAAACATGTCTTAGAGAATTACGCTACGTCGTTCATTTTGCTTGAAGAAAAACACGTGGGGAGGGCGTAACTTATCTGCCGCAGTATTGACATGTTACAATTGTCCGTTGAATTAAACATCAAATTCAGTTGCTTGCAACGCACTGCATCATGCAACTCAATCGTAGGCTACGTGCCTTGCATGGTGTGCCCAGCAAGATTCACCTCTATCACGAATCACATAACGCCCTGGTAAAAGTACCACACGGCTACTCAAACAATCTCTAATATCTGTTTGATTTGCAGATTTCGTTGTTGCTGAGCATTTGTCACGGAACATCATCTACGTGTTTTGAAACAATTCACCCATCAAACAGTTAATCGTACTATCCTTCAGTTAGAAGTTGTCCATAGATCTTCCTTATGCGTATCTCACAGATTTTCAAAACAAATCCAGTACCTGTATCACAGTTACTCATCCGTGAAGCAACCTATATTGTTATAAAAGCCAATTGACGCATCAAAAATGTTCTCTGAGCAGTTATTATTCCAACATGTCCATACTCCGTGCTTTACAGTGCAGAAAACAATTGTGAGCTTTATGACGGGGATTTTTCATGTCAGAACTATTAATTCCAAAAGCCACCTTTCAGAGCTCGAAAAGCACATCCATATGATTCAGAGCCCTGAGCAGCATGGTAGTTCTACTAAAATCTACACTTCAGCTATCCCACGCAGATGATGCAAGTTTACATTATATACACAGCATAGCTGCTGTAAAGAAAAAAACTCTATGCACAAAATCCTGTTTCAAAAGAACTTCAGTATTGTCAGTAACGTAGTAAAACATCATCAAAATCTCGTGTTAACATTTTATGTGATAATAACATACCAATGATTCTTCTTTGCTAAAGCTTGAAATAATGCATTTTATTAGTGTGTAACCGAGTATCAAAATTCTTATCTGAGACGTAAAAGTATCAAAATAGTTGTCTGATACGTATCGGCTGCCGTCAGTGGCTTATCATTTTCCATTGTTTTCAATTTGTTCGAAGGTTGTAAATTTCACCTTTTTGAATTGGAACTTACCATACGATGAAGACTGCTATCATGTGTTTATCGAAATGGAGGACGGTAACTACACGGTCAGTAAAATCTAATCACTGATCCTTGCATTTATTCTTTTGCAAATATAGTGGAAAATAAAAGACGTTTTCGGGCTAGAAATATAAGAAATAATTTTTTGTAATTGAAAAGAAACTGAAATGTCCCATGGTGCTCAACCAAGACATTGCTGAATTTAAGACAATGAATGCTGCAGGGTTTTTCTTAAGTTTCCTTTCAGGTTTGAGAATTTTATTCAAGAAAGGCGTAGTATTTTTCGTTTTCTGTGATAATCCAGCTTTGGTTTTACAAATCTGACAGTTCAGAAATTACCTCATTTCAGGATTTATGTATGGAAAAGTATGGTTGTTCAGTCTTGTCTGAAATACTTCTTAAAATATACCTTCCATTAAGTTTGCACACTCACGTACAGTTTCACGGAAATATTTGGTTTGCTTAATTTTGGAGCTTACTTTAGATATCAAATAACCAGATATTAATTTGGATTTGCATTTGATTTATCTGAAAAATACAAAACAAATGCTTTCAGAAAATGTGCGCGGAGGTTTAAAAACTTTTATTTGCAAACACTGTTACGAGATATTGCGGGTTTCGCGGTAATTCACATCATTTTGTAGTAGTCTAAATACTTTGGAGCAATTGTAATAGGAAAATGTGTTGCGCAATGAAACCTCAAAAATTTTATATCTTTACTATTTTTGTTTCTGCAATGCACATTTGGTTTCCTTATGAATGACAGCCTGTATTGCCAGGTTCCTATGTGAGCACTGTGTAGACGATTGCACTTTTCCGGAGGGTTATCTAGTACGTTAACGGATCAGATTGCATCCACATTGATGTGGAAGGGAATGCTGGTGTTTAAAGTTGTGTTTGGCGATGCTTTTTAGTCCACATCTTTTTAAACACGCGAGGAAAACATTGTCTTGCAGAACCTTAAACTGCATTATGGTCTTCTAGCCCTGGATTGAAACGGTTCACAGTGAAACGGTTTTAAATGTTTCATCTCTAGTATCCTGTACACTGCCTATTGAAAGAAATCCTTTCTCAGCACAGAATCAGACACTAAGATCTTACAGAGTATATATTTCGCCTGCAAAGTAGGCATCACCAGCTCTTATTGAAATAGAATCTAGTATTCTGTACTCCGCTTTTGATTGTGGTTCACAGACGTTTGAAGGTAATTCTGTAAAGATTATTTCATTGCAATTACTCAGGACGACCCAACTCAAAGAAATATTTCTGATGCAGCTGGCTAAACTGAAACAATCAACTAATCTTGAAATTATATGCTTTTTCCCTGGTTTGTATTTGAAAAGGAAGGTTGTGTCGAGAATGGTAGTTATACACAATTAATGTGTCACGAAATGTTGTGCTTAGAAGTGAAAAAAATGGATGAAATATCCCAGTCAAACATTATCATTTGATAGTGCTGCTCATCCTATTCTTTGCACTTCCATGTACTTAGAAACACGTAAATAAAAGTCTTTTTGTTACACTTTCAGTATTCTAAACGATTATGTGGATCTATCGTCACTCAAGTATCATCCTTAACGACCACAAGCAAGCTCAAACTGACTTTTGAAAGTGGACCAACATCTTTGAGTTCTGGAAGGGATTTGTTTTTGCTTATAATTCGCAAGGTTCGAAAAAATTGTGAATGATAATTATTTTTATTCACAGATTGCTGAAATATAAGGTTGTACATGTCTCAAAACAAAACAACAAATTTTAAAGAAATTTTAAATTTTCGAAACAAGGTTTGTGACAAACTTAAATTAGAATGATAATGTGTGGAATCAAACACGAATTGCAACTTTTTCCTTACGTGGAAGGTTACAGAACCTTGCAATTTTCTCTTCAAGCCACATTGGGCTGCGAAAATGGTTCATTTTCAGTATTCGTATCGTTGCAACTTTTCCAATTAATACAGAAAAAAATCATTGACAGAAGCTACTTCATTGGATGATATCTTCCCATAGGTACAAGTTTCAACCTGAACCATCTTTAAATATTATGTTGATTTTTTGCTGAAATATTGAATTATTTTTCAGATCGAGCAAACGACGCGGGTGAGCGATTGTGAAATATATAGAATTTGTCATTTCGTTATATACACGTTTCACTACCAAAAAAAACATCTACAACTCTTTTCACTTAACACCAATCCTTCGAAATGCCCAGCAATTCAGCGGACATGCATTGTTTCAGTTACATTTTAAATAAACATATAAATTGAGACAAAATTTCTGGGACTAACTCAGACAACAGATGTTATTGTAGGAAGCTATAAACTTGTTTTAATGTGGTGAATCGACAGAAACATAAAACCAAGCTCATGTCTTCAAGAATATTCTTATGCGGTGAATAACAGTTAAGTGTTTGTTTTGCACAATGACAATGTCGGCAATAGTATAAATGTCAACATCTCCGTTTTTATGTCTATACGCGTTCATCCTGTAAACACAGTTGACCGCATCGCTATCATCACGTTTGCAATGATTTCATCATGTCATCATCAAAGCTTTATATCAGTTGCAACAAGTACAATTTTCAAACAATATGAATTTATTTTTTTATACATTTTGCGCAATCTCCTAACATACATAATATCATAGTTTCGTAGATGTTTCGAATTAACTCTTTAGGCTGTTTTTCAGAAAACTTGCAATGCGGGCAATCCATTACCTTTCACGATTATAAAATAAGTAGTCCTGGATTTCCTTCCTATTATCCACCAAACTCGGACTGCTATTGGACATCAACAGCATATGCAAACAAGGTATTGTTAAAGCCAGGATAATTCTAAGAAAAACTGCAGTAAAACGTAGAAAGAGAAGGGATAATTTTCGTCGTGAGTGTGGTATTTCATAGTGCTCATACCATCGAATGTTATCTGTACGTTTTGGTGTTGGAAACGAGATTTCAATGCAGATTCTACTGGTTTGTAAATGTTTTTTCTACTCTGAAATGCGATCCTTTACCAACGTGATTTCTATATTTTATTAGATTATTTTTCGAAAAAATACAGATGAAAACGAAATATCTTGTCGTCGTTCACAATATTTCAAGAAGATTCACTATTAAAAATAAAAACATTATTTAGTTGTTGATATAAGTCGGCTTCAATGTCTTGTACTACGTTCTGTATTGTCTTTTTTATCAACCTGCGTTCTGCAGAGTGTGTGTGTTCATACTATGGACTTCGTGTCTGCTATAAACAAATAATTTAAACTAAATTAAAAATTAAATAACACAGGTAGTGCAAACCGATAGTCTCTTTATGAAAGATGAAAACATTTATGGTTGTTAATATAACACTGCTAAGGCAAAAAAGCCTCTTTGCTTTGACATTTGTTCACTTTATTTTGAATTTGTAACCCTGCTCAGGAATCCAGGGTAATCCAACACCCTGGGGCTTCTTCCTTGTTGATTTCATATACTTAGAAAAATGTTAGAAACCTATGTTTTCATGACTTTTCTGATTTTCAGAGACAAGTGAAATGGTGCTGGAGGTATCATACAAAAATATCTCTGAAAGCCTATCTGCAGAAAATATGGGTACTATACCACCTAGGTTACCTTATGTGTAGCAAATTTTGAGCTCCTTATTACCTTAACATTTCCATGTGATTTAAAGTGCAAAACGTGTTTGGCCAAATATGACCATCGAAATCTTGTATGTGAAGAGTCTTCCTACACTATGACTTGATACGAAGGTCTAAAACACGCATGACGTTCTCTACGCACAAACAAAAATTCCCGTGCATACAATTTGTGTGCTATGTATTTTTCGCTACGCATATACACTTTTGCTACGAAAATGATTACAAATGGACGTCGGGAAGTGAAAAACTTTTTGGTCCAGAAATAACGGATGCTTCATGTCCCAGAAGGCGTAATCAAATTTCGGGTTGCAATAAACTCTTCATTTCCAGACTTATATGGCGTTTTAAGGATTCCTGAGCAGAACAATTTAGATGTGTTTTTCATCAAAAATTGTGGTTTCACGTGTTTATCTTATCTCACGGCTCGTTTCGCAGAAAAAACTACAGTATAATTTATTGCAAGATTGAGTTTTAGATGACAAAAACCTGTTTGATTTTGTTCTGGTTGTCATTATGTATAAAACTTTATTCAATATCCGATATTAGACCTACCTACAGTAAAATTTTGCTAAATGCCTGTGAAGAAGCATATATGGTTGTTTTTTGAGGGATGTTCCCCATAATGTAGTAAACGTTTGTTTTATTTTCAGACAACCGCTTTAATCATTACGATGTTTTTGGAGAATAGTCCAAACTGCACTGCTGACTTTGTCGAGATTTATGAAATGAATGATTATGTAAGTTTCTGTTAATATAGCGTTCAAAATTACTTACCTTTAAATGCTGTGATGTCCAAGAATTGAGCCTTGAATTTACTGACNTAGTGGATATNAAAACAAATTATCTGTAAATCACTTGCTACGTAGAAATCTAACTTCATGTATACAGTAACTATGCACAAGCATATAACATAAGNTTTCCTAAGAAGTTTACCAAAGAGTACATGAATGACATATAGATTTAGGGAATTTATTCATATCTAGTGTGTTAAATGTGCAAAACCAACTATGGTGAACATTTTTTTCCCAAAAAAATTTCTAAAAGTGCCCTGTTGATAATGACAAATACTTAGCACTAGCAAACATTATTCGTCAGTCATACAGGGGCCAGGCTCATTTATGTTTTTCCCCACTTTCACTGTGTCCAATGACTGAATGTACCGACATGTTTAGATATGTGATTCAATCATGTTGTCCTCTTACTGAACTTTCCGCTTGATTTCTGCCCTTTCTTGTGTGTTCCACGTGCTTTGCCAATCTAATAATAGCACCGCAGTTATTGCGAACGTGTTGTCTAGGCAGGTGCAGTTACAAAATGCTTTTGAAAAAGCAATGCATCGTGTAAATGTTTGATTTTTTATTTTTTTATATAGCCTATTACTAAACTTTTAGGATTACCGAAGAAGCAAATCCCCATTCCTGTGCTGATAATATTACAGTGCTTTGCTTATAGTATTCCTTCGATTGATAGCCGTCTTTGATTGTGAGCTGCCCTTGATTGTAAGCCGCATTTGAACATAGGTTCCCTAATGCACTGAGATGCGTACACTCACAAGCAGGTTTTACATTTGGAACCTTGGCAATGATGCTTGCACCACTACAGCTGCCTTCTGATCATCGTAATCCCTCCTGTGACGGTGCGTGCACGTGATGCTGATTAATAGAAGAAAGAGAATGCGCAAACTGTAAAGTTTGGTCAGCAAAAAGTAGCCAAGGAATGATTGAAGGCCATCTAGACCATTCGATAGCCTAAGACAAATGTAATCCGTACAAAACGATGAAAGCAAAACATTATAAGCCGTGGCTTACAATCGATTATACGGTAACCTTACAATTTGCAAATAGATGTGCAAACGCCTCAATCTTTTGTTTTGCAGACCAGCCGACGAGTGCTTTGTGGTAGATATGACAACCTGACTCATACTGTTCAAGGTGACTTCACCGTGCACTTTCATTCAGACTTCAGCAATTCGAACACAGGCTTTTTAATCGAAATGCGACGAAAGGACAGTGGTAAGCTTTTTTGAAAAATGTGTATGCGCTTCTTTCGAAATCATCATCAAAGATCAAAGTGAAACAAAGCAAATAAAAAATGTTATCCACGCACAGGCTTTTGTTTCCAATTTTTCATAATGTGTTAGGAGCGTGCAACTCAACCGGAGTGACAACGCGTGAATCTGGTCACATTTTTTCTCCTGGATACCCGACAAGTTTTCCTAGCAATTTCAACTGCCAATGGACAATTACTGCCACTGGTGTAAGTATTGTCTGTATATCAAACAGGTTTTGTTTGAACAAATGAATAAACATCACTAAATATTTGTTAAAAACATTAAAAAAAAACAACATATTTGTTAAAAGCGTTTGCATACATGACATTACCTTCATGTAAGCTTTTGCAGCAAAACACACAAAATATTTTGTACAGTAGATCAGGATCTTCCATCAACCATGTTCTTACTTAGTATCGCAAAACAAAGCCTTTCAAGAAATCGTGCAACGACTTGGTGGTTAAAACGGACGCCTTAAATTTATTGTTTTGCATTAAGCAGGCATTTATGTTAGTGATACAGATAAACACCAAATAATTTATGTCATCATAAAGCTGCTTCCATTTTATATACAAACTTGTCAAGGCGATGCGCCATCGTAGCTTTGTGGCCGCGTTGTGTCGCCCAGTGTTATGAGGTTTGTTGCAGTGTCACTTCATTGCAATACTTTGCAGCTGAGATATGGCAGAAGTACTTTTTCCCGGACCTTCCTATAGGTCTCGTTTTTAAATTGCATACAACATTGTTATGCGTGTTAGCTCACAAGTTTGGATTTGACAGATCAAGTTGTGTTTGACATTTTTGTGATACGTAAACACTAAGAAATCAGTTCAACGCTGAAAGCCAAAGCAGTGGTTCCCATCCTTGCTAGCTATACGGTACCCTGCAGAAACAACAATCAATTTGCGGCACAACAGGCGAAACCATAGTAATTTGCTATGAGGTTCGGTAACATTGAAAAAAACGCAATTTTAACGATTCATTGTAAAATGTACAAATACAGGCAGGCCAGAATAGAGTATGTGACGCCGCATCATAGTGCCGATAGGAAGTCATCAAGTTACAGTGGGCGCACTGCAGCACTAACAGTAGAGTNAACATGATCTAACGGGGAACCTTTATTGCTGCTTGCTGCTGAAACATCACGTCCCCTGCATTCTGAGTTCGCGTCTCCAAACGAGTTCGTACCGTGTATCCTAACGTGTCGCTGCAACCCCGTTATGAAACATTGAGGTATAGGATCAGGGCATTAATTCATGAATTAAGGGATCATAAACGGTCATAAACGTTTGGTTCACTATCGTTTACAACCCGTTAATTCATGAATTAATGCCCTAATCCTTAAACGTTTTGATTAACTTTTATTAATAAGAAAGTCGAAAACGTTTGATTAATTTTTAATAAGACATGATTGATATTAGCGAACGCCAATACAAAACGCACGTCTAAATTTCTGTTTCACGACGTAACAATCAAATGTTTTATCGAAATATTTGATTGTTAATATTATTTTTAGTAAAACCTCTCTTAGGGAAGGGACGAACCCTCAACGGAAATAACACGAATAGATATGGAGTATAGCAGAAAACACGAATTAAGATTCCTATTGGATTCCGTTCACTCCATCGCTGTAGCGTTGCTATTGCCGTACGTGTTGATCAGGTCCCGAACGGACTCCAGNTTACTTCAGGGCAATGTGGCCNCCTTCTCATCAATGAAACCAATGGTCTCACTGNACAAACACAGCAGAGGTAAACAATAACATTTTTTCTTTAGAAAATAAACATCAACTTTGAANAACTGAGTATTTATCCAAGCAGTCACTGCAAAAGCGCTTCTTTGATACTGTACGATGGGGTTCTTCCTTGGAGCAAGGTNAGTCGCACTTTAAATTGTTATTGCAACATATTTGTGTCTTTCGCTATTTCTTAAACAGCATAATGCAAGTTTATCGAAACGTCATCAAGAACCACACCAACTGCATCTACCTTCTGAGGTTTGAACGTTTTGCTCAAACGAAGAACGCAACGTACCGATGAAAAAAACATTCCTACTTAGCAAAGGTGAAATGGGTGACAAATCTGCAAAATGTTTCACTGCTTTACATGCTCTGTTTAAACAAAGGGTTCCACAATAAATAAACTAATTTTGCACAAACATTTTGTGCGTTTGTATATCATGACATCCGTCAAGGTGCTTTGGAAACTCGCATGCTTATTTCTGAAAGTACTGATTATGTACTTCTCACGCAACTCAGCATTCCATTTCATTTAATGTTTTGAAAGTATCATATGTAAACTCAAAGGATTGTTTCGAATTGCGGCTTTCGTTACAATGGTTAAGATGAGTTGCCATTTTCATTCGCACTTCCTCAGTAGCCATGCGTGGCGCATTGGCTGGGTGCTACAAAGTAAAATGCGTATTGGACCTTGTTTCGTATCGCTAGCAGTAAATGTAACTGTCTCTTTTTAAAGTATATTTTGACTTGTTAATTTTGCTGGTGTGTTTTAGAATATAGTTCCCGGGTGTAGGAGTCCACCAAAAACAAAAATACTACCAAATAAAAACATCACCGCACTTGATTGCAAAGCATATGATTGTGCGTGAAGCACTGATCACCGATATTGATTAAAAATAACTGATAATGAACAATCCCAAATTGGTTGAATTGCGTAGGATTGAATGGTATTGAGCTGCAGAGGGGTATGAGGCTTAGTTTTGACGAGTTGCGTGAGGCTGAGTCGTGCGAAACCGGTTTGGGAGAGGATGACCTCTGCGTAGGTTGCGTTGTGTTGAATTAATTAAGGACACGTTGAGCGCACATTGCGTTTTGGAGTTTGATTTGTGTTGGCATCATAAACATAGATTACGTAGCAAATATCTCGTAATGCAGAGTAATAAATACTGCGGATTTTCAACGCCTCCATCCTTCACTTCCAGTCGTTGTGAAATGATGGTTGAATTCATCAGCAAATTTGGATCGTTCGGAAAAGGTTTTCTTTTGAATTGGACTGGCAATCCGCTTTATTTCTTGTTTGAAAACAACTGTCTTAGTGAATACTACTCAAAATACTTGGGAATGGTCGCTTGTATGTAACGGCAAACGCACACGTTGTGAATTATTTAATATATTGGAAGCTAAAAATCTTTTAATTTTTTCAGCTGGAGTGACTGAAGATTCATGCACCTTATCAACTAAGTTCTGGAATTCCTCATCAAGAACGTTTTTGTTGGAAAATGTTTGGTTTGGATATTGCAAACGTTCAAAATGATAAAAAGGGCAATACAAGCATTTTTCGGTGAAAATTGCGTTAGTGGCACTAGAGAAACAACTATTCTGAATATACAAAGGTTTTGGTTACGTACCCAAATNGGTTGACGCATAAGGGTACTTCCTGCTTTTTTCAATCACAACTACAGAACTAACGCAATCGTGGTGAATGTGTGCTTCCATTTCATTTGTTACTATCTAATGCATTAATGATACAGGCCATGGAAAGAGGAATTTCAAAGATGAAGGCCGCGTTTAAAACCACCACGACAAACACGTTGAACTGTGAATATAGGTTTGAAAATTGAATGCACTTTAAGCGATATACCGCCGTACAATGTTTCACAATGTGCTTTACGAACCCGGAAGATCCAGACCAGGAGTTTGTTGTAGCAGTCAGGGGGTTGCCAAAAGGTTCTTCACTCGTTCAAATATCCCTGATTTTTTATGATAATAATTGAGTGTCACGCAAAAGTAATTGCGTTTCGTAGACTAAAAAATAGTTAGCTTTTTGGTTGAACTACCCGAACTTTCAAGAAATCACCACGGTTTGAAAGTGCAAAATATCAATTCACAAGACTTTTGAAGCAGGTCAAAAAGGATAGGCCCCATTTGTCACAACCTGTCCAATAAATAAGAACACTGTTAGTGTCCCAAAAAATTTCGTATATATATATAAAATGTTTTTAAAAAATATACCTTACAGCATGTAGTTCGTTAGTTTTTGACACTGTTTTGACTTTCCAAGCGAGGTCAAAAAAATGAATGTCTAAACCGTATTCCCGATGTGGTTAGAAGCATAATGGTTCTTTATGCACTAATAAGTGATATCTCAAGTCCTACGATAGGAGTCGATTTAGTGGGTAAATGACAATCACATTTTAAGACAAAGCTTGTGCAGTTGCATGTACATAGAAAGCGTAATGATTGCTGAAGCGAGAATTCAACAACGAAAACGTGAATGAAAGGCATTTGCTATGACGCTATTCCCACATTAGATAGCTCTGCTGGCTATCGTGAAAAACATAATCACGTGATTATATAATCACACTTCGCCTAAAAGCATATTGCCTCAAGTGCATTTAACGCCATTGTTAACGGTAGCATTACAATTGTTAACGGTAGCACATAAACGCCATTGTTAACGGTAGCATTTCTAAGGGTCTGCCAAATTTGACCTTCGAGATGCCATGGACTACTGAGCAAAAGATATTTATAGTTGAGGCATATTTTCAGCAGACGTCTATCCACGCAGCTCAATTCCAATTCAGAGAACGGTTCGGATGTCGTGAATTTCCTGTCCGCTCAATGATCTACAGGTGGGTCAACAAATTCAGAACCCATGGTACTGTGCATAACCTCAATCGTAAAGACACTTACAGACAATCTGACTCTGGACGACCTAAATCATCAAGGACACCACACAACGTTGCTGCTGTCAGAGACTCCGTTGTCCACAAACCCAGCAAGTCTGTGCGACGGCGAAGTCAGGAGCTTCGAATCAACCGGGAGTCCGTGCGGAGAATTTTGATCGCAGATCTCCACATGTATCCTTACAGGGTACAGATTAAGCAAAAGCCTACACCTGACGACATGAGGAAGAGAGTGATCATGTGCCAGTGGTTTTGCAACAAGATTGACGCTGTGCCAGACTTTCTTGACACTGTCTGATTTTCTGACGAGGCATATTTTCTGTTGTCAGGCCACGTGAACTCCAAGAACAACATCTTCTGGGGTAGCACACACCCTGAGCACTGTCTACAAACGCCATCACACTCTGTGAAGTGCACTGCCTAGATTGCCATCTCCGAACATGGCATCATTTGACCATTCTGGTTCGAGGACGACAACGAGCGTTCTGTGACAATCAACACCGAGTGATATGTCCAGGTCCTTGACAAGTTCTGGACAGCACTTGGTCGACGGAGAGGGGTCTTCAGGGTTTTTCAGTGGTTCAAGCAGGATGGTACCACCCCCCACACCTCAAACGAATCATTAGCATGGCTACAGCAGCGTTTCCCTGACCGACTGATCAGCCACAGGTGTGACCCGCAGTGGTCGCCGCATTCACCGGACTTGAACCCCGAGATTTTTGTATGTGGGGATGCCTTAAGGACAGGGTGCATG
>JGI24022J15233_10006940_pt1 | contig 12387 bp, 3 predicted proteins | sample Ectturendosymbi2_FD_15233 | JGI IMG/M metagenome (IMG submission 15233)
CAAACATCGCCATTTTTTCGATTTGACAAACATAACCCTCTCCATCCACTTTCTGGAAATGACTGGCAACAGTACATTTCTTAGTTTCTCTACTCATTTTTAGTGCAATAGTAAAACCAACTAAAATTTAGCCTGAAATTCAAATGTTTGGTTGAGCACCCGTATAGATTAGACGATCTAATGATAATGTACCAGTAGCCTACTAGAAATCAGTAAAACAAAGTACTGTATAAACTAAATACAAAATGAACTACTGTGCTTAACTTCCTTTATCACAATATGCAACTATAAGCTGGAAACTATAGTACCATAAATGCCTGGAAATTATAAACTGGATTAAACTGTGTAACTGCCTGTTGCAGCTATGTACATGAGCCTGCACTGATATCCAAATTCCTAAGCACATGGTAAGTTAGAAAAGGTGGCACCAGAGAGGCATCAATTTTGTGAAGGGTAGCTGTTAAGTTATGTGAAATGCGCCAATAACAGCAGCATCTCAGGAAATGAATCGGAGCTGGAGCTAACTTTTAAACAACTGGCTCCAGCTCCACTTCAATTACACAAAGAGCAGAGCTCCGGCTCCAGCTCCTCTAAAAAAGCCTGGCTCCGGCTCCAAAGCCCTGGTAGTAAACCCTTAACAAAAGCTTGGAAACTTTTAAAAAGAGTAAAGAAAAACCAGTCCCATGAAAAGTGCAACCACTACTACCAAAATGAAAGGCACCAGTGGTGAGAACTGAACTGAAAACCATTTGCACGTAGTAAATATAGACATGCCCCACGACAGTGCTGCTTGAGTGACAAACTCAGCATTTTCTTTGAACCAACCTCGTCACTGCTGGCAGACCTATAGCCACTTTCTTGTTTGTTTCCTTTGACAGAAAAACAACTTTTGCATGTTAGAATTACATTAAGCAGAACTGTCAAGGAACGTGAATGCCTCATGGTATTGTTTGTTTTGCCTCATGAGGCAAAAGCTGTGTAGCATGTGCTGGGGTTATTTTCCTTTAGCTGAACATGATTGGTTGAAGTGGTTACATGGCAAGTAAAATTTGCAGAGGCAATGGTTTATTTTTAGGATTTAGCTAACAGTTCACACAATGTGGACAAGATGCCGCTAACAGCTTACCAGCACTGAATCATGACAACACTCATCCATGCATGTCATACTAAGTTATTACAGACATCACTGTCAACTAACAAGGTCATGTGTTCCGAAATGGTCATATAACCACTTCAACCAATTGTGTTCAATCAAGCCAACATAGCTCCAACAGTGCTTTCACCTTATGTCAAGAAATGAGGCTTCGTCAACCTCTGGTTCTCACACAAGATTGCATGTTGAAAATTTTGGAGCTGCTATTATTGTACATTCTGAAAAACTTCAAAAAGTCGACATGGGTTTAGATTTTCGGTTTGGGTTTTAGATTAAAACAGGGGTCTCCAAACTATTTTGTCCGAGGGCCACATATGCTATTACATGATAGTTCAAGGGATGGATGTCTTACGTAATGCCATTGTTTCGGGAAAGGTTGCATTCCATCAAATCAACAAATTATTTGCTAATGTATTATTTTTTCATCATTGACAAAATGGCTTCTCAGGCCAGATGAGATGGCTTTGTGGGCCGCATTTGGCCTGCAGGCCATAGTTTGGAGACACCTGGATTAAGGTAAGGGTTTAGGTTAAGGGGTATTGTTTAAGATTAAGATTTAGAGTTTAACAACTTAGTGTTGAGGTTCAGGGTTGGGGTTTACGGTTAGTGTTTAGGGTTACAAAAATTTAATAGCCACTTTAATCTTTCACTCTAACAAGCAATTGGCAAACAAAAAGTGGTCACATAATTTGCAGAGGTTGGCAACTTCACCTGATTATGATTTTTTAGTCTTTTCAAGGCAAAAACAGGATACAGTTGTTTAGGTACTGTCAAAAAACATTTGCAAGACATTTCTCATTGTTGTCTTAATGGAAAATGGTGCATTTATCAAAATTAGGCTAGTGTCTCTGCCATGGTGCCAGTCCAAACCTTTTTCAAAATTGCTTCACTTAAAAAGCTGCTAAACACGGCATAATTCTCCATTTGACGACTGTTAGTTTTCTGCTAGACGCGCCATAATTCCACATTTTAAACTGTGAAGTGTACTGTGCGCAATGCTTCGGAAAAGTGACAGTCGTCAAACGGAACTAAAATTCCAAGTTGGTGTACAGTAGCACCGTTGCACCATTTTCTGTTCTGTAAAAAATTTAACATATCTAATGCAAAGGAGTTAAGCATAGTTGCATGCATCGATCCAATGCCATAAAATTCAAAAGTGCTGCTTTCGAGACGAAGCTTCGCACCTGTAGGGATGCGACACAACCAGACAGCCCTGTATACAATTGCTGAAACCTGGAAGTCGAACGCGCGGTGTTGATTTTAGCATGTCGGTGAAGAGAGTCCCTTTGGCAACAGGTGCTTGATCGGATTAATGGCATCGCAGGTTTTCACACTATCTGAGCAGTGCGCTTTACACTTTTAAAGTTAACTATGCGATTAACCGTTGTAAGTTTACAAATGTATGGTAAAATTCTATGCAAATAACCGGTATGCGATTAACCAGAATATTTTCTTCACGTGTGAATGGCTTTGGTTTGGGATTCCAGAATCCTATGTGATAAAGTGATTTATGCCTTTAACCGATATTCGATTAACCAATTTTGACTGTATAAGCTACTTGTTTTGCAGTTAACCTTCTCCCAGCATTGAAAAGAATGCTATTGATGCCCTTGTTGGTTTAAGATGTGGATCACTTGGTCATTCAAATGAGTTTTCAACATGGGTATGTTAATGTGTGTTGTGTTCATGAAACGGGCTCGTAGTTGTGTACTGTTTGTGAACCAAACTGTTGGTATCTTCTATTTTTATCTGCACATAAACATTAATGTTACAGAGACATTGTTGTCCAATAAGATGCAAATAAAATCCTGAAGTCATTTTGGTTCATAAAAAGAGCTGAAAAGGTTTATATCTGGACTTGTAAGGTGGATTTGATGATGTGCTTGAAAAAAGTTAATGTGTTACTTCTTCAGCATTTGTGTGGCATTTGAACCTGCTACTCTGTTTTTTTTTTGCTGTACTATTTCAGTTATTGCCCCATAAAAGCCTTAAAACTCATTGCAACCGAATTCACTAGTTTATATTTTTAGACGTAATGACTAGGTTTGGGATACTCTGATTTAACAGCTAAGTGGTTAACCAAGAGTTTCTTTGCTATCCAATATCCTGGCATAATAATCCTGTCAATTTTGTAACCAGATTAAAAGTAACATTACTAATGCGTTCTATGCTTATTTGCTAAGTTTAGATATTCTTTTGTTTTCAGTCTGGTTGTTCTTCATAAGAAATGTGTTGCAGAGCAGCCAATTAAAAAATGCATGATTATCTTCACATGTGCTTGTGCAGTGCATATGTGCATGCAGTGATGGCTCGTGACTATAATTCGTGGGGGTGCTGCATCTTCTAACCAAACTTTATTATAAAGACCAAACTGCATCACGTTTTCCATAATGGTGTGGACTGTTATGACGCATGACACCTTGCTCTCTACGAACTGATTGTGAGACTTCTGTATCTTGCTATGCTGCATTGACATGCTATGGGGTGAATGACTGCTGAGGCACTGGTGTCTTTAAACTTAAATGCACGTATATATACCAGTGGAAGTAACAACATTCAGGTCATTAATTGTTCATCTAATGCAGTCTACACTTGTCTCACATGCCTAACATTACATTCACAGTCATTCAGTGAATAAACAAGTATGCTTTGCAACACACTGGTGGTCTTAAAATAACGCAACAATTTAACATCTGTGAATGCCACAGTCACAAATGTGCAATGACTTAATTGGGATTAGAAGCAACCATGGCTACAGACCATATCACACATCTGCATCAGGCAAGGAGAGCCAATATCACTTTGTACATGCAATTGTTATTAGTGTAAATAATCACCATTTTTACTGGATGTCACTCACTAATACAATGATGCTGCGATCAGTTACCATTTACATGAAATAATTTTCAAAGATTAGGTGCAAGTAGCCATTGTTAACGATTTGTTGAAATATTGAGTGTTACTATATGCTTCAAAATTAAATCATAGGGTAGAATCATGTCATACTTAATTTTTGGTAATAATGGTATTTTCCAGAAGCTGACTTAAAATTGGAGCTCTAGCATAGATTTATGCCCGACATAACTGCTTTCAATTCTGACTCAAGTCATAACCACAGGCCTTCTCCAAAATGATATTCCAAACCTGCAGTGTTTCTTATTTTAGGCTGAGGAAGGGTAAAGCCAAACATGTGCTCAAGGTGCATTCTGAAAGACAACCCTAAAACTAACTGCTCTGGATAAGAATGCACAAAACATTAAAGCACTTGTGTGTCCACTATACTACCAATCAAAACTCAAAATCACCTTACATTGAAAATCTATACAATCTTCACATGCAACATCACCTTAGAGGGCGATTCCATATGTGACATGTGTGACATTTTGACAATTTTTTTGAAGATAATTCAATATAATTTTTATTTGGTGCATTTCTGAAATTTTATTTTGGTATCAGTGGGAAACTCCTTCATTTGTTTTGGAAAAAAATTGCAACGTGAGATTTTCTTATTTGAAAAAATGTGACGTGTGTAACATTTTTTGGAAGTTACTTTTTACCTGCAATGAAATATCACAAGAATTCTGTGAAGTAGGGCCACTTCACTTGAAAAACATATGATAGACTATTACCATAGAGGTTACACTAGTTTCATGTAAAATCTAGAAATTGTTACTACTGCACAGCTAAGACAATAATTAAAATAAGTTCGTGATGTGTGTGACATCAAAATGTAACATGTGTGACCAGGGGTGCATCTAGCCTGAAAAAAAGGGGTCTGTCGCGCAAGGGCTGATTTTGATGTCACTTCTCAGTATAAAACCACGTTTTCTCTTAAGACTAGAAATCGACCGATGAATTTTGCAGTTTTGCCAAATTTCGGAAACCCAAGTTGCTACTTCGTCCCCGATTAATTAATGCAAATTCTCTGCACTGTTCCTATGACATGCAGCCCTCTGACTGCATCCTGTAGTACGCAATATTCATACGACTCCACAATTGTCCCCATAAACCGCTCTATGACATAACATTCGCTCACAGGTTTTTGCGTGCACGGTAGGGCAACTACCGTATTTTTCGGACTGAAGTGCGCCCTACAATGTAGTGCCCCTAATGTATGAATCTGGTTGTGCTTTCTCCTCTAGAAGCAGTTTTAAGTGGTAAACGGTACCATTTATTAAATTTCTTGTTACGATTTTTTTTTATAAACAGACATAATAAACTTAAGTACAGCCTGTGCACAAGTGACAAATCTGCACGCATAGATGTTATTTAATGGAAATGGATTTTGCCATACAGCATCTTCACTCCAAGTAAATAAAAGGTAAAAACGAGTGGAAGTACGCAAAGCAGTGATTATTACCAAAGACAAAGGTTGCGTGAAAAACATTTTGAGCTAACGTTGACAGTACCGTAAAAAAGCAGTTAGATTAAGCACAACCAAGTCGTAAAAAACACCAAATATGATAAGACAAGACTTACTAGCTACAATCAGTTAAAACGCAAAGCAAGAAGAAAGAGCAATAAATTAGAGGAGAAAAAATGGTGCGCCAAAACAAAAGTTACGATGAAAGCAACATCTAAACAAGGGTAAGTCTTTTTCCTCGGACATGGCTTGGATCATCTCCTGCATTCAGCGCAGTCTATATCTCTTCCCATAACTTTGTACTTACTTTCCTCTGTTGATGATCTAACAAAAAGTCGAGGCCAATACAGACGTAATAAACCAACAACAATTGCAATGAGCAGCACACAAGAGTAGGTAGCACATACCACAAATAGTCTAGCTCGGCGAGGCTCCTGACTGCATTGGCACACACCAAATCAAACACGCGTACAACTTTATTATTTATTCGTGTCTAGCGGATTAGGCATGTGTGACAGATTAAACTCCCTCGTATATAATGACAGATTGAACTTCGAGTGGCGACCCATGCACTCAGGCGAATCCGGCACTTGGGAGTTATTGGGAAAGAGTTGAATACAGGTTGACTTATCTAAGTTTTGCTTGATTTGATGTCCCTTATGTATGAAAAAAGAACAGCTAGCATTCAATTTTTGATACTGCGCCTTATAATCCGGTGCGCCTTACGGTCCCCAAAATTCAGTAACTACAGTCAGACCATGTTTATCTGAACTACTTTGTTTTGTGAAGTAATGTCGGTTTAGCAAGGTATCCGGAAAATTGGAATCAGACCTGTAGCTACAAGGGGTATTCGGGGGCAATTCCCCCTAATTTTTTTGTGCTCCTCCAAATTTTGTTTTGCCAAGAAAATTTTTTATTAAAAAATATGATAAAAACAGAAGCTTTGCCCTCCTAAACTATTTTGTGCCCCCCAAACCTTTAGACCTAGGCTACAGGTCTGGCTTAAGTGAACGTTCAAAGGGGAAACAGAGACAAACTGTAGAGTCAGACGAACTGTCAACATATGCAAATATGTAGACTGCATGTGAAACATGAGTTAATGAAACTCCCATAGCTGTTTTTGTTTATTAGCAGATGCATATACATAAAGCAAGTATGCATTCAGAATGAGATTTAAACATAAGTAACTGTTGGCGTAATCCGGTTTAGCGTTTTTTTTCTGTTGATATTGCATATTCGTTCCTAAATTTCCAAGTCAGTGTCGGTCAGCGAGGTTTCCGGATCAAAGGGATGAAATGCGTTGGGAGAAATCTGTTCCTAGCAATTTGTTTTGGAAAGCGGGGATTTCAGTTGATATGAGTTCGGACAAACAGGTCTGACTGTATTTGGAATAGATAGTGGTATTGATCTCATTGTCAAACCACATTAGAAAAAAATTTCAAGTTATCATTGCTTTCAGGCACAGTGCATTTGTTAAATCACAGTCACTGTTTGTTCCTACGAATATGGTGTTGAAAAGATACTTAGCTTGTCGAACATTCTGCAAATGTCAATCGTACTGCAATGAGAGCTGTTTATCCAAACATACATGCAGTTATAAAATTGATGCTGACAATAGCTACACAACTACGTCTGTGGAGCACACTGTCTATCCAGATGAGGGTGTTCTAAGCACACTTGCAACATCACTGCGGAGAAGAACGATGGAGTTGCAATTGCTTTGATTATTTTACATCGTAATGTGAAAGTGAATTACCTGAAATCAATATAGAACTTCTTGTGCAGCAAACAACATCGTCTACTGCTTAATTCTAAAAATGCTATTTTCCAAATACGACGCTTGGCTGATATTTTATTCAGATAATGCGGCCACAGTTTTTGAGGCTAGCTGTCACGCCTTTCATAATGAGAAGTTGCTTATAAAAATATATTTTCAGTGGAAACGAACCCACGTTACTTCGCGTGACGCAGAGGAAAGCCTAAATTTACTTAAGTTTGTCATAACCTAGCAGCTGTAGACAGCAGATGACATTAGCCCGAAAGCGAAACGATCGTGATTGGAGACTGTCCTCACATCATGAAGTGAAATATTACAAAACGGCTCCTGCTTCTGCGTGGCAGTGTACGAGATTCTGACAGCATTAGAGCAGGCACTGTCAGAGGAGGAAATTCAGAAACTCATGCATTCGACGCAATATCAATTTTGAGTATTAAAAATGTGGAATGTTTCATGTCACTGCGCAGGCGCTGTTTCGACAAGGTAGCAACGTTGTTGTTTCGTAATATTGTTTTCGTAAAACCACTCGCATTAGAGACCTGCAGTGACAGCATTATATATTTTATCGGCTTTAATGCCGAGTACCTGCAGTGCAAAGGGTGACAGCCAAACAGACCCCCTAGATGCGCCCCTGTGTGTGATGGAGTCCACTTTTGCCAGTTTCATCATTGCATAGTAGTAGTAAAGATCGGTCAAAGGTCCAATCATGCCACTTCTGATTCATTTTCAACCTGTTGCTAGGGAAATTAACATTCTCATGCACCTTTTCAGACATTATTGACTTGGAACCTCTCTACAAGCAAAATTTTAACCCTCAATCAAACCAGAGTAGTTATTCTTGCAACTCCATCGCATGTGCAAGAAAATCCTAAAAATAATTGAAGTGATTTATTGTTTTTTTTTTTAATTAGAAAATGACAGGTAGACTTTAAGTAAAAAAAGAAGGGTAGTCTATGTTTAGTTTGAGCAATATAACCCAGAAATTATTCAACAGTAAAGATTAGTCATCTGGAATAAGTGACGTACTGCAATTTTTTGTGGTGCCAACTATTGATTTTGTTCTTACAAGACTTTTTGCAAAATAATAACGCCCACTGTTTATTGTAGAAAACACTTGGCTTCTGAATACATGTTTGTGATAATGTCTATTTTACCTCATGAGGCAAAGGCTGTGTTATTTTACCTTTTGTTGAACATGAATGATGGAAGTGGTCACAGGACAAGTATGATATGCAAAGAGAGTTAAGGTTTACAGTTCAAAGGTTAGCCTACAGGTTACGCAGGGCAGACAAGAAGCCACTAACAGCATGCTACCACTGAAACTATGCCAAAATTTGCTCATCAGACTGAGCTGTTACAGATGTCATAAACCTCAACTAGGCAGGTCATGCATTCCAAACTTGCCATGTGATTACTTTAACCAATAGTGTTCAGCGAATATTTGCAGAATATGCAAAGCTGCTAAGTGTTATGCTTAAAGAAAAAGAGGGAAAAAGCAAGAAGGAAAATAAAGCAGCAATTAGTCATGAATTTAAAGCTTAGTACATGGAAAAGCACAAGCACTTGTAAGCAAAACAGTTGAGATTGAGGAAAACAAGATTTGAAATTAGCAAAGATGATTTATAAGTCACAAAAAAACAAAAAATGAAGACAAAGCAAAACAGGCAATCGAAAAAAATTTGAAACAGACGTACTTCAATAAATGTTTACATTTTCTTGAAACATCAGATCCAGGCAATCATTTGGAAAAAATATAAGAAAGCAATTCCTACCCTAAGAAAACAAAGGCAACTATCATGTTTCTGTTACACCTTTACGAAAACTAATTTCAATACTAAATCTATAATAAAAACAAAGCAAATCTGAAAATTTAATGTTGCTGGTAAATTTTCTTGTCAACTTGCGCCTGCTATCAATTTTATTGCTGACTGGTCAGGTGTAATTGTGTTGTTGCTTTGTTGCTTGCTTTATTGTTTGTTTTGCATTTGGCTTAAAACTTGCATCTGAAAACTAAAATGTGCAGTGCAAATATAGCTTAGATCAGTGTTTTTCAACTGGGGTTCCATGAGTGGCTGCCAGTGGTTCCACTGAAACTGACCGAAATTGCCTGGGATGGAATTCGCATCCACAGTTCTGTTCTTGTACCAATACCGCTGTTTCAAAGATTTATTTGAGAAAGTAGGATAGACACTTGGATCGTTGCATACGATTCCATTGGCAACGCAAACATTTGCGGAAGGCTCCCTTGCAGCAAAAACGTGGAAAAACACTGCCTAAAATAGTAAGCCAGCATAAAGCAGTTGTTGCTCGGTCATTTTATTAGATTTTGTTAGCCAAGTGTCTTATCAATAAACAATCCTTTGTTAATATATGCAAGGTCAAGTTAGTTATACACAGGAATGTAAAAAAAAGCAATGTAAACTGTTTTCTACATACTGCATGTATTTTACACATAAAACCAGGGGCGCTTCCAGGGAGTCTGTTTGACTGTCATCACAGACCCATTTGTACCGCAAGTAGGCTACTCAGCATTACAGCCGATGACAAAATATCAAACGATGTCACTGCAGGTCTCTAATGCGGGTGGTTTCGAACAGGCAACAGCCCTCATTTCCCTTCTAACCATGCATAGTACTGTTATGAAACAACAACGTCCCTGCCTTGTCTAAATGTCGCGTGCGCAATGACATGAAACAATTCATGTCTTTGAACACTCTAAATTGATATGGCGTCGAACGCATGTGTTTCGGAATTTCCTCCTCTGGCAGTGCTAGCTCCAATGCAAGCAAAGCTGTCAGAAGTTCGTACACTGCCACGCACATGCAGAGCTGTTTTGTAATAATTCGCTTCATGGCAAGATGACACAATGCCCAACCGCGATCTTTTGTTTTGCAGTTTCAGCCTAAATTTTATCTGCTGTTTACACCTACTAGGTTATCACTAAATCAAATAAGCTCAGGCCTTCCTCAGCATCATTCCAAGTAATGCGGGTTCGTTTAAACTGAAGCTATATTTTTATGAGGAATTTTTCATAATGAAAGACACGACAGATAACCTCAGAAATTGTGGGTGCAATATCTGAACAAAATATCAATCAAGCATTGTATTTCGAAAATAGATTTTTTAGAATTGAGCAGTTGACGATGTTTTCTGTGCAAAATATCCTATATTGATTTCAAGTAAGTCACTTTTACATTACTACGTAAAGTCATCAGAGCAATTGCAACTCAATCATTCTTCTCTGCAGTGATTGTGCAAACTGTTTATAAAACCGCCATCTTTGATAGACAGCACTCCACAGACGCAGTTTCGCAACTGATTGTCAGCTTCGATTTTATGAGTGTATGTACGTATGTTCTGATTGTTGTGAAACAGCTCTCATTGCTGTGTGGATTGTATTTTCTGAATGTTTGACTAGCTAAGTATCTTTTTGGCACATTTTCCTAAGAACAAACATCGATTGTGATGTGACAAATGTGCTGTAATGAAGAGCAATGTTAATTTGGAAATCTTTCCCCGTGTGTTTTGACAATGAGATAATACTACTATCTGTTCTAAATAGTTAGTTGTGCTAGGCTACTAGCCCTTTTACTAATCAAGTTTGATTGATAGGATTTTCTCGATTGACAAAGCTTTTTTGGGCCGATACTGATGAAGTGTATAACATGAAATTCTGCACAAACCTGGGTCACTGAGATAGAAAAAATCACAGCCTTGTCCGTAGGCAGCCATCTGCTTACCATGCAAAACCTGCGAGCGAATGCTATGTCATGGACCGGTTTATTGGGACGATTGCAGAGTGGTCTGAATATTGCACACTATTCGATGCAGTCGGAAGGCAGCGCATCATATGGAACAGTACAGAGAATTTGCATTAAATCATAGACGAAGTAGCAAGTTGGGTTTCCGAACACTCCGTGCAGAAAACTAGCATAGTGGCTTTCATGAGCAAATATTGCTGATATACTGTATGTTGGTCCAAATTTTCCGATACAATACTTAGGCAACATCGCAAAATTCATTGGTCGTTTTCTAGTCTTAAGAGAAAGTGTAGTTTTACGCTGGAAATTGATATCAAAAGCTGTCCTTCCACAACAGTCCCCTTTTTCCAGGCTAGATGCACCACTGCACAAAACTAAATCAATTCCTTTTAAATTGTGCACTTATGCATAACATTAAGATCCATGGTACCAAATGTTTTACAATTGCTGACTGAAACCAAAACTTTTAAGATAAACCAAAGCTTGACTTGCACAGATTTTGGCATTTAGGTTGCGACTTGTGTGATATGTCATTAACAGTATGTTGGTCAAACTAGCAACAAATTTTCCAAAAGATGGTCAGCACATTGCACAGTAATTGGAACAAACAAGATTGTAAAACTGACAGTGACAAGGACCAGATTGCCTTGTCGCGGCACTATTCAGAGAACCACGGCACTATAACAAGCCACCTCTGCACAAAGCATACACTGCTACTTTTGTCGAACAACCAAGTTGTCACTCTCTGGATATCTGTGAAAACAAATGATATCACCTAATTGCTGCGCAAATCAACATTCAGAACATGATCCTCCCCGATGTGAAATAATTATTACGATGCTTTGTACTGTTTGACTCTATCCGATGTTGTCTTCCGGTTTGTGCGCTAGCTTTTCTCTCAACACAGCTTGCTTACTCCCACCGCAGCGTTTAAAACGAACTCGTGGCAGGTTTAAATGCGTACCCCAGAGACTTACTGTCCTGCACATGGCTTACTATTTTTCACTACCGTTGTTAGTCATTTCAACAAGAGTTAGTTTTTGGTTGGAGGAATTTTTCAGCCATTAGCATCAACTAGTTAGATGTTTCAGTCATTTATTTATTTGAGCAAGCGTCTTTTTAATTTTTGAGTAAACACTTATTTCATGAGTCACAGTTTTTTTTCGCCGCTAGTATTCTTGACATCAGTCAGTTTGTAAAGATGTTATGATTTATGAGCTTGTGTTGCGAAGTTTTGATTGTAGTCTTGAGTTTGTTTTTTCTCTGCTGTTACTTCAGCCTTTTAACTTTTCACCCGTAAGCTTTGCTTGCAATTTTCAGGACTGAGGATGCG
>JGI24022J15233_10006943_pt1 | contig 12386 bp, 9 predicted proteins | sample Ectturendosymbi2_FD_15233 | JGI IMG/M metagenome (IMG submission 15233)
GGGGCCCGTAGCATTTCAAGAGCGCGGGGCCGCATGTCAAAAAAAACATCTCAACACCTGCTAAATCATAAAGCGTGTGGGCAAGGCATCCGTGTTTCTAGCTTTAATATCTGTATGCTCTATCCAATTCGCATCGTGACATGGCAGTTGGCAGTCAGAGTGTATCTTTCTGACCGCCAGTGTTGCCAGATGGTTGTGACCTAAATCTGCTAAATATTGTCACAAAAAACTGCTAGATTCTGCTAAAAGTCTTGTCACAAAATTTCAGCTAAAACCTGTTGAAAGCATTGAATTTGTGCTAAGAATCTGTTACTTTTTCGATGATTAAAATAAACCTATGAAGTTACGCAATATATTAATTTTTCGTCTTGCACTCGCTCTCATTGGGCATGGGCTGAAAATGCCGATCTTGGCCACTTCACTTTTCGGCCCACAATTTTCTATCAGTCAACATTTTGACGTTTTGAGCAACGTAATTGCAACTTGCCTCGTTTTTTGTATGACACACAGTTATTGACGATCTCTTTCAAATGGTTGCATGTTTTTATACAGAACAATGCTCAGCAATAAACAATCTGAGCACAGTTTCTGTCCTACATCTTTCTAAGTCTGTTCTTTGTAACTTTGTGTTAAATTAGGGAGCATGCAAAAAGTTCTTCAGTCTTATTTGAGTGCTTTTTCTACCAGTTATGCCTTTTAAACTCACAGTACATCGCTATAATTGCACTGTTGCAAGCTTCGCAAACGGATTTGTTGAATCAGCAGGATTGGTAGCAGGCATTGAGTCAACTTTTGCAGTAATTACTGAATCTTGCAACCACATATGTCGAAACTTTTGGCAGCCTCAGTTTACCAGCAAGTTCTTTTACCAGACAGTACTACTTACTAGCGTAACTGAATCACTTGGAAATATCGTGTCGTGGGATGAAAACATATTCTACCAATGTTGCCTTGTTCTCTAACCACACAAGCAAATAACTTGGGCTTCACCAACCTATCTAATTAATAACTTGTAATCATGATGCAATCATCTGGTTGAAGCAGCTTCTTTTGCATCATAATACAAATTCCAAATAATTGGAGGCAGGTGGTTGCGCTTTGCCCTGGTTTTACCCTGTGGCGTTTCTAAGAGGGGGACTGGTTGGGCCATGACCCTCCGAGAATTTTGGCTGGCCCCTTGCTTGTTTCCCCAGTTTTGTGCTTAATTTCACGTTCAAGTTCGTTTGATTGACATATACAGCAAATAACTTTCAGCCAGCAAAATTTTAAATCAATTTTCATTACGACGGAAAATCATAATGCAGGAGAGACATTTATGTTGGCCCCTACTTTTTTCCTTGGCCCCGCAGTTCCACCCTCCCAGTTTTTTCATTCCTGAACTCCCACTGATGTTACTCTGTTAAAAACGTCATGAAGAATTTAAGTAGGCCTATATTGTTTGATGAAGAAGGTGTAAAGTTTTCATCTTGAAAAACTCTTAGAAAATATTTTTGGTCAGGAATTTGTTAAACCTCTAAATCTGCGAAACGGTTGGCAAAATCCTGCTAGAAAATTAGCTAGCGAAAACCTAAACTGGACCGCACAAATTGAAAGCTAGATTGAAAATTTTGCAGCTAACAGTGAGAGAACCCTACAAGATTTAACAGCAAATCAGCTAAAATGGCAACCCTGCTGACCGCACTCTTATGCCTTTTGTTACGCAACTCTACAAAAAAAAATCAAACAAGAATTTCAAGACACAGACAGCGTTCAATTGAAAACCTCCGCTAAATACTTTTGGCAAATTTTGAAAAATACTGGATTCTTGACTTCTTACACTGAACAAGTTTTTATATGTAATGTAATAAATAGCATTTATTACAGAAGACTGCGGGGCCCCCAAAAGCGCGGGGCCTGTAGAAATTGCTATATTTCCTACTACAGTTTTGTTAATCCGGCACTGCCTATGCAGTGGTTGCCTGGGCTAAAACGTAGGCTACTGTAACGGCTATGCAAAATTGATTTTTGACGTTAACTAAGCATTTCTTTTGTCATTATACAGTGCATCACATTAACATAGCATTGTCATATAACAGGTAACTGAATACAGCAGAAGTTTATAATTGGGCCATCAAAAATAAGCATGGGTCTTTACGTGCGATTGAAAGGGCGTATTGGGCCACCATAACGAAAGTTTGACAAGCACTGAATTAAGACAACGGCTGATGCTGCAGACATGGGTAAGTTATACAATGTTTATAGCACGTCAGCGTTATCGAAGTGGAATTTTGTGATGGTCTTGGAATGAAGTTTGTATCACCATTAAGTGGGATACAGCAAATTGGTACGTCCGAAACAGCTGCGAAAACGTCACACCTCGTTTTGGTTTCGGTTTTTGATTGCAAGCGCTTAGAGACATGTTTGCATTTCAATATCATCAACTTCCACAGAGGGAAAACCTTAGGTAAACTTCAGCCATGATATGAGCACTCCAGCATTTGCACTGTACACAACGTTTGACCAATTAGTAAACCATACTGTTGTGATCAGGTTCGACTACAAACTGAAGTAAGATAGGTTTCTTAACAGTTACTTTGATTTGCACTGAAGTATTTCTTTCGTTTGCACATCAAAAGCTTTAGCAACCAGAAAACGTTTGGCGCATTTTTTTTAATTGGGGGGACAATTTCCCCAAAAGACCCCCTGGCTACGTGCCTGGATTAATCAATTTAAGTAAACGCATTGTATGTGTGCATTTAAAACGATTCTATTGAGTTCAATAAAATTCGTTGAACTCATTGTATAGGTGCTTTGAAAGGCTGGTGATATTGGGTTCAATAAAATTAGATCAAATAATTGTGTGTGTGCATTTAAACCGCTGTTATTGGGTTTGATAAAATTCGATAAACCCCTTGCATGGGTCCATTTCAAACGCTTTTGATGGGTATAATAAAATTCGATGAACGCATTGCATGTGCCCATTTAAAAATGCTGGTATTTAGTTTTAAAAAATTCAATAAACTGTCATTTCGATAAACTGCCAGTTCGATAAACTGTCGGTTCGATAAACTGTCGTTCGATAAACTCTCGGTTAGATAAACTGCCGGTTCCTTGAACTGTCGTTTAGATGAACTGTCGCGTCACGGTGCCTCTCGACGAATGAAACGCCTCATGAACGTTTGTTTCGTTTCTATAGTAAAGCCAAGTGGGGTGTAGCGGTTCCTTCGGGGCTGCTATCGCCAGGCACTGTGCTTCTGAGACGTTTTGTGCGAAACAAAGGAGAACCCTTCAGTGATCCTGTCCAACTGATCGAGGCTAATGGAAATTGCGCCGTCATAGGTCGCATGGATGGAATATACGCCGTCTTACTTTACAAGGATGGAGAAGAGAGCATTATGTCAACGTCTAGCTTCGCTCCTTTCCAAAGACTACATGAAGCTGTCCGAACCCAGCGTCCTTTTGAGGTTCTATTCTCGAAAATAAGGAGATTTCTCTAACACAAAGCGCCAACGTAGCTGATGACTGTGATTCTAGTGTGACGCCACGTGACGGTGGCCCTAATGTGTCTGACGACGGTTCACCAGCCCGTAACGGTGATTCGCCTGCACCCATGTTGTGACTTTCAACACGACAGCGAAGAAACCCTGACCATTATGGGGATTGGACAGATTAAGTTGTTGCTAATTATGACATTTACAATTAGGTTGAAAAGATTACTTGCCCAAATTGGGCAGGGAGCCTATACATGAACAGAGTTGAACTAAGAAACAGCACAGCACAAAACACTTATACATAATCAAACAAAGGGCGCAGTGCCCCCTCAATTCGATACAGAACGACGATGAAAATAGTGTGGAGGAGATTCAGGCCTGCTGAGGTTTTTCATGCTCATTTAACAACTAGCATGAGAACTTCGAGATAAACTGTACTCTCCCATTCATACTTCGTGTATTGTTGCAAAATACATTTAATATATAATAGCACGTTGTAATTAAACACGCTATGCCAGTATGATAATATTTCAAAAGCAAAAAATTCACGCTAAATGTTGGTAATTAAACCACGGAGAAAGATGTTGGTGTATTGTAGGTTTAGAGAGATCGGAGGCACGATTTTGTACAGTTGTACACTTTTTAATGTAGGGTATGGTTGAAATCAGTCATACCAAAAACAAAATTTTGCAGTGGAAGATCTGCGTATATGCGTCATTCGGAAAAAGGATAACTAATGCCATACTTTCATTTTGAAAAACGGTCAGAAAATCTGAATGCTTGATTTACTTTGTTCAAAACAACAATAATGTGGTGACTTTCGTGTTTCTTATTTTGTACGAACAGAACAAGTCCCACTTCAAACGCTTCGAGTATGTCCTACAGAAAAAACTAAATAGATTCGAAATATGCATTCAAATCAATTTTCAATTGATAATGTATGAAGTATTAGAGTTAAAAATGTACCTTTTATGTCCACAAATCGTTTAAAAAAACTTTCTGATGTTTCGTTGCACACTGCAGAAAATCGAAGCAAAGGGCCGAACGTCATTGTCTGAAACCCATGGACGTCTGGTTGATGGATAAATGTTCTGTTGGTACCAATAGCGAGGAATAAGCAGATACCCATGTGATGAAGTTGACAACCAAATCCACAGCGTGCATTTTGTCGACAGAAAAACTTTCGTGAAACAGTGCAATTGCCAGGGTTCTGTTGAGCACATGAGAATAAATTGAATGCAACCGGTAAAGATCAGGAAATTTAAACATTTGTCATCCACTGAATGTCATTTCAGTGTCGGAATTTATACTTTGTTTCACTGATAGCATATTCGAAACCAGTAATACATTTTTTTGTGAAATGAATTGTCTGAACGCCAAGATCTAGTATTTGATTTCATAACAAAGCTGCGCTGAATATATTGTAATATTAGCTTTATTGTGTAATATTAAATGGTTTTTCATAGTTGGGAATGTCACAACAACATTTCAAGTGATTTCACCGTAGCAATTTGCATTCTACCTGAGTTAATTACATAAAACAAAATGTTTAGTCCACCTTGACAAATGTTTACTTCGTAATCCCTGCAATCAGTAATCTCACTTTGTAAAGATGATCACACCTAAAACTCCAAAAAGATACCTTGTACATACATTTGTTTACTTAGTACATGAAGTAAACATTCATGCGCACACGTACGGTACCTGGAGTTCAAGAATTTTTAGCTGAACCAAGTTTTTCAAATCGCACAAGTTCTTTATTTGAATTGGAAATTGTAATGCCCTGTCTTGATTAAAATCATTTATAGCTACGTTGCAAAACTTTGGTAAGAAATTGCTGTTTTCCCATGTGGAAGATGTCTCTAAAAAATAAAATAGAAAGCTTATTACCACTGAAGAAAATAAGATGATTAACTCCAGTTATTTCATAAAACTATAATTCAATAATTCTAACTAACAAATGATATTTTAGCATAGGTTTATGGATTTTCTCAAATGAAAAGCTTTCGCAATAAAAATCACCGCGAGATTGTGAATAAACAGTGGATGAACCTTTTCACGCTACGAAATGGTGTTTCCTTAACTCGCAGTCGTTTTCTTTATACGTGCGGGCTGTTTTCACTCAACTTGTCTTCGAGTCAAGAAAATTCACGTGTTTGCGCTCCACTGCTTGCGCGCGGATCATGCTGACCTCATATTTCGTCATTCCAAATTTGTTTTCGCGATGTGGACAGGGTTGCCAGATTGTCTTTTTTGCAGCCAAATTTTAGACATTTGGCCGAATTTAAGTTGATTGGCCGTGTGATCTTTGGGTTGGCCGTTTGGCTCTTTTTTCGCCGTTTTCACCGTTGCTTGGCAGAAATATTTTTCTGTTGGCCGTTTTTGAAAATATTTCCATATTTTAAGGCTAACCTTTCAACCACAACACCTTTTTTCAAAGTGCCAACCTTTGCTTGTATGTTTGACCTTGTGCAGTAAAAGCGAGGCAGTGTGAGTGTGTGATTGTGCTTGCCACGTTGTGCAGGCCAAGCCGTTGTGAGTGTGCGTATGCCCATGTATGGTTGTTATGGCTTGTAACCAAACATACGCTTCATAATGTTATCCTATATTGCTCACTGTCTGTGTTACTGTCAGTATATGTTTTCAACAAACAGCATATGTCTTCAACAAACTCTGTAATAAGTGGCACTTACTCTTAGGCAGATTAAATTCACTTCTGGAAACCTCCGTGTTTCTTCATATCAGAATGATCGTGGAAACATGCCATGCCTTTAGTTTTAACTGTGAAGTTTTGCAGCGACACACAACTAATTTCTACCTAGCCGTGTCTCTTTTCTTGTTGTCTATGCATTCAAGTGCAACCTATTTGACAATAGCCTATATCACATGTCCACAATCCCTGTGTTTTTATGAAGTGCCCATTCCCTTCTGACAACAGTGTTTTCAACCTTTTTGCTGCAGAAGAATTTTCCGAAAATGTTTGCGGTACTCACAGAACCCTATGAAATGATCCAGGTGTCAATATCGCTACAACCGCATAGAACTGTGCTAGTGAATTTCGTCCCAGGAAATTTCCTTTTCGTTTTCGGGGAACCATTGGCAGCCACTCGGTTGAAAAGCATTGCCTTAGAAGTATGTGTCGCGTTATTGTAGTCAGTGTAGGCGCAAAATGAAAATTATGTTGTATCTCATTGCATTTTGACTTAATACAACAAACTGCAAGTCCTGCTTTTGAATTGTTCAAAAACTGAGTGATGATGCTAAGGTAAATGTTTATTTTTCAGGTACTTTTATTTATGTATTTATGAAAAAGTAAAAAAATTTGGCATTTTTCTGTTATGAGTGACTAACTCCTTAACAAGTTTTGACTTAATTTTTTGTAGAAGCACTGCGGGTACACAAGATGTATTTTTTATGTGAATTTGAGTTGTGAGGAGGCGAATGGCTCAAGAAATTTGGCTTTGTCAAGTGAAGGGTTTGGCCTTTTCTGGCCGTTTTTTCCTTTGTGTTTGGCCTTTTTCAGGAATGTTTGGGCCGTTTTTGGCCTGTTTGACTGCAGGTTTGGGCGTTTTTTAAAAAATAAATCTGGTAACCCTGCGTGGACACCACATTTTAGTTAGTGTTTCGAGTTTCTGGTATCGCCAAAGCACGCAGAACGTTGGCTGTTTCTTTTGTCGCGCCATCGTCAAAGCTATGTTTGATGCTACTGCTAATCAGCAACCTTTTTGTGCATGAAGATTTGTGCACCAGGAATTTTTTTAAGCAAACTGGGTGGGAACTAAACCTCTTGCTTCGGCTTCGCAACTTAAATGTCAGGCGGTTTTAGTCGGGAGGTAAAAACGTACTCATACAACGACTAGGCTGCCATGCTGTTAGTAGCGTTTGTTGAAACCAACAATTCTACAGTACATGCAACAACAGCATTCCTTGCAAGCAACCTCTACTCTGGGCAAACCCCAAACCTCCACATTGGTTCTTACTCTGCATATTGCATGTTTCCTTTCAAACAAGATCATTTACGTGGGAAACATAACATGGAATTGGTTGTTTTACCTCCCGGAAATGAAGCTGGCTTTTTTATAAAATTATATACAATAAAGACAAGACGTTGTGTTTTTTAAAATGATGAAGCAATGGTGTTTGCTTCTTTATTGACTTTCTTTACCTTCAGGAAAGCTTTGATGTTAACTTACAAAAACAAACAAAACATTTCATGTGCATGGCTCAACCTGATCACCAAAAATCAACTCAGATCTCCATCAAACCAAACTTCGGTTCAGGTTTCTGAAGTTGTCGACGTCTAATTAGCATAAAAAAACGCTTTTTAGTATTCAAGGTTCAACAATTTTTATATCCAAAGTTTGAATTTATTGCAATCAATTCACAAAATGAACGATAGGTGAAAAATGGAACATTACGAACCTTCTAAAATGTCTCGCAATCTTACTCTAGTGAATAAACGCTTTCACTTAAAAAGAAGTTACCTTTAATTGCGTTCCATGCCAAATATGTGTTACTAAAAAAACAAAACTACATGAAAATTTTGTTGATTCATTAAAACTCTATGAAAATAAAATGCGTTGACAAATTTAAAACACGCACGCGTTACGGCAAGAAACTTTGGAAAACAGTTAGGCATTTAGAAAATTGTCTATTATGAACATATAACCCTGCTCAGGTCTATTTTTCCCGTATGCGGCAGATGCTGTCGTACATAACTTTGCCCAGTTTGGGCAAAATGCACCTTATGTGCAAGAATTCAGAAAAATAACAAATTTTCATGTGTCAACCTAGTTTACTTTTTTGCTTGTAGGTCCGCCAACTTCGATCACATCACGATGTGGACCTTGTACAGACCGCCAATGAAAGCTACTGACGGAATTTGGGACGTGTTGGTGTATTGTTTGTGTTCTTTGCAAATGTGCTACCGGCGTGTTTTTGGAAGGGACATGTGTTTGATTTTGAAATAATGAAATATTTTCGACAAGCAACAACTTCCATTTTTAGGATCATTTGAGCTTGCAAAATAGTTACTGTGTTGTCCAAACACGTGCCTGTGAACCTATAACGTTTCCGTAAGCTTTGGTTAAGATGGGAACAACTTTCCCGGAGTGGGGCAAAATATACCAACACTTTTGTTTTTAAATGCACCTGAGCGGGGTTACAGTCAACAAGAAACAAAGATACTGTAATCCCACAAATGTTTTATAAAATATGGCTGCTTCTAATAAGTCAAACAAAATTCACGTAAAAGGTAGGAAACCAAAGCATTTTCACGTCCAGAACGTCTGCAATATTTTTCGAAAGCTGATTACGATAAAATGTTGTTAGACTTTGTAATTTCACAATACCCCACCAATCACCAATTGCAGAAAACTGCAAACAAACAACAAATCGAAGTACTTTTGAACTTACATATTTAGATTTAACTTTCCAAACAAAATGTACAACGCACAGAAGAATAAAAAGAAGGCAATGGTGAGTGGACCTTTAAATTTTCTGCAGATAACTCCAGTTTTTCTCGCCATCATCAGAAGTGAATGAATTATTTCATTACATGTTTCAAAGAAGTAACAAAAGTCTAACTGGAGTTTGATCTCCGTTTTATATTTCACAGCTGGAAAAGAGGAAGGCAATTTCATTTGCAGTCATAGCAGGATTGTAGAAAAGGAAAATGTGGCCACTACACGTGTAACAGAAATTAACTTAGTTTTGTCACAGAGTGAAACTGTAAGTCCAGCAAAATCCTTGAAGACACAACAACGCAAAATCCAGTTATTTCAAGGAATTCATATAGGATGATTTCCTTCAAAACCATTGCTTTTCCGAGTTCGCAATTATCCTGTATGGTGTCATGTACCACAAAAAAAGGTGTTATTGCGGGTGCCTAGAAAAATGCAGGCAAGGAAACGCAATCCACTTCTGGGGGAAGTGGTTAATTATAAAAAAATAATTGACATCTCTCTTTGCTGTGTCTGAGGCAAACATCAACAATAAATGTGAAACGAGGTGGCGGATGCTGTTTACAAAGCTTTTAAATCTATCCCAAGTGAGACACACAAGGTACTGGAACGATTCGTTGACTACCTTATCTACTTTCCGAAATCGTGAAGCTGCTGATGAGGTTTTTTTGGTAACATAAATGACGTACATAAAGCCTTTTCGTAACACGTTTCCGCAAGGCAGCTAAATCTGATCGCAAAGTGTTTTGGTAAGAATAGATTTACCTTGCAAGTTCCCATGTGGCCTACGGCGCTATTTGACTTTGAGACTCCTGCGTTAGTAGAAACATTTTGCATTGTTAGTTAGATCTTACTGCGACAGTAAGATTGTACCTACTGCACTACTTTAACCTTTACATTGCGTTGCTTCAAAAGTGTGTAGTAATTATTTTGGCCTATTCCTTGTAATCAGTAAATTTCGTACAAGTTATCCCTTGCAATCAGTAGATTTTGTTTCAGTCGGACCAGTCATATAACTCAGTGTTTGCTCTCAAGAGTTTCTACCCTTCGTTCACATATGTGGACTTGATGGTTTTCGGCATGTGTTTACGATCATCAACGTCATGCAGTTCATATATTTCATCCCTTGTTCTTATAATTGGAGCGCAAGATCAAAAGATTTCTGGCATTGTCATTAGATCGAACAATTAATTTCAAATTGCTTAGCAGAAATGGCTGAGATTTGAAGCATTTATTCACAACAGTGTTTAATATATGGTTGTAAGCTTTGATAAGAAGAAGAAAGACAAGTTGCAATACGCAATTTTGAGTTTATGGTGGAAATTGTTAGTTTAGGGGGAAAATTTGCTTCTTTGGCAAAACCTGACTTTTTTCGGCAAAAAATGCACTGACGTATGAACATTTTAGTCTCTATCACTATGCAAATTACCATTTTTTGACTGAAGATGGATTAAGAATAATCCGAAACGTCTCAAAATAAAAATGTATAGTTTTTTGAAGGCTTTTTTAGTGTTGATCAAATTACCATAGTTGAAGGATTTTGTAATTTTGGCCATGTGTTCTTCAAAAAACAATCATTGTGGCCATGTTCAGTAAGATTTTGGCCATAAGCTACAAAAAATATCTGGCAAACTTGCGCACACCAGAGGATACTAAGTGAGAAACGAACCACCACGTTTCTTTGTAATTCAATAGTAGGCATACCATATGTCCCGTTTCAGCCTGGACAGTCCCGGTTTAAAGCCCTTGTCCCGGTGTCCTGGTAAGTCAACCAAAATGTCCCTGTTAGACATTCTGTCAGTCAGGATACTGCTAAGTGTCGTCCGGGGCGGGCCAATAAAGCCGCCTTTTCCACCCCTCAAATTTGCTTACAACAACTGAAAAGATATAAAGATCAACTTTCAGTCTGTAAGCACTTGCGCGGGGCCCTCTTAAAGTTCTGAAACCATTTAAAAGTAGAAAAATAGGTGAAAAAGGCCAAACACCGGCTCTTGTTGAGAAGCACTGGTTTGCAAATTTCATCACGATCTGTAAACTTTGTCTAGTTCAGGGACTTTCAGAAGTCTTGTGATTCCCACGCCCAGGAGCAACTGCTTGATTGCATCCCCCCTACCTAATTCTAATATTGAAGAATGTGAGAAATGCCAGCACAGTAAAGCTAACTGCTTCAAAAACGTAATTTTCGGACACCATTTCATATAAATAAACAGCCGTTCTGTTGAAACAGATTAAGGCTAAATTTGAAGAGTTCTTCATTTAAAATACCAAAATTTAATGTTGATAAGCCCACCTAATGACTACGCTACAGCTTGTGGTACCTATTGAAAATATCTCACTGAGCACTAACAATAGCGTGAGGCGTGCCAAGAAATGCTTGTAGTCAATGACTGGGTAGCAAGTGATGCAATGATGTGCCGTTGGAGCGTTGCTGAGGATCGACCGATAGGAGAAAAAAAGCTAGACATGAGTCTTTACCAAGATTTCATGCAGGAAATTCCGTCTCAAATTTTGAGTGGAAGGAAATATAAACGTCGAACTACCGAAAGAGTAATGACTGCTGGTCTGCGGTCGAATCTCATCTCTGTCCTTTGTTCAAAGGATTTTTAATTGGGGTGAGGGGACGTTGCTTTGACTTTTGAGGTAGGGGCAGGGACTGGGGGACAATTGCCTCCCAAGCAGATCTGTTAAAAAAAGCCTTGATTTCAAGAAAAACATTAGGACACTTTGAGAAACTGGATTTCACCCAGAATTTTGTGGAAACATTCAATCAACTTGCTCACTCCACAGCCACATTTCCTATATTTTAAAGCTAGCCTACCAGTCCAGGGCTTCTGAAAAAGAACCTGAAGAGTTAGAACTTTCAACTATTTATTTATTGTAAAAAAATAAAGAACAGAAAGAACAGTCAGAACATTTCAACACCTTTCGAAAATTATTCTTCATTCAACAAAATGCTGCAACCAAGAAGGTTGCGCCAGGGGACCGGGCCCAGGAGTCCCAACACTCCCTTGCTGCACCACTGGTCCTACACCTTATGCACCAGCTCCCTTTGAGAGTATTTGTTAAATCATGAATTACGTGTGTCTGATAACAGAAGAAGGATGCTGGTAGATAATGTGCAAGCACTTACCAACTGCAAAATTAATACTGACTTTTCCTCCTGCGATTTCACAAAAAAATAAATCTGAACAAAGACTTTTTGAAGAAGGTCTAGAGAAAAGTACGATTGGACGAATAAGTGGATTTATAAATGCTTGAACATAGCTTTGTTTCTTAATAAAATGAATTATTTTACTTTGAAAATGTACTATATTTTTGTTGGTACCTCAACTAAGGAATCCAAAATAGTTACATTCTCCAAGGAAGATATGACCCACCTTTTTTGAACCTGTTGTCCAAGCCACTGCTTGGCCGCACTAGATCTAGGGGCAGGTGTTGAGCAGCCATTCGATTG
>JGI24022J15233_10006946_pt1 | contig 12383 bp, 7 predicted proteins | sample Ectturendosymbi2_FD_15233 | JGI IMG/M metagenome (IMG submission 15233)
CAGAAAAAAGTTGCGACATTGATGGGACTTTCTGACGCCACCCATGCAGTGATTTCGGTGCCCGGGGCATTGCAGCTCACTCGGCACGCCCCTGGGCAGCACTAAAGGTCCTGCCCTGGTTTCGCTCAGAAAAAAACATCATCCGCATCCCGATTTGCTCAAAAAACGTGCAGTTTTTTAAATATCGCGTTCGTTTTCCCTCCCACCCATTTGGAGTGGTAGCGGCTTCTACACTTTTTGACGATACCTCAAATCCATTATTGTCGTATGGTTTTCAACCTTTTTCGTACCATGACCCATTATCGCAACCCACTATACTCAATGACCCCCATCTAAAACTCAAATAAAGCAAATCTAATACAACTGTGTACACAAGATATCTACTCGTGACCCCTCCAAAAATGGTTCACAACCCCTCTGGTGGGTCGTAACCTCCAGGTTGAAAACCACTGTCCTAGGCAATCAGAAAAAGTAAATGGGACAAGCAAATTTTCTGAGACAAACGTTTGCAAGTAAGACAAGTCCAATGCCAAAACAAGCAGTTAAATTTAAAAAACTGTTCGATAACTAGGATGGATTTTGAAGTCAAAATGATACACTTTAAATAAAGCTTACCATCAGATTGCTGGGTATCGCGTCCACAACAAGGTGGCAAAAAAGTGCAAGAAAATTCATTTTTGTTTTCAATTTCCTTCGTTAAGTTACGTATCTTTATAAACAAAGTTTCAACAAAAATCTTTAAAATTTCACCAAGGTTTGCCACATCTCAAAATTTTATATGTATATATTTATGGGAATAAAAGATTTGCCGTATCACATGAACTGAGCAACGTTGTTTTAAACAAAACACTTTACCTTTGAACTGAGAATGTGAACATTAGCCTAACCATAACTTGAATGCTATCAACAAACAAGAATTTGTCATATTGATTTTAACTTCACAATTTGGACAATATTTTCTTGAGTAGGGTTCTGCAGTTGCCTTAGTAGTTTTTCCTGGCTTGCTTGAAGATTTCTAATTAAATTGGAACAAAAATAGCATTTGTTTTGTTATCTAGTTACCATGGTGTCTACTGCCTAGTGATAAAACAACACAGTCACCAACATTTTTCTAAACAGTCATTAAAGCCATTTTGTATATGCAACGTTTCAGTATGTTGCATTGTTCATCTTCCTCCTACAGTCGGGAAGGTTTTCTGTTATTGGTGGCTCTGGCATACACAATATTAAATAATGAGAGTCTGGTCCAGTAAAACCTATAAATTCCTTACAGGCTGTGGAAATAAACATCAGCTGTAGTGAGCTTTGGCAGAGTACACTTATACCTTTTCATTACAGAGAGCAAACTTCGTACTTGACCGATTGAAATACTTCTGAAAAGAGGTAACACAACCAGGGGCGTAATGACGTGGGGGCAAGGGGGGCACAATTCCCCAGGCGCCAGATTATCGTGGGGATGCTGAATCACTGTGGGGGCACCAAATGTCTGCTTGTGGTGCCAAAAAGTCCCAACAATTTCACAAGTACTTTCTACAATACCGTAAATTTCCTTCCGAAAGACCTCAGGTTCAAACACAGAGGTGCCAAACTTGCTTCTTGCCCTGGGCGCCGTCTAACCTCGTTACACCCCTGAAGACAACAACCTTTCAGAAATAGAACACAATTGATGATAATACTTACTCTTATTTATGAATGCCTTGTTGAAGCGCAGCATCTGGCTATTTGTTCAATCTTGAACTGCAGCTTTTGGTTATGTGGTCTGGTGTTTAAGTCTTTATCACCTGCATGGACATCTGTGGCTATCCATACAAACTTCATCACTTTATTTAGTGGTATGAAGGTAAGAGCTTACTTATGTTTTCTTGTGACTGACTTTTGTTTGAAACCAAGCATTCAAGGCTAGCAACAGAAGAGCAAAATATATTTACATACCATTTATTTCCAAATAGTTAATATACATATATCAGTGAATAATATTTTCAAAAATCCTTATATGCTTATTGTTAAATATATCTATGAATAATCGTGATAAAATAGTTTGTCATAACAAATTTTAGGGGGACATGTTCATCTGTCGAAGTGCTGAAGGGGTGCATGCTAACCTATTAAAATGCTGAAGCGATCCATAGCAAGAAAATAGTTGGGAAACCCTGGTCTAAAAGCACATGACATAAGATCCTTTGTTACACTCAGATTAAGGTAGATTGGGATAAGCCCGGTAAGGCTCAAATAAAAATCTGTCTGCCAAAATCAAAGTGCAACAAATAGAATATTTCTGAAATGAATTAAGAGCTCTGCACTTCCATGTTACATACCTAACCTTTCTTCCTCAAACCAGAACAGCTCTACCGATGGAGCTGTACATGGTCACTTAAGCAACTCCATAAAAACATACACGGTCTTGGCCCACTCCATAACAACATACGAGGACAACAGACAAAAGACTATGCTTGATAAAAGCTGTCATGTAATGCATTGACTTGGAAGGTTGCTGAGTACTGTTTACAGCTGCTACTGGCCTGATGTAATACTGATAAGCAGAATAGGTTCATAAAACTAGATTTGATACTCATAACAACGCCATGAAATGTGCACATTCTTTTACAAGTTATAATCATGCGTAACCATTGTGTTAAAAAACAAAAAGTTTATCGCAAGTGGGATTGCCTGACATAACGTTACAGCAGTTGAGGGCAACTTGACCGTGGGTGAACCAGGGTCAAACACTGGCAGATCAAACGTTTGACTTTTTGCAGAAAACTGTCAAAAAATGCATGTGTATGTAAATTTACAAGCAAATCAAAAATGTTTGCCAAAATGCGCTTAGTCCACCCGGTTAACTTTATAGGAATGCATGGCATATGATCAATTGTTTATTAACGCCAGCTGTGTTTGACATTTCATGGAGGTCACAAAATAATTTTGCTTCCATACGTTGATGACAAAATGAGAAATAACTGAAAAAAAACGTTAAGTAAGCATGCAAAAACCTACAAACGAAAACTAGGGGCTAATTAACAAGAACAGTTATTTTTGCATGCATTTATACATAATATTTAAGAGCTGTGTAATATTTCCTACCACGGAAATCAGTTTCACTGATCAAATGCCTGTGATTAATTTTAATCGAAAAAGTAACAGTTCACCTGCTTTGCTAGTACGACATACACCAGCTGCCAGCATCTGAGGCTCATCTTTCTTTGGAATCTTTTGTAATATCTGTCTGACTTCCAAAGCAACATCAGCACACCTGGATGAGGAAGGTGCAGGATTTCCTGAAAGCATTTCACCTGTAGAAATCATGCTGTGAACATGAGACACACATGAGATACCACACGCTAGTTAACCAGGGGTTTGCAACCTTCTCGGACTATTAGGCCACTTCAGGAGACCAAGAAGGCACACTAAGCTGTATAAAACAAAGTTTCCAAAGACAGGTCCTTTTAGTTTCTCGTATGAATCAGACAGGTGTGTAGTGCTAAAAAAAAGAAGTGTGGGAATGCATCAAAAATTTTCATTTTCAGCAGCACTTGAACCTAATTTTTAAGTCAGTGTTTAATGAAGTATTCCACTTTCATTACACTACAAACAAAAACATTCACAGCTTTTTAGGGTGCTATGCAAGAGATAGCTTGCCATTCATGCGACTTCCGGAGCTACACACAGGAAATATGAGTAAAAATAAACATATTTAAGTCAGGTCACATTGAAAAGTGTTATTCCCGTCTTACTACACCCCTGGAGTTAATCACAAAGTTCACTGAAGACGTGTACAGCATACACACTAGATGCATAACACAGTTTGTCAAAGAAACAGCACAGAAAATGATTTTGGAGACTGTTCGAGGAAAGTGCATGGGACAATGTAATATTAGCAATTACTTTTAATGCTTATCTGAACACATGTACACTTAGTTATTTCACTTCATTTGCAGCTCACATATGATTCAGCCCAAGCATGTGGCCTGTGGAGACTGCTCCCCAATTCCAGAAATTTGCCCCAGAAGTTTTTGGGTTAATGAAACCTTTGATGTATGAGTGAGTGAAGCCAAAATTCAGTGCAAACAACAAAACTGTATCTAAGGAACCTATTCTACTTCAGTTTTGTCAGAAATAAAACTTATCCTTACCTGCAGTGTCAGTCGTAGCTCAATATGAATATCGTAGACTTTTAATTTTTTAGTTCTAAAACTCAATGCCGTAAGGAAAGTGTTAACCAAATTTGGATTGGATAATATTGTTTTGAACTTCTTTGCAACTTTCAGTTCAGTTTTGGCACTACAGATTACTGTAATGAAAAGTTTGGTTTAGTGGATTCTCTATAATCTGTCACACCTATCAACAAAACAAGCTCTGGCTTTGCAGCCAGCTGTTTCAAGAATACTCCTGCCTGGTCCTCTATCCTTTTGCAAAAATTCAAGCTTGCCTCCATTTCAGCAATAATAGTAGTCACGGCAATGACCACACATCAAGCGAATCAGTCGCAATTTATTTGCACAAGGAAACTAGTTTCGTATAAAACACATCTTCAGTCCCATGCGAAAGTCGACAATGAAACAATATTAGCAATACCTCGTACTGTTGCTAAGAATGATTGACACAATTAAATAAATAAAGAACTTCTCCACTAGACCGTTGGTATGCACATCAACACGACTGACATTTGCACTAAAACAACACCTCAGATCAAATAATATTTCCAACACATAATTGCTAAGCAGTGCAACCTTGCACTCCCAACATAAGGGTGGGTCAAGCACAAGTCCCAGAGGATGTATGACAAAGTCTAGAACGTACACTTTATTTTTTATTGCTTTAATAACATGTTTCATTGCTAATCATCACTCGCCCCACTTTCCTTTCAAACCATTTCAAAAGAAACCTTTTCTAAATTTAACGTGATCACAGCCCTACACTACACAGAACAAAAAAATCAACCAGATAACTTTTGCCTGGAGCAATGAAGATCCTTGGGGCATCCAAGCTGAAAAACTCAACATTCCTTGACAATCACATGCACAATGTCTTGGTGAAACTACATTACAAACCAAACCAATGTAATTGTGCTGATCTCATAACTACTGGTGGTTGATGCAACAACTTCACATAAAATTTGCCAATATTCATTTGAGTGAAATTAGAACACTTTATTTCATGCAACAATACTTTCTTTTAAAATTTAGCACATGCAAGAAGTGGATAGGATAAATAGTATCACATGAGTAAAATTAAAGCAAATTTTCAGTCAAATCTGCAAAGCCAAATAATATAACCGAAGAAACTTTACAACAAATGATTGCAAATTGGATATTTTAAAATGAACAGCTTTGTCCAAGATTCAAGAATGTGAATATACAATGCATTTTTTGGCATTACTGGTGCTTTATTTTCTTGGAAAAATGCATTCAATAATATAAAGAAAACTTTGCACCATGTTGGCAAAAACTTTTTACCTGAACATTTTATGAATTTGTCCTGCTCTTCAACTGATGGCATATTCTCTTCGGATGGTTTATTTTTTGCATCATGAAAATGACAGCCTTCAGTGGATGAGTTTTGCCTTGAAAAAACAATATGGTAGTGACTACGGATACACCAAACATGATGTGCTTTGAATGAAATGCTGAGTTTGTCACTTAAACGCCACCGACATCATAGCGCAGTGGATATGTTTATTGTCTGCTGTGCCAATGGTTTTTGGTTAGGCTCTCAGCTTGGCGACTTGCATTTTGGTAGCAGTGGTTGCACAAGTTCCAAACTTTTCTCTTCAGATTTACAGTTCAGGTTTACGGTTTCAGTTTGGGCTTTAGGGGTGAGGTTTAGGCTTACAATTTAAAACTTTAGGTTTAGGGCAGGGGCCAGCAACCTTTCCTTATTCGCAGGCCAAAAACAAAACTCTGCAAGGAATGTTGGGCCGTATTAATTTCCATCAACAATTTTGTTCCATTCGCTGTTAATGATGTTGACAAAACTTGGGAATTTATGGAATTTGAATAAGACTAACTCCTGATTTTCACAGTTCATAGCGAAGGCCCAAAATACGACATGCAGTACATTCATAGCATAGTGCAGTTTCTCATAAGTAGTTCCTCATGCATATGCAATACAAGAAGTTGCAAAGAGGGCAGATTCATAAAATGGAATACTGTACCACTAGGTGGTCATGCAGTTACTATAATTTTGAAGGGGCTGCGGGGTGCAGGCTGGATGATTTTGTTTGGCGGGCCAGATGTGGTCCGTAGGCTGTAGGTTGCCAACCCCTGGTTTAGGGGATAGGTTTAGATTTGAAAGTTTAGGTTTAGGGTTTATGTCTTACATATATTACGTCTCTGCTAAGCCTATTGCACTCTCCTTGTGTGTATGTTGCAGGTGGCGGATGAATAAGGTTTCAAATATGAAGGTCCGCAGGCAGACCTGTAGCCACTGCCAAATAATATTGTTGGTAGCATACCATGCAATCCCAAATAAAAAAAATTCTATATAAAAACATTATTTACCTTTTGCTAATGGAGGCTTGCAGAGACTTACTAGTTTGTGAGAACCTGGAGGCAAATTGCACCAAGCGTATCTGCAACAATAGAAGTGCAGAAAAACATATTATTTCAATATGTGAACGACATTTGCTGACAGGTAAGTAGATTATGCTATGTTCAGGTTACCACAAATTTTGTGTGAATATCACAAGACCAGCAGTGCTGCTTCCAAGCGTTTATCATTTATACTCTTCTTCCAACAAGAATAAGCAAAGTTTGCAAAGAACATATTTGGATGATTTTTCAAACAAACCATAGTGTTTGCTTTTTCAGTTCAGCAATATGCTGCCCTGCTGCAAGAATATCAAGTTTTGCAAAATGCTTAGTTATAGGCTACTATACACCAGCTTTAAAAAAAATTATTTTATATTTCAGTTACAGTCAGCAATTTGCAACATCAATAAACCTACAGCTTTTATGTAATAAAACGACCTCACATCTAGTTCACATAGTATACCGGAAAGGGTTGATGATCAAGGATACGCAAAACAGTTTTTTCATTGTAAGAGGCATATTTCAGTCCATCATAGCACATCCACCTCATATGATGTGACTGCGATTCATTGTCTTGAGACGAAATGCTATCGCATGTTCTTATCCAATACATACTTGCAATGACAGAAAAGGTTACCTTCAACACACCTAATAGCAAAAACAATTTCAGATGTCAAAAATCTGATGATAGCAATATTTCAGCTGCAAACCATTTATGAAATGAATATTTTATGTAAACATTGACATGATCTCCATGCCATATACCAGATTAAAAATGTGTCATGGCATGTACCGTATTATTCGGACCATACGGCACACTTAAAATCCTTTAAGTTCCTCAAATATTGAAACTGTGCCTTATAATGCGGTGCGCCTAATGTATGAATCTGGCTGTGCTTTCTCATCCATAACCATTTTTATGTAGTAAACAGTGCTATTTATATAATTGCTAGTTACCAGGTCCATTGTATTGTAAACAGACCATCGTGTTACATAATAAACCAACAAACATTGCAACCAAGTAGCATTTGTGGTACCCAGAGTGGCTAACACATACCACAGATCGTATGACTCTGCAGTCTTCTGACTACATTGGCGCACACCAAATCAAACACGTGCACAACTTTTATTTTATTCTTTTTATGTCTAGGACAGGGCTACTCAAATGGCGGACCATGGTCTGAATCCGGACCTTTAGATGTTGTCAGCCGGACCTTGTCAGCATCTCAAAGGTTGTTTTTTATTCCAAAACCTTGCGCTTTTGGTCGTACTTCTAAATCTAAAGCAACTCTTCTACAACTGCATAAGTGATTGTCAATCAAGCTGTTGTTCAGCTCTGATGCAACGCACACCTGAGCTGGGCTTGTAGTCTTTACTTGGTTCCAACTAATTGTTTCATCATAATTTTTTGACAATAGCTTGTTACTACAAGGTCTATCCTGGTGAAAATATTGAATTCAAAGCTACAAAATAGCAATGAAACCTTTTCTTGTCGAAAACAATGCAATTATATAAATTTACTATGCACAATCATGAAAAATGGTTGAGTAAGGGAAGAGTTTTACAGATATTAGTCCTTTAGGAATTAAATTTTGCTTTATCACAGGAAGTCAACAGTATGTGAAGAAAACCTGAGGTATTTTCAGTGTTTACGAGAAATGATAAAGGAAGCGGTTGGAATTTTGGCTGACATAGTGTAACACCTCAAAGACTTGAATGCATAACTGCAAGGTGAAAGACATACTGCTCTTGATTTAATTACTACTATTCGCCCTTTTCAGAAAAAGTACTATATTTTCAAACATGTCATTCAAAACTAACTTGCGGTAGTCATTTCGGGGAAAGTAAAAGCAAGAAGATTCCAGATAGTTTCAATTTAAAGAAAAGTTTATCACCAGCATAATCATTGCCAAACAGTTCAGTGACTTTTTTCTAAAACAGTTGCTGCTGTTTCACCAATACCGTTTTTAGTGCCAGACATTACAGAATTTTCAATTCAAGCAAAAGACGCGTGTGCGTGTGTGGACCAAAGATGTAGCGGAAATTTTACAGGTACCGAAGCTTTGCTGGGTGTTTTCGCTTATATTTGCAAGCAACAATTCATTATTCACTGATGAAGATGGCGGAACGAAGCTCCGGCAGCTTGACACCACCAGGTGTGGACGCAGCCAATATTCATCTGGAACGGAAGTAATTGAATTCCAGTAGAATGCAGCAAAAAAATAAATATTTTTTGATTGCACGCCTGCAAACTTCATGTCAGAAGAAAATATCTCCAAATTTTTTCCACTCCTTGCAAATTGTTACCAGAAACTCTCACTGTGTCTGGGTCTACCTGATGCAAATGAAAATTTGTAACCCTATGTCTCAGAATTTTCCTGTTTTCGTATATTTTATTGCTTTTTGAAAATGATGACCAAAGAAAAAATAATTTTTTTGATATCTCATACAGTTCTCGTGTTATGGTCTGTTGAAATTTTCACCACTAGGTGGCAATTTACCATGCAAGCACTCTTTTTTTGCTCATAGGCCAACACAAATTTGCTTGTATCTTTATAAATACTCTACATCAGTGGTTCTCAAACTTTTCTGCACGTTGTCCCCCAATAAAAGTATACAATTTTCTGTAGACCCTGTGACCTAGCCTAACAGTTACTAATACAAAGATGGTATGTGCCAAAATTTTATGTGATGTAACAAACACAACAGTTTTCGTAATGTCATCACAGTGGATGATTAATGAAAATCTATTCCAATTGAATATACTTTCGAACTACTGTAGCTAAGATTTTATCAACCCTGTTGGAAAACGACGTTTGCATTACTTGCCCGATTAACAATAATTTTGAATTGGAGGCTTCATTGCTCCAGTAGACCCCAGCAGTTATTCACTGACCCACATTCGACCCTGTGACTATTTACCAACCCCTTGGATGGTCCAATTGACTCCTGGGGGTTGATATCGACCACTTTGCGAACCACTGCTCTACATAGATGCACAAAAATTGTTTTCTGGGTGTTTTGAGGGGCAAGGAATCCAAATCTCCAGTCAAAATAGCAGAAAAACAACATTTTCATGGAGAAAATTGAGGTTGAAAATTTTGTAACAAAATTTTTTAGTTCAGAACTTTGACCTTAAATTGCGAGCTGTTGACACAATATTGCAAACAAATTTTTTTCCTAATTTTGTAGCACTATGCTTGTATTTTTTATTGATATAGGTTTGGTAATTATGTTTTTCAAGGTTTTTGAAAAAATTGAGATTGAAGTTTTATACATTTTATACAAAAAATCAACATTTTGCTAAAAACATACATTTCAATAATATTTGAAATGTTCACCATATTGAAACTATTGAACATTTTCTGACAAGTGAGGAGGTTAAACAATTACATACACAGATCCCACATTATTGTCTAACAAAAAATGCTGTAGCCTGCACCACAGAGGTGTTTATGTTAGGTGTTTCAATTCTTCCCATTTTTCTCCTTTACCATTTCGATCACATTCAGTTTTACAAATGAAACAGTTTCAATGAATAACATTCAAACTCACTTTCATGTCATTTTCATTAATGATGTAATTTCTTCCAAGACTCATAACTGGCCGTGGTGTTTCTTTTACACAGGCTTTGCTGTAGAGCCACCCAAGTTCCAACATGTGTCTTCTCATTACGCCATTGAAAAAGTTTACTTGTGGACCTAAATTAACTTTGACTGCACTTTGAAGTTAATCCACTTACATGATCCTGACAATCCATCACACTGAATCATATATACATGCTATATAGCCATTATTTTTTACTCTGACTGTGGACTTTTAGGGATGTTCTTTGAATGCGCACTCTCCGAGGTCTTACGATCTTTACTTGGTTGCTTGAATTTTATGCCATTTGAGGAAATTTTTTCTAAATAATCTAAACATTTTGTTCCGTGGATTGTTGTTCTCATTTTGTGCCTGCTAGAGCAAATTGTTCCTTCTCTGTAACACATTACGGTATAAAAAAAACATTTTATGGTTGGGATTTCAGTTTGACAAAAATCAAACTAAATTTTGGGAAATTATATTTGAGCTTTTTTGCAAATTTCATTCCTGCTACTAGATGCTTTACTGTTCCAATGATGCCATCACAAGCAGATTTTCCATGAGTTTTCACAAAAAATGACCCAGATGAATCAAGGGTAATCGTAGTAGATAAGTTTAAAGAAAATTCTTAAAATTTTTATATTACCCTGACAGCCATCCAAGAACTTAACTAATTTTTTCACATGTTTGTGTTTTTCTTTTATACAGCTGCTCTAGTGAAATCCCTATGATCAATGATGCATTTTGAATAATACATTGATAATTTTCTGCAAAATCAAATAGAATGATGCAGGAAATTTGATCACTATTACTTTTTGTGTTGTAGTTAGATGCCTTGGTTATCATTTTGCTATATGTATGAGTAGGCTACAAGTGCATAGATTGATGCATTCAGAATGTCAATGAATTCTGCCATAAGAACAATGTGAGTTATTAATACTGACCTGTAAGTGGTTTGCCATTGTTGGTATATATTCCACTATTTCAATCATACATGGTTCTGTTATAGTAGTTATACACTCTAAAACAGGGTTTCTTAACGTGGGGTGCTAGCACCCCCAGCAGGTGCTGAAATTAATTTTAGGGGGTGCTGGGAAGGTCACATATGCGGCGGTAAAAGGAATGCGTTTGTCTTTACTTTACCCTCATAGCAACCAGGTGTTAGCCAATGCTACGTTCATATGTATATCAATTTGCCAGATTTGTAGACATATATATGCACAGGGGCATTACAAGGTCACATGATGCCCAGGGTATGAAACAAATTTGGCGCCCCCATATGTTCAAGCCTGAGCCTTTCCAGAAGCAAATGTACATATTGAAGGAAGTGCTTGTGACATTTCGGCAAACCAGCAGTGATTCGGCGCCTGGGGAATTGCACCCCTCGTTATGCCCCTGATATGCAGTAGCCTACTATTATATTCTCATGTTATGTTTTTTGTTAGAACAATCCAAGGCATATCACATTTGCATGATTTTATGGCAGTAACGGGACCTCGAAAAATTTTGACGGTGGTAAATGGACCCTTTCCTAAAATAATTGAGTAGCCCTGGTTGTGTGCTATCTGAGGTTTGCTTCATTTAATGGGCCTTATGCATGAAAAATGCATGAAAAAAAACAGCAAGCATTCAAATTTTGACACTGCACCTTATGGTCCAAAAATATACAGCAAGCATACACTTCATTTGCACACACAAAAAAAATCAAGCATCTGTTGTTATGGTTCTTTATGGTTGAGAAGATTGAGATAAACAATTATGTGTAAATCACTATATACTGCTGTATATCTTTTCCAGTACATAAAATAACTTGACTGATGTTGGCCTTCATAATATTCATGCCGTGAAAACTACTAATCTAGGAGTTCTAAAACTGGGCGTTGAAGAACGAAAATGAGTTCGAAGAGGTTTGAATAACTCGTTGATTAAATGTAGGCATAAACCTTTCAGTGATGAATCAGCTCTTCCAAATAAGTAACTTAACATATTATAAAAACAACTTTTATTTGACAAGTTTGAGATTACTAGTGTTTTCAGTTGATGGGAACAAAAACTTTTCAAATTAATTAAAAAAGCGTTTATGCTGTCTTGAAGCATATTCTGTTGCCCATTCTCAGTAGCATGTCTTATTCTGTTACAGAGAACAATAATGAATTTAATTTTATATGCTGCAACACTGCAGGGTCAAATCATTATAATCCAACAAGGGGTGTAACCCAATGTCACAAAAATGCCTCATTTTTTTATATAAGGTGCACCCACATGTAAAAT
>JGI24022J15233_10006948_pt1 | contig 12381 bp, 5 predicted proteins | sample Ectturendosymbi2_FD_15233 | JGI IMG/M metagenome (IMG submission 15233)
AGTATTGGATGCATGTAGCAACCGGGGGCCAAACGTGAAATGGGGGGCACCGATTTCACATGGGGGGCTGGCATCACTGGCCCCCTGCTGGTGACGGCCCTGCTTCTCACGTTGGCCTTCGAGCAACACTAAGTGCCTTTCCTTGCAATAGGCAATTTCAATTCGAGCCAGCATAAGATCTTAAAAAAATGTACAATACTAATGGTGTTTGAAAGCCCAGAGAGTTTCTTGAAATTAGTCAGCAAAGAAAGACGTCTCAAACTGAAAGGTTTCCCACCTAAAATGCATCCGACTTTCTCGCTCAACGCCAGAGTAGAAGAGCTTACTCTTCGAGTTTATTCTTCTACTCTGGCATTGAGCTAAAAACGTTTCAAGTCTTTGCTGGCAAACGGTGTTGAATAGATCCCAGTAGGCGGAAGGGTGCGCATGTTAAGGTTAAAGCTGTTGGGCCGCTCACGGCGTTTGCTACAGCTGTACGCCCCATACTCTAGTGCAATGCACACAGTGTTCATTGAAGAAATTAGTGATGCCCTGCGAAGGATTTAAAATTAGCAAATCCACAATCCTTTTGGAAGATATCAACGCAAACCTTGGGAATGGTGAAACAATGTCCCTGCAACAGAAGTCATAGCGTCTGAAAGCACTGGAAACTGGGGAGGCTTAAATTCGACCAGAAATGCAAGAAGCCTTGAATAGAGTAGTTCTTTCGCTGACGCGTGTGCGTTAAGATGTCCAGTGTTCCTGTAAGGCATGAAGCTATCGAAAAATTGGAGTTATATTCCACATATGCAAGATGGAAGATGAGAGATAATGCAATAATTACCGGGGCATCTCTCCATTTAGCCTCCTTGGAAAAATTTGGCAGGACAGAAAGTACAGTTTTCGTCCTGGCCGTAGCACTACAGACCAGATTTTCACTCTACAACAAGTTTTTGAGATAGCTTAGGGGTATGCCAAAGGTGTTTTGTCGACCTAGAGAAAGCATGCGACCGGATTCCTTAGGAAACATTTTTGGGGTTTTTGCAATAGGAACGTTTGTGTGTGTCGGCGGGGTTAAATCGCAACCGTTCACCGTGGGTCTTGGACTCTGACAAAGATGCGCGTTCTCAAAATTCCTCTTCACAGTCTGCATGGATTTTTGCGACAGTAAAGCCGAGCCAACGACTTTTTCACTGTTGGAAACTGTTGTATCAACCACTTGTATTGTTTTTGTGGTTTTGGTACTTATTCCTTCATCTGAACAAGGTTTTATTCAACATTCACTTGATTAGTTTCCAATCAAGTGCGACCAAAAGTGATTGAAAATTAGCAATAACGAGCAAATAAATTATTATGCCTCACCAGAAACCCAAGTAAGTACTAGCAGCAAGAAAGTGGTAAAATCTTGCAGCTGCTCGAGAAGCTCACGTACCGTGGGGTGGTATTCATGAGTGACGGAGCAAGGAGATTAATTCTCGGATTGGTAAAGCAAACGCAGATCTGTGTGACCTTAATCGCCCTGTGTTCACGAAATCGTACATTTAAAACACGGCTGAACGCTCAGTTTCTTAATCGGTCTTCGTTCCGATCCTCACCTATGGGCATGAATTTTGCATAGTGATTGAAAGAATATTATGTCAAGTGCAGAGATGAGTTTTTTTCTTCGCGACAAATACGCAGTTGTGAAATTTATGAAACCCTCCAAGTCCCGCCACCTCCATTCAGAATAGAAATCTCAGATGTAAGTGTTTCGACCATGTTACCAGAATGTTCCTGGAAAGATCGTCAAGGCAATTTCTATTGACTGCACCCGTAGGAAAGCGGCCAAGAGGTCTACTGTTGGCCAGTTGGCATGATTAGGTCTTCGACCTTGCATATTCCCGTGTTGGTGTGGAGCCACCGAAACTATCAGAAATTTCTGCAAACCGTGAGATATTTTCAGTCCTTCTGAGGTGCTGACCACTAGAAGCTCTCCTGTGAAAAAGCAGGTATGACAATGGATGAATGACTTCGTGAAAACTAGACATTCAGCTAACCCCTGGTGTAGAATTACATTTAATCAAACGAAGCTCAATACAACTTCACTTCACGTCAAATCAGATTCCATTCGCATAATTGGGAATGGCAAAGATTAGAACGCAAATATATGCGCTTTTTGCGTGTGCAATTCGCCTGAGTTGCTAAAAACATGATGTAACGGAGCCGACGTTGCTGTTTCAGTTTGGCGTAGTTTGGAGTACAACATGGGTTATTTACCAGCATCCGTTCGAAATTTGGAGTGTAACGTGGTATTATTTACCAGCATCTGTTCAAAGAAAATTCGATACAAGCAAAATTAGAAAACAAGCGATTTTACAAATTATAATACAATTATATTTAAATTCGTCTAATTTTATAACTGGAATGAGGTTTTTTCCAAGTCTGTCTCTGAGAATGCCCTATGTTTTTTAGCTCATGCGAGGCATGCATTTAAAATTTCTGATCATATTTTGTTTAAATGCATTATTATTGCACCTAACGAGTATTCACAAAGGGTGACTTGAGTGAATCAATCAGGAAATTTTAAATAGGAAATCAAATTCACGTAACACAGTACTACACATCCTGAGTCCTGAAACCTTATTCGAATAATAAGATTTGGAAAATTGTGGAGAAACCGCGGAAACGAATACTTCGACAATTTTCGAAGAATGCTCGAAGGGACTATTTAAATGTGACAAATCATTGATGAGCGCTTTGGGCAAGTTGCTGCAAATTCGTTTGAGTTGGTGTTGCTTCAGTTCATGAGAGGGCGGTAACAAAGTGGAAGGAAACACAACCAACAAGTACAAAATTTGTCAGATTTTGCACAACTGGTGTGCGTTTCTAACATGAGAGTTCGAAACTCTGAATGAGAAAAACGATTATTTTCTCAATTAAAACTCTAACTTGACTTTGCTCATTATATTTTAGGCAAGATATTTGTGATGTGTGGAGTAATACTTTCTTGTCAGTTGTTTTTGTTGCGAATTCATATAAGTAAACGAATTGTGTGCTAAAATAGTGGTTTTTGTCAGCGAAAGGATTGGGCGAAAAAGAAGTGTTAAGAATAAAATTAAGCATGGCACAATCAATCAGCTCAAACACAAGGCAAACAATAGACATATTAACAAAGATCGCAGCAACAATAACAATTTACATAGTGTCAACGTACTTTGGAATGTTTGACAGGCGAACGTAAAATATTTAATGGAATTAAAGTTTTCATTGTTTTTGGAGTAGGGATTCATAAAGGTTTTACATAAGCTGAGATCAACTCCAAACCGCGTTGTTGACAAGCGATCGTTGCACTGATCATAAAACGATGTTTCATGAAACAGGGTTTGAAAGTTGTTATTGAGTAGAAGTAAGAAAATAACAGAATATTTATATTGAAATCAGGGCAATAAACAGCTGGTTAAAATTGATATACTGGTTAATTTCTGTTTCGCAACTGGTACATCTTCACTATGGAACCAACCAAGGAGAGATCAACAACGACCATGCTGAACCTGTCCCGTGAATTTTCTAAGTACTCGTGTCAGGTAAAGGCAAACGTTGCTTATCAGTTTAATTTTCACGTCTTTTGTGAAAATATTTGCAGTTCACGATAAAAATTGTTTTGTGAAGAGATTTCCACAACTATTGGCACTTTGTTAAAAGTCTTGAAGAGAACTAGGGAGGTTGGTAACAAGAAAATTGTTTTTCGCTGGAAGTGATTTGATACGGCATTGATTTTTGGTGGAATGTTTGTGTCCCTTATTTGGGAACATTTCAATTAATCTTGCTGTTTTCATACATGAAACAATGGATGAATAAAATGCGCGATAAGCTCCTCTTTTTTTCAACGTTCCACCGGTTGCTACTTCTATTGTGTCTCCATACGTGTATCGATCACGTCTTTGTATAAATAATTTGTTCTTATTTAAACTTTGCGAATTTGTTTTTTAGTTTACAACATTTTGCTGATTTGTGAGAAACGCTGCTGCAAATTATCGCAAAGTCAAGAAAAACAGTAAAAACCCATTCAAATCAATTCTCGAAAGATGACAGCAAACCTAGAGCTTTTCGCTATTGAGGTTAATTGAAGAAAATATTCATTCCTGACCAGGTGTATACTTTCACGTTTGAAGCATCGTTTTCTCGAGTTCTTGGAAATTCCTGGAATTGCATTTCGTAACTTTGTTAGGTTTCCAGAAAAGAACATTTGTCTATTAAATAACTTTTTTCATTTTTAGTAACTCTGCTAAATTATTTCCGACAAACAAAATTTTTGGAAGCTCTTTTTATGGCTCATGTCAAAATTTTAATTTTCAGTCTTACCTCTAATCATAAGCGAGGTACGTGTGGCAGTAATACGTTTGAGACTATGCAACGAATGAGCTTAAACTATTTTCTAGAAACAGGAACTAGTTGCAAAACACTGGGACATAGATGAAGAAATTGCGAACACTATAATCAAAGATATGGAAAGCAACTCGGTGCGTTGCATCACATTCGCGGCTTGTCGTTTCGAGGACGGAACTCTTCCATTGATTCTCAAAACAGTTAAAAAAAGTGAAACGAAGGTAATCAACCTCTTTTCCAGTGCACCTATAGGAAACGTGTATGCAAATTTCGACCTAATGCTCAAAAACGTAAGTACGTGTTACGGCTTTGTACATTTTGTGACACGACGCTGTATTGCATAGTTGTTCTCCTGGCGTGTTCTTTATTCTTGTTCGCGCAAGTTGTTTCAAAATGATGAGGAACATTGATTTAACTTTTGTTGCAACATATGTGCATTTTATCTCACTATAGATAAAGAATAGGTATATTCTGCAAGAAGAGGTATGTAATAAATAGCACAACAGCAATCGTAGCAGAGATGGAGGCATTATCATTTGATTTCTTTGAGCAGAAAAGTGTTGGTGTTGTTGCTAATTTCAATGTATTCAACTATTTCCATTGGGCCGTTCAAAGCAGATTGACGTTTCCTGAACTTTAACATTTTCTCGCAAGTTTCGGGAATTGAATTTTCACTGTCAAAGATTTGACGAGGAGCAGATACGTTCGATTGAAGAATGCGTCTTCAACGTGGACGTCCTGCGGTTAAACGGTTGTTGGTACGCCAATGGTGACGCGGGAACTATTTTGAAAGCTGCAATACTGGCGGTATGAAACATGTCAGAAACGTCAGCAAAGCAGTAGTTGAACGATGCGCATGAAAAAGTAATCAATAAATCATTGCGTGTTCTTTCAAGCCATATCTAATGAAACGGTCTCTTTTTTCAGGATTGCCTGGTTGATTTTGAGGATCCGATATCTCAAGAACCTTTTAAAGAAGATAAAGAGCGAAACTAAAAACTGAATTGAAATTTTCGTATTCCACACCAACATACAGGCAATCATGTTGAATGCAATGATTGTCTGTACGTTATCATTTTAACTCAACTTCGTATTTTTTCATTGCTTAGAAAATGATGTTTTGTTTCACGGTGTGAAATATGCTGTAGGACCTTCATATACTGGTCTTTTAAAAATGCTAGCTTTAAACATGCTACGCTAAACATTTTGAAAGTATCATGTGTTAAACGGAACTAAAAAAAGGTTTTAATAGCAGCAACATTCATTGGACATCTGGAAATAGTTGCATCTATTTTACCGCTATTAACAACACGTAATAATGCGGAATATTGTACTTGGCATTAAACGTGAACAATCTTGCATATTTTGTGCTGCTGACGATATTTTTACTGTTTTTGATGTGAACCGCAGAAGTCAGTGAATGATTTTCATGGCAAAAATGAGACGTAGTTATTATTTATTTGGAGGAGGAATGGGTAGAACAGCACAAACATTGTTTTACTGTGTAGTCCTCGCGATAGATTTTTACGTTGCAAATTTTGCAGAAATGGTATACGTTGATAGAATGTGGTATGAAGAGCAATTGCTGAAAAAATTCGAGAAGTGATGAACTTGAAAGAAATTGTCATCCTGACCGCACCACGCAGATTAATGCATAGAATCAACCGAAATCGATAACTTCCATTGTTCTGATACAATCTGTAAACACCAACCAGCACCTCTGCAGAGGAAAAAACGATATAAATTAACGGCTCCAATCAAATACTGAAAACCCCGTTCCTCGCACGCTCCGGACATAGAATGTATCCAATCGGTCTGCAATGGTTCAGAATACACGTATCGCTATACAGCACATCCATTCAAGACATAATTTTTTACATGATCAGCTGTAAATTCGTATTTCGTAGTGACTCTTTAAAGATTCAACTACGGTTTAAATGTGAAGATAGACATCTTCTGAGTAGGTTTGATTATTTGCTTACACTTCGCTTTCGACGTATTGATTGTGTAAGTTGCATTTATTAACGCACATAAAATTCTTAAAACAATTAAAACAACTGCCGTTGCACAACTTATTCTCTTTTGAGCTAGTTGTTCAAACCACTACTTGGCCGCGCTAAATCTCGGGGTAGATGTTGAGCAGCCATTTGATTGCCTCATTGTCCGGAACCGTCAGGCCATGCATTCCATGGAGAGGTCGATGGATTGGACATTGGAGGACAATATGGTCGACGGTTTGTTCTTCTGCGCCACACTCACAGGCCGCCACGCTCAAAGGTTGCACAACTTATGCTCAAACCAAAGCATGTTAATATTGAAAACTGCTTCACTGATAACTTGAATGCATCAAGTATGTCCTGACATTTCGATGTTCCAAAATGCGCAGAGATAGAAAATATTATATTAACCTATTAGCATTTCTTGTGGTGGAACAGTGGCTAGTTTTAGTGGAAATAGTGCATAATCTTAGGGCGTAGTGGTGAGAAGATATTTGAATTCTTGTGTTAACCAAAACCACATTTAGTGGAAACACAACAGGAGATAGAAGCCAGTCAATATTTTGCCAAGAGGAGTTTTTTTTCTGAATTTTCACCAATATTACTCTTTAGGTAGTTTAACCTGCCAAAGGTAGTTAAAAAAACTCGCCCATGAACGCCTCTGAGTGTTTGTAATGGATTCACTAAAACATTGCATGAATCTCCACTGAAAATTACTTCATTTCCAAATGCTCTGGACGCAGTAGGAAAATCAAGCGCATTATTTAGGTGCAAAAAATACTTTCGGTCATAAATATTAATGAAAATATTTTTTTTCAAACATTTAACCCAATTTCACTTCCGCTGAAGTTTTTGTGCAGTTGGGTCTTTGCAAGTAAGAATGCCGTTACGGAACGGCATACTCTATCTCCGTCAAAAGGGGAACGAGAAGTTTTTGAACTACCTTTTGTAAGTTTGTCTTTTTGGCGAGGCCTGCTGTGCCGATCTTAACAAGGACTACTCAGTCACCTCGGCCGGGGCCGGGAGTGTCTGCTGCTTCATACGTAATTATTCGGACTGCTTCAACCGTCTGACCTGAGCTGCTTTCGTGTGAACGGAAAAACGAGAAGCTTCCAATCCCACCCAAAATTCCCCCCGTTACCTGCTTGTTGCCTCATCACTGCACGCTTCTTCATAGGAGGCAAGTTGCGCGTTGGGCAGAAATTCGCGCAACTCAATTAAGGTGGACGAAAATATCGCGCATTTGGTTCTAACACCTCAACTTACTGCACCTAGACCGGTGACACGGGAGGACCCAATGCGACTAAGAAGACAGATTGAGCAATGCTTCCCGTAATTCAGTCCTTGATTCAGCTGGTACGATTATGGTCGTCGTGCTCAGGGCCGGCAGTCTGTGTTTTTGAACGTGTTGATCTCACAGGCACATTGCCGGTCTAGAATAACGTTCATGCGAACTATGAGCCGGTTACCAATTTATAGAACTGTGCGATCAGTCGCACCACGAGCGTGGCATGTAATAAAAGGGTCGTCATTAAACAAATGTTTCTTCGGGCATCCGTGGCTAGAAGAGGCAATTGCAATTTATCTGAAGTGATGCGAATGCTATGCTGTCCAGCTGCACACCACACCTGATCCGGACAGACTATATAAGACGCTAACACATTCCTGTGATACCATATACGTCATCCCTAGGGCTTCACCACTCAAATCAACAGTGGCGTTTCGTGACTGATTCGTGGGGGTTCTGCAACTCCCCCCAACAATGATTTTATGAAGACCAAATAGCATCACATTTTCCACGACGGCGCGGTCTGTTATGGCGTATGACATTTCTCTGCCTATCAACGAATTGTTAGACTTCCATATATTGCTTTGATGCAGTGACATGCTGTGAGGTGAATGACTGGTGAGGCACTGGTATTTTTAACACTCGGTTTGCCGCCAATATTCTACCCCGTCGATGACAGAGGGGACGAAAAGGATTCCGGAGGATTTACAGCCCCATCAAAAGCATACAAATCCGAATGCACCGCATTTTACAAATATCTGTCCACACTAGCTATGTTTTACGTTATTGGAGTTGAATTAAAATGCATTACAGTTCAATACTTACAATCATCGAACATATGTGACTCTCTGACAGCAACTAAAGTAGTTAAATACAGCTAGCGAGATGCTGTGAGCAGAAGCAGCTATTACATAATTGTAATGTACAGTAATAGTGAAAAAGTCTTGGCATAGTAATGTAAATCACAGAGATACCATCAGGAAGAAGCACATTAACTGAAATTCGGAAACTAAACCGTAAATCTATTTTCCTGTTCTCCAAACCTAAGTGCTTCAAACATTGCGGATTGATCACCGTTTGCATTTTACGTAAATTATTTTTGAAATGCCAGCAGACATGTGCCACAATTTGGTTTCTTGCAAGTGATGCACATGCACCTTGTTGCATGGCATTTTCTGTGTTTTTGAGGGAGATCTGAGTTGATGGGAAAAGAAATGGCCATAACGTTGAGTGAAACTTTCTTCATGTGCCCGGCGTGTCTCAACGGAAGAATGAATTTCCGTCTACTTAATATTTTGACTTAATATTTTGCCAGTCGACTTTCGAAATAACTCTTTTACTTGATGCTGTATTTATCGGGTATCTTTGGCATAAATGTAATGAAAGGACGTCGTGACTTTACAAGCATTAACTGCTCATCCACTGTTAACGAAAAGATTCACCAATATTTTCACTGACAAATAGATGCTAATATCTTGAAAACAATACGTATTGCTGTGAATTGGTCTGCTTCTGCTCCTCTTGGCAAGATACTGCACACTTTTTCCACAACAGGTGGAGCTTTTCCTATATTCCTACCACTGTGCAACCATTTTTATATTGATTCGGTTCTGTTTCTGCACTCGCTTTGTGCTCAGGAGTTTTGCGTGTGCTCAGCGGTACCCACATCTGCTTGCGTTTTTTATAGTATTTTGTTTGAAGTTCTGCCTTCGACATAACTGATAAAATTCAACTGACATTCAGCGCTTCAAGATCTCCATTTATGGATTGTACGTATATTTGAACAATGTGTGCACCCGCAGCTGCAATGCTGTAGTGTTTGAAATTTGAATGACATCAAAACACGAAACACGTAGGTGCCTTCAGAAAAAGGTTTCTCGCCTTGGTTCAAAACAAAATTATTCGCAGTGACATGAAATCAACTACTTCACAAAGAAAGTTGTCGATCTATAAACCTAAATACAAAAATGAAATTGCAAGAAATTTTATATTGTAGGGAACGTCAACTCGCAAATGACAAAGCTCCCTTCATACGTTCCACATTTGCTTTCTGCCGATTGTGCAAAAAACAATTTTAAACTTCGGACTCTTGAATTCTTTTGCTTTTCCTTTCCAAACTCGGTTGAACTGGCTGGACATTGATATTGCTTTTATCAGGGCCATCAAATCTCAATCGACTGTATTCAACTACGATCCGATCATCGTAGTGAAACTCAGACGTGATTATCCAGCGATAATGCTCTGTACCGTCAGAAGCCGAACTGTTTGCAAAGGTTGAACGTGGAAGAGGAAACAGTCGTTTGTATGACACAATTGATGGCTGATGAAAGGAGATAGACTCTGAAGTCCTTTGATGAGCAGATTTCACGCTTTCCACTTCAAAAAGTTGGTCCATACTAATGAAAAATGAGCGAAGTTGTCTTAATTGTGTATCAGCGGCTTCAGCTGCCGCGTAGTATGCCAGGTATGCAACATCTTCTGCGTCATTTTGAGTGAAGCCTTCAATTAACGTCGCTTCTCTAATTACTTTGCACAACAGTCCATGAATGAAACTCCAATAATCTTGGCCCTGTTGGACAATCGACAGAAAAATGCTTTTCAGGATATTTTGAATGAAATTACCGTCATAACAGGTCAGGGCACCAAGGTAATCCGTTAAATTAAAAAACATTCTATTGTACACTGCTATGCCTCCTTCTCTTTTTATACATTCACTCAGAAGAGTCATGTGAAGTTTGTTAATCAAACTTTCTGTTATTAGTTTCAAACGATCTGTTTCCTCGTCAGGTTTGTCTTTTCCATCCGATTCAGAGCTCCCACTTTTCGGAACAGATTCCTTCATTTCTGATTGCTGGGTTTCAATCCTTACAATACCGAATATTGGACTTCCTAACTGTGACCGGCCGATCTCTGTTAAACTGTAGGTTTGAGTCATTCCACGAAAGTAGCCTGGTCTTTCACAATCCTTCGGTGCGGATTCGCCCAACGTGCTTGATGACGCTGCTGGTGTAGTATGTTCAATGCTAGACTCGCACGAATCAATATTTTCTTGTTCCTTGCATATAATCTCTTCCTGTGGTGCTGAAGCCATATAAATTTCCGGATCTTCTTCTTTTCATGTGCAAATAATGAAACACAAATATGTAAATTTAACCAAACACAAATTAGTAATTGCAAGCCTTGACTATGAATAAAAAGGATATGAGATTAGGAAACATACAAAACAAGATCATTGAAATGCTTACGTTTATTCGTATTTTTAAAAGGAAGATTGAATTTTGGGCTTCTTCTAAACAAAAGAGCAATTCGCCATGGGTCGACGAACACTTTATTGTTTTAACTTTAAAGTGGTGCGGTGTTCGAACGAACACCTTTCAAATTAGTTGAAAAATTGAAACTACACACGCGGATCTTCCAAGTTTTGTCCTTGTCCAAGTTTAACCCCTGGCTGGGGGTGGAAACAATTTTGAAGTATTGTACGGAAAATAGCTAGGAACACTCTGTTTGCATGATACCGTTAGACGGAAATTATCAATGCTAACGTTTGATTCTACAGTATTTATTGCGCAGGAAATTCATCAGGATGTCCAGATATACTGTCAAACGCATTCATTCTGTTGTTTTGAAAGTCATGCACCTTTCGCTTTGCAATTTATAGTTTATTTGGGAAAACGCACTTCAGGCTGGGTGGACATTACAATTTAGGGTCGCAATGTAAGCTCTCACAAAGTGGCCTCAAAACATTGCCACTGTAAAAGGTAGATTTGAGACTAGGTGGATAAAAGAAATCCACTTATAAATTTGTTTGCTTCTTTGTTTCGCAACGGTGTGGTGGAATTTGTGCGGCAACTACGATATAATGGGAAAACATTCACATTTTCGTTCAGGCCTAATAACTAATGGTTTGGAGCGTCATACCGAAAATAACCTATTTATAAAAATCAACATGTATTTTTAAATTGAAATTGGAATAGAGTTCAACACAAACAGATTGTCAATAAAAAAGAGTTTATCATTAAACAATTATGGTCCTTGTATGAAAAAACGTGAGGTCGATGACTAGAAAAACAAGAATTTTGAAAAGCATACATCAGCCAATAATATCACTCCGGGAAGACAGCAAAAAGTCCAAAATTTATTTCAGACTGAAAAAAAGACACAAAAAGCAAATCAAGTACAGTACAGAGGTTGTTCATTGCGAGCAACATGATTTTCGGTGGCTGCAATCGGCAATACTGTAGAGTTTACGAAAAATGCTGATAAGGAGTACACAAATGTTTATCCAAAAAATGTGTTCATCTTTTTTGGATTCAAATATCAGAAAACCAACGATACACCCATGGGTTTTGCAAAATATTTGAAATGACAAACGTTTGTTTGATTTGAATCACTGTTATTTTGTTTTTGCTTCAGAAATAAGCTTTGCTGTAACCAATTTGTACAAACGTTCAAGTTTCTTTTATGAAAAGGTGGTAACCTGCCCGTACAACAGCATCTTGCCAGAAACCTTTCTTATCACAAAATCGTTTGCCTGATTAAGAAACAAGTACTGTCACTTCAATTTCTTTACCGATCGTTACATTTTAAGCTACCACAATCTTACTGCTCAGTGTGCAGCGTCAAATTTCTAATAATGACCGTGTTTAATCATTAGGGCAAGTTTTTGCAACTTTTGCAACTTTTTTTACAGCTTCCAACAGCTTCCTAAATACTCAAGATATATATAATTCAATGTTTTGAGCTGTTTCCAGG
>JGI24022J15233_10006951_pt1 | contig 12380 bp, 7 predicted proteins | sample Ectturendosymbi2_FD_15233 | JGI IMG/M metagenome (IMG submission 15233)
ATGTCCGAGAGTCTCGCAGCCACTCGTTCGCCAACGCCGATGGTCCTTTTGTTCCGATTTCCCTTCCAACTCGGTTAGTCACCGACTCCATCTACGTAAACCACTGTCAATAGCTGCCCGTGCTTCCCCACTTCAGACTCCAGCCCCGATCGCGCGACCACTGAAGTGCTTCCACCCTCGAGTTTTGTTGAACGACCGAGAAGATGGCTTGTTCGGCGGTGTAACTCCCCTGGCTTACAGCGATGGATACTTTTTTCTGCTTCAGTGGCGACGATTTTCCTATTGAAAAAAGAAAACTACCACGAGTCTTTTGTTTGCCTCCCGCAGCTGAGGAAATTTCTCGCACAATCCATTTCCTGCGCGACAACGGCGATATTTTCGTTTTTCACAGCAGACGACCTGCAACCTGTTGATAGAAAGTGCGACCGTTGCGCAATCTCGCCTCGCGTCAGGGAATAAGGAAAAAGCGGAACGTGCTAAGGTGCATTTGTGCCTCTGTACTGGCACGAGCCGAACCACCGCTTGCGCTGTCGACATATTCGCACGTGCACTGCTTTTGTAAAGTGTTTACACACCGATCGTCCGTTTACCTGGAGCGACTTGGCTCCGGTCGGGCTTAGGTACCGAAATGGAACCCTGCTGTCATCGAAAAGTACTTATTATCGTTGCAATATGATGGATGCTCTCGTCCCTCGCGAGTCTGACGAGTGAAAAGACGCGACGATTGAAGAAAGCGAATCGAAATCGCTGCTGCTTTGGTTGATGATGGTGTTATACGTTCAAGGAGCAATCAATGAGTCGCACTGATGAAATGGTGGTGAATGAAACTTACACGGAAAGTAGGTCAAGAACGATTTGCTTCGCTGCTCCAGAGCAAAAGGTCTGCGCTTGTAAAAACAGTTCTGGGAAATTTCGAAGTTTTTGCGGGTGTTTGATTGTTAGTGGGCTGTGCTAGAGAGGGCGGACTCTTCGATCAGCTGCGGCTGAGGTGTGGCCCGCAGGTTATTTATTTTATCTTTTGGTGTTGTTTTCTTTCTCTTGTTGTAATTTTTGTCGGAAGCTTGTGACGAAAATATTTTTGTGAATGCGTAACGCGTATCCAACTGCCGCATGCGCGTCTTCTGTAGGTTTGCTCATCCTGTGGGTGCGTCCCTTTACCATAAGTGCTTCTTTGCAACGTTGAGCTCGACTGCTCAATTAATGCGTCAAAAATGCTGCACCCAGGCATTTTTCACCACGAACGATGTGTAACTTATTATTGACATATGTTGCAATAACCTTTTTGTTGCGTTTGCTTTGGTTGCTGCCTGTTGTGATGGGAGTCGTCAGATCTGTTCATTTATGTGTGGGATTTTTTGGTTGCACTTTGTCTTATTTACACCCGAACATGCGCAAAAATGACTGGCAGCCAGGGTTGCCAGATGAAAATTTCAATGAAAGACCAAACAGTTCCAAAAAAGGCCAAAAAGAGACCAAACCGATCATTTAAAGGCCAGAAAAAAGCCAAACTTTGTGATATTGCTATTCCTTTGTTACAAAAAACACGTCAATGACAAGAATATCACTGAAATTTTCTTCGCAATTGAGAAAAGTCTTGCTTGGCCTTGTACTGGAGTTCATTGCTGATGCTCCTCTGACTTCATTGAACACAATGGCTTTCTACACCCATGCGAAAATCATCTACCATTCACTCCTACACTTTAGACCAGAATCATAAGAGCCTTTCCACTTCCTCAACGTCATTGCCGCAAGTTTATCGCAGAGACGCAACGCAGACCTGTCTGCTTAGTTCTTACAATACACTACACAGTGCATGCATTTCCAGCGATTACGCAAAAAGATATTTCGAATCTCGCATCCCTCAAATCATGCCAACATCAAAGCGTGGGTAATGTAGCATTTATCACAAAAATTTTGCTAAGTGTTGCGTAAAAAATGGAATAATTTATAATTTTTCTACAGAGGAATCTCTATCAGCGTAAGAAAACAAAAGGTGAGCGAATTTTTTCAAGGCCAACCAATTTGAAACGAGGGCAAAAAGGCCAAATGAAATTTTTTAGGCCAACCAACTGAAACAAGGCCAGGTTTCTGAACATTCGCCTGAAAAGGCCAACCTGGCACTCCTGCTACCAGCCTTCGCTAGTTCTTTAGGCAGACGAGGAATGTGACTGAGAGGATGGTTTCTTTTGGGAAATGGTTGCACCATGCACCAACAGCATTTTTCTGGTGCGTAACTTGTCCCCCTTGTCGCTTTCAAATGGACTGCTGTATTGTTGCACGTTGTCACCCAATTAGTGGCCGCGTAAATCTTAACGCTATTTTTCCATCTCTGGCAAGCAAGTCCAAGAACGAGAACTGCTTTTCGTTCCCGTATTATTTGGGTCATATTTCAATGCTTCTCTGTGTGAATTGTCATTTGCAATTTTGGTCTTTCCAGCGGCGAATATGCATTTGCACAGGTGAGTGCAACGGGCATATATTCCGGAAATTTTTATTTCAAAACAAATACGATCGCATGTGAGTGCTAAGCAAGTCGCTAAATTTCGGTTGAGCAAAGTATCACTTCACTCCACCGACGCAGCAGAACGTTTTAGGCTTGGTTGGTGGTGGCCCCTGCTTTGCATGCGGCACATTATTTATGTTCCAGTTTCGCAGTGCTCGCCAAAGCACTCCTGTGTAATATTTCCATTAGTTCCTTCGTGGCCGGTGCATTTGGCGCTGACGTTAGAATGTTGTTTGATGAAAACGATGTCATCCTTCTCATTCTACGATCGATAAAACGATCAACGGGAAACCGGGAGACGGTTTCATTTCATGGAGTTCGTTTCGATTTAAGAGCAACGTAGCGTTGCGACATGACCTGATACGGGAAACCGATATCACTGGAAGGGAAGCCACTCAGCACACATCGACCGACAGCCAGCAACCAACGTTTTGACAATCGTATTCCAGCGATCACTTTCCGTGCAGTAGAGACGGCTTGCTTCTCAATCTTTCTGCTGATAAATTAAGTATGCACTTAGTTAAATGTACAATATTGGATCAGCTTAAGTGTAAGATATCTGATCGCGGTTCTTGCCGTCGTGCAATCCGCAGCTACGCTAGTGTACTTGTCAAATACTGTGTGCCGTTTTGCCGCTACTTGAGGACGTGGACAGAAGCGGCAAACATACAGTTAAATGTCGTCAGTTGAGACTTTTTCGGTCTGGTGAGCTTTCCTACTGCTGCCACTTCAGTTGTTATATACACATTTCTTAATGTTTTCTCTTGCTATGTATTTAATTATGTACTTCAATTTCTCCCGAGTGCATTCGCTTATCTGCTTGTAGTCGAGTAAAACAGATCCACTCCACCACAATCACTTCCCTTCTGTTGTTTGTAGCAAAGCACACCAGCGGATCGTGTCATCAGTTTTAAATCATGCGGAAATAATCCAGCAAGCTCTAATTTTGTCAAACATAAGTTTTTTCCTTGGATTTAGTGGTACTGCAGTGCGGTGCTTCATGGCATGAACTGTGACTATCCAACTGTTTAAAGCAGGGGTGGGGAAACTATTTACTATCATGGGCCGCATAAATTGTGGATTATTGCTGGCGGGCCGTAAAAAATGTATCCTAAGATTCTACTTTTATCTTATTATGAGGGATGGAGGCTTCTTATTACATCCTACCTTAAGTACGTGTTTGTCATGGAGCTTCGTCTTGACGTGATTTTGTACGATAAATTGGTTAACGAAAATTCTGATGCGGGCCATATCAAATGTTCACGCGGGCCGCAGGTTCCCCACCCCTGGTTGAAAGCAACCTCCACGTGGCACACAGCTCTCTATCTATTGCTGGTGAAGTTTCAGGGTGCTCTGCTCCAGACAGTGAACTTTTAATACGGCCCAGTGCAATGTAAACAAGTACATGCACTCTTTGCATCCCAGTTCAGCGCTGCACTCTTTGTCGTATTTATCTTTAGTTCACGATACTGTTTTACTGTTGCGCATTATTGTTTGTGGTTGTGCAATAAACCGCTCCGATGCTGGAGTTGTGCAAAACACCACGCTGATGTGCATAGTTTGGCTGCTCAGGCCGAGGATCAGTACTGATCTGCCGTTTTGCAAAGTCCGGATTTCAAAACCTTCTCAACAGTAAATTGTACGATACTTGTCGTGTGGCGTCCACTTCACACAGGTATGTTTTCTGTTAACAACTTACAACGATCCCAAGTTGCACCATCAACGTCTCGCCGCTAGAAATTCGTCGCGCTCTCATCCCGATCGCGGTATGCGTGTTGTTTGGTATGTTGACACAAATATTGATAGTAGTCGTTGAGCGGCTTCGCTTTGAATATATCCGGACAAATCAAATCTGCTACATTTATCGACTGGCCCGCGGCGCCGGCCATTCCAAGCACATCGTCGCATGCGCCGCGGAAGGATTATGACGTCTTGACAGCGCTTTCAGTCGCAAAGCTCCAAGCTCACGGTGTCGTGAATTGTGTGAAGAGAATGCCACGTCGTCGTAGTGCAAAGCAGCGAGGAGCTAATTGCCCTGTGTGAGTTTGTTGTGATACGGGGCATGTGGTTGGGCAGAGCCGCGTGCTTGCGCAAAGATTAACGAAGTGAACGATGACGCTGCTGGCCTCCTGGCTGCTGATTTTTGAACAATATTTATCCAAGTTCTCTCCCTGACGAGCAAACCATAAGTAAATCGCATCGGAAAACGTGTGCTTAAAAACGGGCGCTTCTTCCTAACTTGTTTATAGTACGCGTGACAGTGTCATCATCTCGTTTTTAACGTTTCAAGAACTAAAGCTGTGATTCAAAGGTCATGGCCTTCTTCGATACGTGAGTGCTTCAAGCGGGCAGGTAGCATTAATCGTTCAGTGCCAGTGAGGAGCATTGCGAAGCCAACAGGGTGGTGATTCTGCAGGAGTTTTTGTTGGGCAATCTCAATTTTCTAGTTCGGAAAAAGCAAGCGTAAGAATACAACCGCCTGCTTTCTTGTGTTGGGTAATTATGGCGTATTGTACAACAAACGCAAAGTAGTTTTTAAAGAAAAATCCTTGTCTCAAGAAAATAACTGCAAGGTGAAAAGTTCTGTTCGCTTTTTATAACATCGGTTATTCAAAAGTATTGTAACAGGAGCATTAGAATGCATGTTTTTCGAAACAGTGAGAAGTTTGGCGGTTTGATCATACGTTTGATTTGTTCGATGATGTAGTATTCTGAGCAGGTGTGTAGTCGGGTGGGAACGCGTACCCGCACCTTTTTGCACTAGTAGCGTTACTTGAAGCGTCTGGAACAGCATAAATGAGTAAATGACAAATTATTTCGTGTATAGCACCGTAGCATGGTTGTGTAATTACTGTTTGTGACATCACAATGGAAATTTTTGTAGGCGAATGCTCACTTTATTCGAACTATTTTGTGCAGTCTTCCTTTTTGTTTGGTGTGGAACGGCGTTCCCACACCTCATTTTTAGCACTACACTCCTAATACTGAATAACTTTCGTGCACGATGAGTCTCTTACAAGACACTGAAGTGAGTTGCAAAAATTCCAAAAGTGCCGTCCTTTGTCTTTAGTGTTTCAGCATGCGCCTGAGCTAAGTCTACATGACATCATGGTAACCTTTGTCCACCTTCCGTATACGTTCTCTATTTTAAAATGACGGTTCTACATCAGTTATCGACTGCTGGCCTGCATCTCATAACTTTTATCGTGGATTTTCGGGAAGCTGCTATGTGTAGTTTCAGAGACAGCCAAATAACGGACTGTTGATTATTATCTTATCTTGTTACATCACGCACATTAAGCGCAAGGAATCTTCGTCGTCTCGGTTTTCCATGGGTCCACGTAGTCGCTGACGGAAACCTCTCCCAGCGTCATCAACTTGCCCAGCTCTACACAACTGGGCGACTCGTCCGCCTCGGTACAGCCCGGCGAAAGCTGTTCGGGGCATTTTTCTCCGGCGTTTTCAAGTTTCTTGTGGTTGACTTCGCATATTGATTAACTTTTGTTAATCAATGTGTCTCCCCATTTGATTGTCGTCTGATATATCCTCATATCATGGGCGTGTGTTGATGTCAGTATTGTGGGCCGTTGACGGCGATGCTCGGCACTTGGCCTACTTGTGTTGAATGTGAATGTATCGAACGAGCGTCACTTAATTATACCTATTTTGATTCTTCGCGTTGATTGATCTACTCAGACGTTATTAAGTGGGAGGTATGCGGATGATTTGGTGAATGTTACATCTCGACACCCTGCATTTTGAGCTTGAGTTCCTATTTTTGCAACTTCATTGCTTTCTTCACAAATTAATTTTTTTGTGAAAATGATCAGGTTTTAATATGCGTGGGAAAGAAATCAGGAAATTAGTCTGAGAGCAAGTCTTCCGAATGGTTTTGATCGCACCAGTCAGAAATAAAAGCATTCTTACGAAAGCTTGACTACATCCAAGGCGTCGCTCCTACTACTGACCCTATTCCAACGATCTAGCACAGGGGTGTCCAACTGTCCATATCAAATGGGGATGTGCGCCAAAGTTTTTCAGTTAAGCGAGTCCCGTGCCATACCATGTTTAAATGATCGCTGACATAGTAAACGAACTTTCTTATCAAGCAAAATGTCGTCAGATAGGCAGCAACACTGCACTAGGCTACCTAGCTACTTTGTTATTAGTTTCTGAAACCAGCTAACCGCGTGTAAATAAACTTGCTGATATAATTATTGCGACAAAAATTAGATTTATTGTGATTTGCGCCAAATAGAAAACCACTTCTACCTCAACCTAATCGCTCGGATGTCATGTGTGTACCTATGGCGTGCCACGTTGAGCTCGCTCGGATGTCATGTGTACCTATGGCGTGCCACGTTACCTATGGCGTGCCACGTTGAGCGTGCCACGTTACCTATGGCGTGCCACGTTGATGTTGCCGGTGTCGTGCACCCCAGTGCTGCCACATTTTCTCAGCGAAAATCACTAGATTCACAAAAAAATTAACTAGATCTTAAAAAAAATCACTAGATTTAAAATTTTTGCATCGAAGATCGCAGTTTTTCTTGAAATTATTTAATTATTTACTTTATCGCCTAAAAATCTTTACATTATTTGCAAGTTTGTTAAAATAGATCATGCTCAATCCTGGAAGATCTCATACCAACAATCTCCAGAATTTTTTCAAGAGCTGGAAACGACGCCAATTAACCTAACATTTAGTTATTGATCATTTCTGCTGCAATGTTTCTCCAAATAAATGAAAATAACGTCATGGCCAACATTGCAGCAAAAAACAGCGCAGAAGTGACATAATCAAAGATCCAAATTAGAAACACTTCTTCGTTCTGTTGTTGCAGATCTTCAAACAACGATTCACGTAATAAATTGTTGTTTGCATGAAAAGGGCTGAAAAGTTAGAAAAAAACAACCGATCGTCTTTTCGTCTTGAAACACATACTTTGCAGAAAATCACTGGACTACATCACTAGGTCAGCCCGAAATTCACTAGATCTTGTGCAAAATCATTAGACGTGGCACCAATGGTGCACCCCTGCTAGCAGTTTGGTTGTCAGACACTCGGTTATTATCGAACGCATCCGTTGCAACTTTTGCGTATTGGTCCCGTTTCCGTTACTGTTGACGAATAGATCAAAGAAGTTTGCCGGATGGCGACCGTGACCTTTGTCTCGTCTCGAACAATGAAGCTCATGCGGAATGCAGAGCGCGCGTGTAATTCGTTGTGAACGCAAACGGTCCGAGTCGAACAATCGTCGGCGTTTCATCGCTACCGTTCGCAACAACGTTGTGCGAGGCTCGCTGGGTGACAGAATGTTGAAACCGGAACATGCTTCATGATGGCCGAACAAGCCGCCTCCAAGCGAAGGCACTTGATTAGAGCTATAAGCATCGTGCAAGGCCGACGACGTGACTGCAGCGAATTCTCGGCCGTGTTGCTGAAGAACCGGGTGTCTTCAAATATTTACTGCACTTTTTTACGATACCACCAAATGAAGCATGCCTTCAGTTCAAGTTACTGTAAAAGCCCCACCTGGTCGAGGCAGACGCGGTTTACGAGAAGCGACAGGCTCGTAAACCCGACGATGTTTGAGACGGTAATCGACTTGCGAAATCGTCTGCTTGGCTTGGTCTCGAGGCACAGGCGTCGCACTGTGTACAGTGACTTGCTGAAGTCACCCGCCGTTTTAAATTTTTACCTAAATTCAAAGCACTGCCTGTTTCGACGCTACTTGCTTATTCATCTACTGTGCGCAGTTGTCTATTAAGCCTAATGTGGTTTCCTCATGCAATCTTCGCCGCTGAACAGTGCTGAATAATGGAACGCATATTCAGAATGATATATCATCTCCAGGTCGACTTCCTGGTTTGAGGTACAATATAGTGCCATTACCAACGCATTTGAGCGCTTGAAAGGTGGAGTGCGTTGGCTTAAAATCCGTTTCACTTCTTTTACTGCCAACAACCGTCCACTTACTGTCTCGTAAGGAAGAAATATTACTTCGCGGATTGATTGGTGCGCAATTGCTGTAGACGTTGCCGGTTCGCTCTGTTTGGCGTGCAAAAGTACAGGCACAGTGTTGAATTGCAGTTTTTGTTACTACCACGCGAATAAGCTGAAGCAGACTGCGGAAAGCCTCATGGCAAAAGCACTAACCCGGTGTTCTGATTGCGTCATATCCTGTTTCTGCTGAAACACGGTATTTGATATCTTAATATGGTGTGCCGCGTTGACGAAAACGTGGCGGTAATCGTAGCCTTCGCGGTTGCACTGTCGGATAATAGCTGCCCGCGTGAATTGATTTGCGATTGCATGCCGTATTAATTTAACACCGCATCCGCAAAGCCGCGTGTAATTTCGACTTCGCGACTGAGCGATGAAAACCTTGAAACAGGCAAGCACCTGGTCGGAAATCGCGCACGGTTCGAGTGTTATAGCCCCATTGGTTAACTTAATAACTTTGAAGTGCTGTGTTAACTCTGCTCGGCTCTGCCTGTTCTGTCTTAGCATAGGACCGGATCGCCCGCTTCTTTGTGTCGTCGACTACCTTGGAATACGTGACTTTTCATGTTATTGGCGGCAATTCATAAATAAGGGGTGTCAGTGTTTTTAGAGGGAAACTTTGTCCTTGAGTAGACGTTTCCGTTTACTGTCAACAGTATACCTCTGGGCCATTCTCGTTGGGTAATCCGATTGGCGCTGTGACACAACGCCTTGCTGCTAACGGAAACGGACTTTTTGCTGAATTTCCGCTTCTTTGCGAAAAGTAAAAAGTTTACAGTTAAAGCTCTTCGTGATGCTTGGGAAATTGACAGAGCGGTGATAAGCTATGCTGATGCACTCGCGTGCTGGTATTCGTTTGAACCTTTGTGATATTTTCAAGCATTTTTCCGTGATTTATCATGCTGTGATGTTTTTGTATCGACCCTCATTGCGTTAGTAGGGCTCGCATTGCATTGCAAAGTGTGGATTAGGCAAGTTATTGTTGCGTTTTTCATCATTTTATTAGCATGCGTGTCATAACGTTTGTAAATGTTAGCTTCCCAGATTCCTTCTCGTTCCCAATTTAGTGAATACGATTGCGATAAAGGCATTTGCCATCAAGTTAGTTAGTAAAAGGTCGTTAGCCGGTATTTGTCGTGCAGTTACAGGCACTGACCCGGAAAGAGTTTATTTCGCATTTTTGTTTGTTTGCTCACGTCAAACACTAAAAACCTGCTACATTTGCGATAACTAATTTGAAACAAATCGCGCGCCATACCGTGGAATTGTGAATTATCGTAAACCGTATAACTAGTTTGCTCAAAACTGGAAGATCTGGGAGAAAGTACATGAATTGTGGTCTCAAAATACACACTGTGACCATAAATCTGGCCTCACGAAAGCTGAAAGGAAAATCTGACGCCAATCACTGAACGACTAGCTTCAAGCAACATGATGATGAGTCAACCATAGCTAGTCGCGCTACTCATGAGAACACTTTTTAGGTTTTATTGCCCTGCTCAGCCAAGAACCACTGGCCACCGTGGCTAGGCTGTAAATTGCATAGCCAGTTGCATTGTTAAAGTTTTTCTCTTCAGCACATTTCTAACGTATCTGGAAAACTGAGTTTTCAGGGATTCTTTCTCCATATCGTCCGGAATTGAAAGCTCTAGTTTTTCTGAGCTTTCGAGGAATCTTCTTGCCGTGCTCTGCCTTCATATAACTGTGCGACGATTCGGACTTGCACATATCCAACAGTGTATCTCTACGACGGTGAATTGAAGAAACTTATATATAATGAAACGGCTTATGTCTATTTTCTCTCAAAAAAAACTCTTTACTTTGGTTTTATTTGCGTACGACAGTTCGTGTGGGTCGGCCTTTTGCATATGTTTCGTGTCGCTGGCTGCAAAGCAACGAGGTCACGTAATTTCAAAGGGCGCTCTCGGCCAATTGCTTGATGTTACGCGCACGCTTTGATTGAGTGATAGTAGCTTCCTGGAGCTTGAACGCCCGTCAATCAGCGAAATATTCTTAAGTGTTCTGCTGGCAGACGATGTTAATGACTTCTGGCTTGTCCGGATTGAACGGAAGAGCAATCGCGAAAACATGCCTTTACGTTCTTTAATCACATCCAGGTATCTGCGGACTGCGAAAACTTTCAAGTTCGTAACTGCGATTCCCTTTCGGCCAAGCTGTAATTGGGTGAGGCGCTGTTCAAGCCGCTCCTCGTGGCGAACAATCAATATTTGTCTAGTCTCGTCCTCATACAACGGTAGACCTGAGAAATTATAATTGTTTTTATCATCTTGATTCCAGCTTGTTTCGCGAAGGGAAATGCGTAGTTTTACAAGCAAACAATTTTGAAGATTTTGCAGTGATCAAATTATGACAGGAAATGTCTGTTGAGTTCTATTCAAAAGACGATGTTTTTTAATTTCCGTGGGCTTCCTCACCAGACTGAATTTCTTTAAAAAAGTGCTTTTTCGTGCATTGACAATTGTTATCAAACGAGGGTTGCCGAAACAAACTCAACAAAAAGAAAATCTTTAGGCCGAAGGTGTAATTGACTTGTGCCACGACTACAAATTAGTGGCATTCGTCACTGATGTAAAAATTGATGGCAAAAACAAATTTCTTGACCATTGTTTATATGACCTTGAGACACTTTAAAGCAGAATACTCGTTGGACCCGGATTACTCGTCAAAATTGTCTACCATCCTGTTATTACTGACACTTGCGTACCTTGGTAAAAGGCGAATTTGATCGAAAAAGAGTCTCGCTCACAGTGGCTTTCCTTAAAGCAACGCGGCTCATTTCACTTGTTTCCAGCAGATTTTCAGTTGAGATGATTTAAATTTTTTATTTTCTTGCCATGTGTCTACTTCGTAATGATTTAGTATACCATGGATTGGATGTTTTTTCCCAACTGTATACAGAAACACTGTTAATATGCTTGGCGTACACAGTCCGAAACTGCTAACGATTGAGCACTGTCAACCGTAAAGCCTAAGTGGCAAGTCCTTTTCATTCATCATACTTGTGTACTATATCACCTTTTCTTAATTTGACTTCAGTACTCCAAGTAAATGCACCAGGGATTTACTGGTATAGTTAAAACTCACTCGCTGCTAATTGTCTACCACCTCCAGGACAGCGTTTTTATAATAATCAAACCTATATTGAACTGCTTTGTGGAAGTGATGGCATTTTCCCCATAGTTGCTTTACCCACAATGTTGAAGCTCTGCTGTGCACGTTTCATAGGTTTTCCATGAGCGCCAAGGTTTCAACTACGTACACATCAAAATCCATGTTTGTCTACTCAAATTTTGCGCTGATTGTGTTTAAACAAAATTGCGTTGATAATTTGTTTTGAGGCTTTTGTATGCTTGATTCCAACACGATGGTGGTAACTACCGGGATGGAAAAGGAAATGGGCAGTCTGATATCACTGACGATGTTGACACCCTACACCAGTTGTTGCCGCAGTATTGGTGTGTATCAGGTGAAATGTGAAACAAATTCTGCGCTGAGTTTTTTACGAGTTTTTGCGACTTCAAAGAGAAAGCAGCTAATGTGTAATTGAAAAAATTGCAAGTAATTTTGGGGTTAAAATTCGGAGATTTTTTTCTGCGTACACTGAATTGGGCTGGGAGCCTTGGCCAACGCAGCTGGCTGAAGCAAGTGAAGCGTGCGCTGCGCCCGGTGTGCAAACACCGGTCACGTGACTGTTCATTGTCGGCTGATGTGTGTTTTGTCGTTCAATTCATACTTTCACGTGCTAGACGTGCTGCCTGCTGAGGCTGCTGCTGCGGTACTCGGTGAACAGAACAGCGAGAGGTTAAGCGACGCGCGATACGAGAAATGGGTCATTCTTTCCCACGAAAG